>Ga0196901_1000091_pt1 | contig 43152 bp, 75 predicted proteins | sample CB_VirMetaG_FD_169099 | JGI IMG/M metagenome (GOLD analysis project Ga0196901, IMG submission 169099) | Freshwater to marine saline gradient viral communities from Chesapeake Bay - CB_1504_1 Viral MetaG (v3) (version 3) | ecosystem: Environmental > Aquatic > Marine > Coastal | place: USA... | reverse complement strand
AAGCAAGTAAGTGGCGGGGCCATGAACGGTAGAAATGAAGCGGCTGAAACCGCTAAATCCAAAGGTGATGCCATCGGCACGCTAAATGAACGCTTAAAAGGACAATTTAAACTATGACCGAAATCGTATCAGGTAGCTTAGCTGCCGCACTAAATGCAAAAATCATTCAGGAGCAATTTGATATTGTTCGCCCAGACATTAACGGTCTATTAGCTTTAGCCACATTTGGCGAGCCAGTGCGACCAGAAGCAGGTGATAAAATCACTTGGTTGGACATGTCTGTTGCTGCTGACACATTAACAACTAACGGCGCATTCTTGGCCGCTGCAACCACTATCACTGTCACAGATGGCTCTCGCGCTCGTAAAGGCATGTTGCTGTATGTTGGCGGTGAATACATTGTTGTTACTGCTGTATCTGGTAATGATTTAACTGTATTACGTGGTCAAGGTGGCTCGGTTGCTGCTGATATCGCTGATGCAACTGTGATCAGTGTTGAATCTGTAGCGCGTGAAGAAAACTCAACAACTGAAACTGATGGAATTTATCAACCTACTGATGTTGAAAACTTATTCCAAACTATGGATACGGCAATCGAAATGTCACGTCGTGCTATGGCGACATTGCAGTTCGGTAACACTAACGATCTTTCATTCCAAGTTAACGAGCGCATTCGTCAACTTGCGATTCAAATGAACAAGACGTTAATTCGTGGCCGTAAAATGTCGCTAACTATCGCAGGTAAGAAAACCACTTACACTGGCGGTCTTGGTTACTACTTAGATCAAGCAGGTGCGTTATCTGTTGACCATCTTGGTGCAGCGTTAACACTTGAAGCAATCAACGTGCTACAGGCCAATATCGTTGCTCGTGGCGGTAAGGTTGACTCACTGGTAGTTGGTATTAATCAGGCTCGCAAGCTACAAGCTTTGGTTAATGCTAAATATGGGTCGCAGCGTTTAGGCGACTTTGTAAGCGACCAAGGCGGTTTAGTTCGCTTACCTTCTGACTTGCCACAAATCGGCGGTGCGTCAACAATCGTTATTGATACAAACTTAGGCGATGATGAATTGCTATTAGTTGACTCAATGCGCTTGAAGATTGTCCCAATGGCTAACGGTAACGCGATGGACGGCGGAGCATGGCGCACACTTGATGCAACACTTCCAGGTCAAGATGGCCAGAAAGCACGCATTATTGGTGACTTCGCGATGGAAATTCGCGATAGTAAAACCCACTTTGCCCGCCTAACTAACATTGCGGTTTAATGTAGCAACCGTTAAGAACGTGATAATCGATGGTAAGGTTGTCATGTTCGAGGTTGGCATTCTCGACACTACTGATGAGGCGCACATCAAGGCGCTAAGCAACTGCAAAAACGTATCTGAAATTAAAGATGCAGGCAAGAAATCTAAACCCACTTCATAGTGGGTTTTTTCTTAATTGTTGTGTTATTATTATGCAATAAACCGCAATGGAGATTTACAATGTCACGATACACAGCATTAAAAGAGTTTGCTTTCGGTAGCTTGATTGAAAGCCGATCAGTAATACCAGATTCAGGAACAAGCTTAGCCGTTGAATTTTGGTCTGGTGCTGAATGGATTGCCGATTCAGCATCACCAACAACAGTGCCAACAACTATTTTTACACGCAATATGCGAGTAAGATTAACACCTAGCGCTGGCGGATTCTTTATCGATGAAAGTGATTCAATATGAGCTTAATCAATAACAGCATGCTTGTGAAGTCGCTATCAAGAACATCGCTTATGCCTAGCAATATCCTTCTAGGTCAGTTTGCATGGCGCTCGCAATTCACTTGGAGTTAAGTTATGAGTAACGTAGTCAAATTTAAAATAAATGGATTATCTAGCGCACTAAGCAATGTTTATACTCGCGTCACTGATTTGTCGAGAGTTGAGCTATTCGAAGGTGAAACTCTAGTAAGTGATTCTCTTGGCAATGTTGAGCTAGATATCGGCACTGCTGGATCAGATGGTCAGGGTGTTATTGTGTACGGTGATAATTTCTCGATTGGAAATGAGGCTACATTTAAGTCATTCAGTGGATATAGTGTTGTTGAGATTCTTTACAATAAAATCACACTATCTGTTGGTCAGTCATTATCTATAGGTACGCTAAACGAACTGTACAACCCCAAGCCGACTCAACCGGAGCTTAGCAATAACTTCAATACTTTTAACGGAACTGGCTCAACTGGATATGAAAACACACTAGTTACTGATGCTGTGACTAGCAACTTAGTGCAGTATGAAGAAAGCGGTGTGAGTGGGTACTACACTCCATTTACAGGATTCTTTAAAAAACTAAATCCTAGCGGTACAAATTTACTTTGTAATGCTGGAATTGGTGGCGCCCTGCTGCAAAACCTCGACCTTGGCGGTAATACAAACGCTTATGTAAACGTGCAGAAATACCTAGAAAGAGCAATATTAATAGACCCTAACTCTAAGGTCGAAACGATATCATTAATACATGGTAACGCTAACTATCAAGACTCTACAACCGAGTATTACAATCGTTTGGTCACATTCAAAGATAACCACTTGGCTGCTGTTGCCGCTGCGTCTCCAGCATCTAGCCCTGATTTTGTGATGTATCAAGTTGGGTCTGGTATAGCTTTGCGCTCTGTTATGGATGCACAGCACAAATATTATTTAGCTGGTGAAGCTATGATGACTAGTGGGACATCGTGGCTTGGTCGTCAACACCCAAATGAGGGACCAAATAACGCCCCGTCAGTGGAGCGATTGCATCTTAGCGTTAGCGGGTATAGGTATCTAGGGGATATGATGGCAAGGGCTAAGCTTGGTGTATCACCTGTCGCGCCTAGAGTGTATGAGTGGGATGGAAGCAGAACAATTAAGATTACAGTTGATAGTAATGGTGGGGACTCACTTGTCATTGATACATCACAGGCTGGTATTCCTGAGTTTGCTGGATATGGCATTGATGTAGAGAAAACCACAAGGGAGCTTATAACGCCTATTTCTGTTTCGGTTTCAGGAAATCAAATCATAGCCGTGTTTGGTGAGGATATTTTAGCTAACTATCGAATTAGAAGTGGGTTTACCGCAACTGACATTACCAATGACAACGACAATCCGACAGATCCAACTTCTAACTTTATGACAGGAACTAACATTAGGCGCTCTAATTCAATACCGATGAATTTTGGACTGCCTAATTATTATGATTGGTTGATGAATAGTCGACATATACTCACGCCGAATGATGGGAATATGCCTGCTTATACTTACGGGGGAGAAAACTGGATGGCTGACACTGAGCAGTTTACAGACGGGTTTGGGTCTAGGTTTGTTTTCAGTGATGGCAACATGACTATAACAAAAGATGGTATTGATAACACGATACCAACAACGTCGTATATAACAGGTTCTAGCAATGAGAAAGTTGCATTTGCCATCAAAGCAGGTAAAAGTTATTTACTAACTGGATTTGCAAGTATTCAGAATGCGGGTGACGAAATAAGGCTGGAGGTTGGTGGGGTGAGCCATAGATTGCGCAATCAATTCTCTGGAAATTTTAGTCAAATTATAACTGCAATTACAGATTACTCAATCTCACTTAGGATTGTTAACACAGCTATTGTTGGCGAAATTTCAAACATATCAGTAAGAGAAATATTGTAATATTAAACGCCGCCTAGCAAGCGGCTAAATCAAAGGAATAATCATGGCTCTAATCGTGGAAAATGGCACAGGTTTAGCTAATGCTGATGCGTATATCTCATTAGTTGATGCTCGTATTTATGCCGCCGCATATGGCTACACCCTACCAGTTGACGATACATTGGCTGAGGTAGCTATTCGACAAGGTACGCAATACATCGACATGCAAGAGTCATGTTTCGGTGGCGCTCGCTTAGTTCAAGATCAATCACTTTCATGGCCGCGATTAGGCGCTGTTAACGCTTACGGATTCGATATTGCTAGTGATAGCATTCCGTTACAGCTTGGATATGCCTCAGTAGCTGCTGCTGCTGAATTTGGAGCAGGTACAGATGTTCGCGCTACTGATGACGGTAAGTCAATTGCAAGCGAAGAAGTGACGGGAGCTGTAGCAGTATCATACTTTAATAATGGCAAAACAGGCGGCACAGTAACAATCACCAAGGCGCTTGATGCATTAAAGTCGCTACTGGTTACGTGTGCTAATAATGGCTTCGAGTTTAGAGTGGGGCGCGGATAATGGCATTAACTAAAGCTGGCATATTTGCACTAATCGATGGAAAAATTCCAGACAACAAAACTGGAGAGGTATCACCTTCCGATGTTCGTGAGGTTGCTACTCAAAACGCAGACTCAGCATTAAACGTGCTTGAGACTGCTACGCAAACAGTTGTTGGTAACACTGACTTTACCGGTGGCTTAAAGAAAGTTGGTTTACCTGTATTAACTGGTGTGCGTGAAGTTGACATTTTACGCGCATCATCTACCGCGGCAACGCAACAACCATCCGTACTTGGTACGCCTTTGCAGGTTGAATATGGCGCAGCTCAGGCTGGTACTTACGTGTCATTAGCCGCTAACGGCGCGCTAACTTGCAATGTTACTGGTTACTACCCTATGCGAATAAAGTTGCAGGCAGGTCGTACTGGCGCGTCTGGGACTAGCATTTTAATGATACGAATACTTATTAACGGTGTTCAGTTTGGTTCTAGTCAAGTTTCAAAGCTAACCAGTGCAGACCAAATATCATCGACCGATAGTAAGCTGCTTTTATTCTTAAATGCTGGCGATGTGGTCACCACTCAAATTATACGAGATAGCTCTGGCTCTAACTTTGGCGGGTTGTTTGCGCAAACATCTAGTCATGGCTGGAATTTAGCAACATCAGCATTGATGGTTGTATCTCGTATTGAGGGGATATCATAATGGGATTTGCTAAACGAATGCAGGACACAGCGACTAGATTGCTTAACAAGTTTGATGAATCAGAAGGTCGCATTAAATTGGTGCGCAAAGGTTCATCATATTTTGATACCACATTAGGTGAAGAAGTATTTTCTGCTGATGTATTGGTGCCGCTTGTCGGTGTGACTGTTGATTATTCGGCATCACAAGTTAACGGCACCACTATTCAATCGGGTGATTTTCTAGCGCTAGTAACTTCTGCTGAGACTCCAAAGTTCGATGATAAGATTCAGGTTGACGGTGTTCAATGGTCAATTGTAGGTGAGCCGAAAGTCGATTATACTGGTACGGTGATTTTATATAAAATACATTGCAGGAGATAAACATGTACAATTTACCTGGAGTTGGAACATTTTTAGCCTGTATGGGGATTTGCGCTGTTTTTGGGTGGGCATTGATTGAATTTGTAATATTTTTGTTTAGCTTTATAACAATTAGCCTAGGGTAATGAACTTCGATAAGCAAGTCGCAGCATTCGCAAAAAAGGCTAACACTAGCATTGATAAAACGATGCGCGGCGTGTCTATAAAGTTGTTCAGTGCGATAATCAAATCAAGTCCTGTTGATAGTGGCAGGTTTCGCGCTAATTGGATGGCGTCAGGCTCAAGTCCTGCAACTGGCACGAATAATAACACCGATAAAAGCGGATCGTCATCAACCGCTGCTGCAACTAATTACGTTGCTGGCGCTAGAATGTCGAGCGTGTTTACTTTATCTAATAATCTGCCATATGCGCACAATTTAGAGTTTGGCGGATATAAACCAGGTAACGGGCCCAATACAGTTGGTGGGTTTTCAAAGCAGGCGCCAACGGGTTTGGTTAGGATAAATGCAGATAGATTCCAGCGAATACTAGACGAACAGGCGAGGCTTTATAAATGAGCGAAGGTTACACAGAGTCGATTCAAAAGGCGCTTGATATCGCTGTTAAGGCATTCGGCACAGCTAACAGCATAGTTGTAGCGCTTGAGAATATTGGCGCGCCTACGGATACAGCAACGCCTTATTTGGCAGGTTACTTTATACCAGCACCGAATGAAGATGCTGATTTGTATTTCACCGATAAGCGATCGGGAATTTATCAGATTGATATCAACTACGCTTCATATTTAGGCACAGCAAATATCAATCGAATGGAAGATAAACTAAACGCATATTTCGCAACTGGTAACACTTTAAACCGTGGTGACGTATGCGTTCAAATCACTAACTTTAGCGCGACTCGTGTTACAGTTGAAAACGGATGGGCTATTAAACCTGTCACAATTACATGGCAAACACATACTGAGAGGTTATAACTTATGGCTGTTCAACCGTTTCGCGGTGCAACCACCGCACAATTTTACGTACCAGAAGTAACGCAAGGTGTAACGCCTACGTCACCAAGCTGGCGACCACTTCGCTCAAATAGCGGTATTCCATCAGTCACTCGTGATGCTTTGGTATCTGCTGAGTTGGATGGTGGCCGTGAAGTGTCAAGCATTCGCACAGGTAACGAGCAAGTTGCAGGCGAATACTCGATTGAGCTTAGTCAGTCATCACAAGATGATTTACTAGCCGCTGCAATGACAAGTGATTGGGTTGCTGGTGAAACAGCTTCGGCATTATCGGTTACTGTTGATTCTGCGGCTAAAACATTTACCCGCGCAACTGGTAGCTTTATTACTGATGGCGTTGAAGTTGGTGCGTTAATCTATTTTGAAGGCTTAACAGGCAATAACGCTAAGCCGTTTTTCGTCACTAACGTTACCGCTTTAGTCGTTACTGGCTCAGGTATTCAGTTAGCGCTAGAAGATGAGACTGGTGTTACTACTGACTTTATGACTGGCGATAAACTAGAAACTGGTAATTTATGTAAATCAGTATCTATCTTAACTTGGTTTAAAGGTAAGTGCGGAAATCCTGATGCTTACGTGATTACTCGCGGAGTTGAGTTTACAGGCTTTACTATTGAGCAATCGGTTAACGCTATGGTAACGGGTTCATTACCGTTTATCGGTTTGAGTCAGGAAGTCCTAGCGGCATTGCCTGCTGGTTCAACATTTACCGTAAGCTACACAGCAGATCCGTTCGCTTCAGTAGATGTTTCACTATTTGATGGTGTTACACCTTTAAAACTGGTTGACTCGTTTACTATCACTAACGACAACGAAGCAAGCGCACAGTTTGAACTTGGCAATCGCTCAGTTGCATTTGTTGAACGTGGCCGAGCTATGAATACATTCAGCATGGCTGCTAAGTTATACGACTTAACAATGCTGAATAAATTCTTAGATGAAACTGATGTTGAAGTATCAAGTATTCTAAGCGGTGTATCTGGCGCTATGTCGTTCAGCTTACACGCTGCTCGTATTACCGCTGCACCGCCAGAAATTGGAGGCGCTGAGTCGGTTACACTGGCTATCTCTGGTCAAGCTACAGGCTCGCCATCAGTATCATCAATCACCATTCAACGATTAACTTATCCATAAAGAAACTAGCCCCACGGATGGGGCTTTTATCTACATATATTGAAAAGTCCTGTCGTGAGTCCATATGGAAACCAAATCGCCAACATCATCAGTAAAGCAAAGTGTGTCATGCCTGCATGTCGATCCTGCTGCGCTAATACTTCCTTTTTCATGGAATGATGCTGTATATTGAAATCCTATCGTTGCATCTGCAAGAGTTGCCTCATCACCAATTTTATTAATTATCTTAATCGTTTCGCATTTCATACCCTACCCCTTTAAAATCTTATTAACCGATGTAAAAGCCTGTATAGCAATAATAGCAACCCTCACGCCTTTGCTTAACTTATCGTAAGCAGTAACAGCGCTAGCAGACTGAGCTTGACTCATTGATGCTATGCTAACAGCTAATGATTGCGCTGCCATCATGTGCTTAATAGCCTGCCTTGCTTTAAATGGCTTGGCGTATCTAGTGTTGATCCACTTGCGTTTTTTATTCCATCTAATTTGCTTTAACATTACTCACCCCATACAACTAGATTAAAAAATTCACGCATAATATCATTGGCAACCCAATCGCTTGGATGAGGAGAGTTAATAGCATCAAAAAGAAAAAAACAAGGGTACGCAATAAAAACCATTGGTATAAATAGGCCAATAAAAATTGATAGCCTTATCGTGTACCTGATAAATAGTAGTATTTTAACCATCACTCACCGCCATTCGGATCGATGTTTAGCATTGCCTTAGCGTGTGCTATTGCTGCCTCTTTGGTTGAATGACAGACGCATCTTGACAGTCGCAAGCAATCAACTTCGTGGTTAATCCACGTAGATTCGAAGCAAAAGCTGATATTGTCAATGCTTGCAACAAAGATATTATCACCATTATTCGGCTTAACTCGAATAGGCTCGGGCACTTCAAACCCATTAACTAGCGTCATCTTAGGCTTAATGCTAAACGCTATCCCATGAATAAAAGTACCCGTTGCAGGATACCCGCCTTCTAATACATCCTCACCATTTGCTAACGCTTGAACAAATGGTAATAACTCTGCTGCCTTCTCTTGTGGTGTTTTCATTTTTATACGCTCCTGAATTTCAACATTTGTTACGCACTTACAATGACCTTTAGGCTGAGGCGCTCCGTTAAGTTTACGCACAATATTCATCATTTGCTCTTTCGACATAGTCATTAGCATATCCCCGCTATCATATCTCGCATTGTTAAAAGCTCGAACGCCATTACTACGCCTGCAATACCAAGCACAATTGCTATAAATGTCATTGCTGATGAGTATGCGCGTAAATTGGCTATCTCGTGTTGAGCTTGTTGTATCGTTTTCATTATTGCTGTCCGTTTGTTTTCGATAACCAAACAATACACTCAACATAAATATTGTGCAAGTTTTATTTTAACTATTATGTAAATCAGCAAAACGCTACAATGACAAGAACAATTTATCAACAGGACAGTACCCAATGAAACTATCAGACCTTTACGCTAAAACAGTTGTAGCAGATGCGCGCAAATTCGAAGTATTACGCAGCGATGGCACACCATCAGGCAACTTTATCACGCTCAAAGATGGCACTAGTAAGGATGTGGTATCAGCACAATTCAAGTATCAGCGTGTAGTTACCGCTATGCTTAAAAAGTTTGAAGAAAGCAACAAGGCTTTGTATGACGAATGTGAAGCGGCTAAAAACTTTAGCGAGTACAACTATACTTTAGATATTGAAATGCTGGCTATAAATAAAGCATTTGCCGCTGAGTTAATCGAATCGTGGGACTTTGACGACAAGTTTACGCCAAAGAATGTTAGCGCATCATTGGAAGCGTTTTCGGCACCGGTATATTTTGCGTTGGCTAACCAGGTTGTTAACGCATTAAAGGATCAATCAGCAGCACATGCAAAAAAGTAGACGCCCTGCTCAATTATTGTCGGTGGGAGTTTGGAGAAAAACAAAAGCTGACAAAGTTTGATGCCATTTCAGCAGGGCATAACGAAGCATTGGTAGCTATGGGTGTTATTGATGCGCCAGAACAAGCTGAGCGCGACGCACCGACAATGCACGATGATATGTGGCCGGTATACTCACACTTCAAACGATTGCGATTTGGGCGCGCTGTAGGCGATGACGCAATTACATTAATACCGAGACAACCTTTGCAGTATTCGGAAGTTGAAAGCTACACAAGGCTAGTAGATTGGCAACCAACACAAATCGAGGTCGATATCATTATGTCGATTGATGCAATATTTGAAATGAGAGAGGCTTAAATGGCAGACACAGCATCCTTGATAGTTAGGGTTAGCTCTACTGGCGTAAGAACAGCGTCAAACGATATAGACCGACTTTCAAGGTCGTCTAATACAGCTACATCAGCAGTCAGCAAATTAAAGGTAGCAGCAGCAAGTATTGTTACGGTAGCAAGCGCTAAGCAGGTTATTGCTTACGCTGACGCATGGCTAACGGTAACTAACAAGCTTGTTAACCATGTAAAAGTTAACGAGCAATTAGCCGATGTGCAAGAGCGCGTGTTTAATATCGCTCAGCAAACAAGATCAAGCCTTGAGGCTACCGCAACGCTTTACGGTAGATTAACCGCTGCAACTGGCGAATTTATCAAGAATGGCGAAACTGTAGGGGACTTGGTTAGTAACATTAACCGAGCGATGCAGGTATCCGGCGCGACTACAGCAGAAGCGGAAGGTGCTTTAGTTCAGCTATCACAAGCTTTCGGCGCTGGCGCTTTGCGTGGCGAGGAATTTAACTCGGTAAACGAAGCTGCTCCGCGATTAATGGTGGCATTGGCGGATAGCTTAGGAGTTGCCCGTGGCTCATTAAAGCAGATGGCTGCTGATGGCAAGCTAACGACTGAGGTTTTGTACAAAGCTTGGGGCGGTCAATCTAAGGCCGCCATGGAAATTCAAAACGAATTTCAAAAGATGACAGCAACGTCTGCCGCGAAACTTCAAGTGGCAAATAACAACTTAACAAAGTGGATCGGTACTAATAAAACTGCGGTTTCAGTAGCTAAATCGTATGGTGATTCTGCGATCTACTTAAGCGAAAGCTTGGATTCAATCGCTAACGCAAGCATTTTACTTGCAGGCGTTGCAGGCGGCAGACTTACCGGCTCAATGGTCGCGGCAACTGCGGCAACATTATCAAGCACAAGCGCGTCTACCGCTAACGCAATAGCTAAAGTAGCAGAGGCGAAGGCAGTTGCATTGGTAGCGGCTGAGCAGCTCGCATCAACTAGCGCGGCAATAACTCAGCAAAGAATATCACTACAGTCGGCGATAGCAGCAAAAGATAGGTCAATACAAAGCGTAATAGCAGCTAGAGCAATTCAGTCTCAAGCCGCTGCTGAGTTAGAGCTTGCCACCGCATCAGTAGCGTCGGCTAGGTTGGAGGCTCAAAGGGTAGGAAATACCACGGTATTAACCAGTGCAACAGATAGACTTTCTATTGCAAAAAAAGCGTCAACCTTAGCAACGGCAGAATTAGCAACAGCCGAAAAGATCGCCTCGTCATTATCATTAACACTTGCTACAGCCAAGCAAGCCTCTACTGTTGCAATATCTGAATCAGTAATAGCAAAGAGAGCTAGCACAGCCGCATCAGCTCAACTAGCAGCAGCGAATAAAGGCCTTGCACTATCTTCAAGACTTGTTGCAACAGCCAGCAGAGGAGCAAGCGCTGCCATGGCGTTAGTTGGTGGCCCTGTTGGTGTCGCTGTATTAGCCGCATCAGCAATCGCTTATTATTACGCTACCGCAGAAACGGCGGAGGAAAAAAGCAAGAAGCTAGCTGATGAGGTTGATATTCTTGCTGCTTCATTTAGCGGTCTGAACAGGGCGCAAAGATCTGTTGAAATATCCAAAATAAATACTGAGATGAAGCGAGTAAGGGATGAGATAGCGCTAACAAATGAAGAAATAAATAAAATTGGCGAAACCGACAATCTTATGCTGCTTCCTGGTCAGATAGCTGAGGGGCAGAGGCGCACGCAAGAGTATCAGGCAAAGGTAGAGTCATTAACTGAGAAACTCAATGAGCTATCAACAAAGCAGCAGGCGGTGTTTAACTCTGGATTGACGTCATTAGTAGAGCCACCAGAAGACCCTAAGTTTAAAGATCCTTTAGGCGATGTAAAAGGCAAGCTTGCTGCGGATAAACTACAAAGGGATAAGGAAGAAGCAGCCGCATATCTTGAAACATTGCGCCAATCAAACCTTAATGAGCAGCAATTAATTGAGACTCAGCAGCGTGACAAGGCTCAGGCTTTAGCTGACTTTTACACGCAAGGATTGCTCAGCGAGCAAGAGTACCAAGACGGCTTAACAGAAATTCAAACTAACGCTGTATTATCTAGAGCTGAAATAGCAAACAAAATACTAGATGATGAATCAAAAAAACAAGATGAAGCTAGAAAGGAATCAATAGCTACTGAGATAGCGGTTGCCAACGCTAAAGCAAAGGTTATCGATGATGGTATCGAAGGCCAACGCAACATGACGACCGACTTAAAAAACACTCTTGGCGAACAGAATGATTTATACAAAGCATCTGCAATTGTCACAGCTACCATTAATACTTATCAAGCTGCGACAGGTGCATTCGCTGCAATGGCCGCTATTCCTATTGTTGGTCCAGCATTGGGCGCGGTTGCCGCAGGATTAGCCATCACGGCTGGACTTGCAAACGTTGCCGCAATTAGCGGAGCGCGTGAGCAGGGCGGCTACATGACGGCTGGCGGCGCGTATCAAATGGCTGAGCGTGGCAAGGCTGAAATAATTGTTCCCGCTGGTAACTCAATGGCTAAAACTGCTGCACAAATGAAGGATATAATGGGGCAAAGTGGTGGCGGTGGCGTTACGGGTGTTACAATCGTTAATAACACTACAGGGCGCGTAGATAACGCTACAACTGAAATGGATAATGAAGGCATGTTACACGTTATCATTGACGAGTACGTATCGGCAGCATTGCTGACGCAAGACTCATCAATAGCCAAGGCTCGCAAAGCCTCATCAAATCAACCAGGATTCTAATATGAGCGATCTTGTTTTTCCTAGTACGTTACGCCCCATAGTTAGCAAAGGCTACGGGCAGAAGCGCGGCGGCAATATATGGCAGACAGCCGTTCAAGGCGGCAGACCTAGGCAGGGTCGCGATACTTACTACGACGCAGTGCCGATTAACGTTGCTATAGTCGTATCGCCTATGGGCAGGCTGGCATTCTGGACGTTCTTCAAGAAGATTAGCGGGGGCGCTGACTCTTTCACCATGAACCATGACACGGGTGCAGGAATTGAGCCTCACAATGTTCAGATAGATAAAGGCTCAGTTAACGAAACTACTCAAAACGGCGTTTACTGGAATATCACGTTTACCGCCGTAGCAGAGCGCACAAGCGTTCAAGACGATTCAGCATTCAATGATTCAATACTAGAATTGTTTGGTGAATACGGGGATAGTCTGCCAGCATTTATTGATTACTATACTTTGTACTGCACATCGCCATTATTCATTAATGATTTGCCGGAGCCAAGCTAATGACGTCTGCAACAGTTAAAGCTGCATACCGTGAAAAGCTAGCTTCTAATCCTGATGGCGAAATAGCGGTTGGTACATGGGAAATCTATCACCCGCTAATGAGTAAGCGGTATTACTTTGTTAGCGACCAAGTATCGCTAACTGCATTTCTCGAAACAGGTGTTGAGGTTACTTTTGAGCCTGCAAACATCAGCACGAAAGGCGCAGCAAACAATGCTGACATGAATCAATCAGCATCTATGACAATTGCAGATCCATTTAATGAGCTGGATAATGAGCTTGATAGAATACCTCTTGATAATGAGATGTTACCACTACTTACATTCAGGACTTATTTACTTTCTGACTTATCGTATCCTGCGTGGGGTCCCGTTGAATATGAGGCTCAAGACATTAATCAGGGCAAGGGAAGTTTTACGGCAACAGTATCGGCACCACGAATAAATAACCGAGGCACAGGATTAATAGTAACTCCAACACTGTGCCCATTAATACGTGGACTATTAATATGAATCCGCTTACTGAGTACACAGGTAAGGCGTACAACTTCATTACATACAATTGTTGGGATCACGTTAAAGCTGTTCGCGCAAAAGTCGGAATGCCTACGCCACAATTTGATTGCACATCGCCGAGCTTTATTAATGACACTTTTATCAATGCTCACGACAACAGCAAGGGTCTAGCTCAGTCTGAAATACCTAGCGACTACTGTGCTGTGCTAATAGCCTCAAAGCGTGGCAGGCGTGTATTGTGGCATTCTGGCGTATATCTTGACGGCATTGTATCTCACTGTGATAGATTCTCGCGACAAGTACGCACGGACACGCTAAAATCAATAATAGAAAAGTCTGAGAGGGTAGAATTTTGGCAATAATTAATCATTACACTCGCGCTGAAAATGGCGAGTTTAAGCATGTTGTAGTAAACAAATATTCTAGCCCTATGGAATTTGTTGTTAGTGAACTGAGTGATGGTGTTCCATTTCGCTGTATGTTAAATGGTATTGAGATAAGCAAAGATTTTGATGCTATGGCATGTGATGGTGAGTTTACAATAATTGAATCACCTGGCGGTGGTTTGATGAAGATTTTGGACCCTCTAAATATTACTGGAAGAATTTTAAGCTTATTTACGCCTAAGATTGACTCGCCAGCTGCAGAGAATCAACAAGCTGTAAGCGCTAACAACTCGCTAACTAATCGCACAAACAAGCCTAGACCATATGCTAGAGCATTTGATATTTGTGGTACAGTGCAAAGCATACCAAGCGACTTAATGCAGCCATACAGCATCTATGATTCAAGTAATAAGCAGTTTGATTATGGCTATTACTATGTTGCTCGTGGTTTTATTGATACTCCAACAAGCGGAGTTCTTGACGGTGATACAAACTTATCTACTGTTTCAGGTTCAAGCGCTAACTTCTACGCCCCATATACCAGCCCAAACAATGCATCACCTACAATTATTATTGGAGAACTAATTGATGAACCATTATTTATTGGTATACGCTCGAATAGTATTGAAGGAACAGCATTAAAAGCTCCAAATGAATATGAGCTTAAGTTTATTGATGTTGTTGTTAATTGTCAGCTATCTGGTTCTGTGGGAAGTTTAGTTGATGTAACTAGAGGATCATCATTTGATGATTTATTTAGCGTTGATCAATCTGTAACTTTGACAAACATAAAATCAGGTACTGCTGTTCTTGATGGTACATATAATGTACTGGCAGTATCGAGTACATCTATAAGTCTTGATGTATCAGCAAATTTAATTCAATGGAACAAGATTTTAGCTGGTGATGCTGCTATGGACCCAAGCGGAGAAGCTAAAGTATCACCTACAAACATCAATGAGGCAGGATTTACAGATTGGGTAACGATTAGCACTATCAAGCCTAAGCGGTTAGTGGCAAACATTGTAGCTAGACAGGGAATGTATAAAAGCTCTGGTGGTGGAACAACAAACAGTAATTCAGCAACAGTTGAGCAGCAATGGCAGTTAATTGACGAAGATGGAAATCCATATGGGGCAATTAACTCAGCATCAAAAACTCTTTCCGATAAAACACGGGAAGAGGTAGGGATGAGCTTAATTGTATCAATGCCAATTCAGTCATCAGTTCGCACTAGACTTAGAAGATCAAGTAATCTTGATTTGGATTTTGAGGGACAGGTTGTTGATGCGCTAACATACAATGATTTATTTGGTCAGATTGAGGATTTAACTCCGCAATACGGCGATTTGACTACCGTGCATACAAAGCGCAAAGCTACAGCACAAGCCACATCAATTAAGGCTCCACAACTAAAAGTGCTATCAACTGAAATGGTTTACAAGTACCTTGGTGGAGGGGTATTTGATACAGTTATGACTCCAAACACTCAGGCAGTACAAACCATAATTAGGTTAATGAGAGATCCACTTGTCGGAAATCTCGATATGAGCGTTGATAGTATGGATAAACTGCTAGAGGTTCAGGAAGAAATTGAAGCTTACTTCGGAGATGCTAAAGCAGGTCAGTTTAGTTACACGTTTGATGACGCTAAAACTACCGCGCAGGAAATATGTCAAACTATTGCAAGCGCTATATTCTGCACAGTTTACCGCGAAGGTAACGACATAAGGTTATTCTTCGATAAACCTGCAACTGGTCCATCAATGGTGTTTACTCATCGGTCTAAGGTTGGACAAGAAAAATGGACTCGTACATTTGGAAGTGATGCAAAGGATTCAGTTGAGTTTAGCTATATCGATCCTGACACTAACATACGCGAAACAATTTACATTCCTGAAGATGGCGGCATTAATCCAAATAAAATCGAATCGAAAGGTATACGCAACTACAAGCAAGCTTACTGGTTGGCACATAGGGCAAGACAGCGTGATTTACTTAATCGTGTAGCAGTTGAGTTTACAGCCACTGAAGAAGGTATATACGTTGTATCTGGTGAAGCTATAAGCGTTGTTAAGGGTTCTCGCATTGCTACTTACGACGGACATATCGTAGCGCAAAATGGATTAACGTTAACGCTATCTCAAGAGGTTGAATTTACCGATGGAGACGATCACTATATTCAACTTAAAAAGCGAAATGGAAAAGTTGAGGTTATACAGGTTATTGCTGGGATAAATGCAAGAACAGTTATAATGCTATCATCACCAGTCGAGGAAATTTATACCGGTAATAGTGCATTAAAAACAGAGTTTAGTTTCGGCAATGAAGCAAGACATTTGGCGCAAATGATAGTACCGAGTACAATAGATCCACAGCAGGACAAAACGGTTAAGATTACAGGCCGCAATTATCATCCTGATGTATATTTATTCGATGGCGTAGACGTAATCGGTAGCGCGTTCAGTGATGGATTTAGCAATGGATTTCAAATTTAATTAACGAGGTTAAAACATGACAGAGTTACTACAAGTTTCTGATTTAGAAGCGGCAAAGAAACACGATACATTTCGCAGTGAAGTGATAACTGGTAAAACTGGTGGTGTTGCTGGTGGTGCAGATATTGACTTTTCAACCAATGAGGTTACTGGTCAAGCCCAGAAAACATTACCTAAGTTATTGAGTCAGATAACTCTTGATGCTTTAGGTCGTTCTCCAGTCCCTGTTAATGGCGGAGTATGGTCGGCAGGTCAAATATTCAACTTTTACAATGAATACATGATTTACAATGGTGAAGCATATAGCCCACTACCAGCAACAGTATTACCTTACACTGTCGGAGCGATTCCTGATTTGGGCTTTGTTTACCCGTTTGCATTGATAAAAGACTGGGTTGAGCGCTCCGATATACAGCCGCCAATTTTAGGGCGTGACACTAGATTTGAAATCACAAACAGCAAAGCAAGCATTCGATACGGCATCAGCGACCTCCTACCTCTTGACGACACGCTAAACAATTATAGAGGGTTAGCATCAGGTAAAGATGCTTGGGGTGACATAAATAATCTAGGCGTTGGATCTGCTGCATTCGGTAGAAATAACGCTGCATTTGCATACTTATCATTTGCTGTAGGCCATGACTGCATAACTTACGGCTCAGCGTCAATGGCTGGCGGAGCTGGCTCTGCTACTGGAAATCCAGACGACCCAAATAATGACGCTATCTTTGGATACTGTTCATTTTCTTTCGGTAAAAACTCAATAGCACTAGGTAGAGTATCACATTCAATCGGTGAAGAATGTTTTTCAAATAGCGACCAATCATCTACATCTGGATTAAGAGCAACCGCTGGACCATGTGTCGCTGGGATGCCCAACCCTATAGGCGCTGGGCCAGTTATCAGTGACGGCATTGGCGCATTTGCTCACGGCGTGGATGTAGAAGCATATGGAGACTCTGCTGCTGCATTTGGTCGATATATAAAAAGTTATAATGGAGCTATGACCTTTGGGTATGGAATTAACGTAGGATCACCGATTATAAACTCCATACCAGGCGCGGTTGGTATTGCGGCAAACTCAGATGTTATGGCTGTGCAAGTAACACCAGCGCCAGGAATCAACGGAGGGTATTCTAGGGTTGGGTTTAACACAACTTTCCCAAACCAGCGCTATGAGGCTATGCTTAAAAACACAGACAAAATAGCATATAGACTAGACGAAGGGGAGTCAGGAGCAACATTATCGTTACAGAGAACTGTTGCGGGAGTTATATCAGACGTTGTATCAATAACGTTTAACGATTCGGGAATAGGCGCTTTAATAATTAATGGTAATCAGGTTGTTAGTAACCAAGCTTCACCGATTGCAGACGCCCAAACTGACGCAAACAAAATACAATCAATACTCGATGCCCTTAGGTATCATGGACTTATAGCAACATAAAGATACGTTACTTGTTGCCGTTGGTAGATTGGCGGTTGCTGAAAGGTAAACTGTTAAAATAGAAAAGGCCCATAGTGATACGTGCCTTCATTTCACTTGCACTCGTCAATGATTCTAGATTGTTTATCTATACCTAAAATCAGCGAGTGCAATCTTTAAGGTAAACTTATGAAATACGCGCTAGGCAACAGAAGCAAATCAAACCTTATCGGCGTAAACGCTGATCTGGTTAGCGTGGTTAATCGCGCTATTGAGATAACGGAAATTGACTTCACAGTTATCGAAGGCTTGCGCACAAAGGAAAGGCAGTCGCAACTTTTTAAAGAAGGAAAAACTCGCACAATGAACAGCAGGCACATTATAGGTCAAGCTGTTGACGTCATACCATATCCAGTTGATTGGAATGATACATCTCGATTCAGGCTGGTTGCTAAAGCAATGAAGCAAGCAGCAAAAGAACTTGATATTAAATTAACTTGGGGTGGCGATTGGAAGTCATTTGTTGATATGCCACACTATCAAATCGAGGTGTAACATGTGGGATAAATTAGCGGCAATATTTGGGTTTAGCGGCGTGGCTGATTCAGCCTTGAAAATCGTTGACAAGCTCGCAGGCGTTGATTGGACGGCAAAAGAAAAGGCGCAGTATGTGCTAGACTACCAAAACGCAACTAAACATCAAAGCCCTGCAAGGCGTTTTATTGCTATGTGCATAATGGTAATTTGGGTGATACTGATCCTATCTTGGCTAGCTGGATCAATGATTGGTAGATTCTATCTTGACGGAACGCTAAATGCTGGTACTGTATTTGCTGCTGATGTATCAGCATTTATTGCGCTAAACATTACTGACCCGTTTAATATTATCCTGGCGTTTTACTTTACGACTCAAATACTGAATGGACTTAAAAAATAGTGTTACAATTAACTAGCCAATAAGGGCGTTGTTATGGAGTATCTATATTTATGGGAAGCGCTAACCAGAAGCCTCGTGAGAAGCCTGCAAGCACCAATAAGCGAAAGCGTAAGTAACTTTGGTTTTATTGTTGCTTACTTGATAGCTATTAAATTCGCAAACACAAGACAGTTAAGGCTGTCTTTTTTGTGCCTAGTTGCCTGCTTAGTAGTTTCAAGCTCAGTGATTTACGATGAGATCAACGGTTGGCAATTACACCTTATTTATTCAATTATTTATCTGTTTGCTGTACCATTAACGGATAAACTTAAAACAATGTTAGCGTTGTTTTCAATGGCTTTGTTTAATGGATTAATGATATGGGACGCTTACAACTATGCAACGACTGAAACATGGCTGTATGGCAATTACGAATGTATTACCGCATGTATCCATGTTGCTATTATTTGCACAGGTGTTAACTGGCGAAACCTTATCGCAAAGCTTGACGATTCCGTTAGCCATATACGCTATTTCATTACTAATACAAGCTGTTTTTTGCATAGTGGAGTGTTACTACGCTACAATAAAGAAACAGAAAATAGCGAGAAACGTTCACAATGACAGAAGAAAGTGATGTTAGGGTATTAGCTCAAAGGGTTCAATACTTACAGAATGAGTTTATAGCCGTACGTGATGACTTCAAGACTAGTCACGAAAAGCTAAACGTGACTATGGAGAAGCTCGCCATTAACATTAATCGTTTGGTTGAGTGCGATATTAAGCGAGATGAACGCGACCGCTCTAGAGAGCAGCGTGAGAGTGATTATGGCGCTAGATTGGTATCGCTTGAAGCTGACACGCTAAAACTAAAGCTGTATGTAGCTGCTGACGAGCCAATACGACAGGGTAGAGAGTGGATGATTAGAAGTGTTATTGGAATTATTGTTGCCGGTTTATTTTACGCTGCATTCACCGTTAACAAGGGATAAAAAAAGCCCCACATAGTGAGGCTAAAAGAGCAATGGAACGTGCTTGCGGACAGCATGCAAAGCAATTGTTACATAGTTAGTTTTATTCTGCAATGCCCTCGTGAATATTTCAAATTACTTCAATGTCAAACCTGCACTCACCAAGCGGGTAGCTTTCTGGTGATGACACGCATAAACCTAACCACTCGATATGGTGACAAGTAAATGAAGCGTATACGCAGTCATAATGCACGCTAAACATACCAGTATCTTTTCTGCATCTTGGGCTTGACTTTATAATATCACCTTCAAATATTTTAGTACCTTTCTTATCTAGTAGGCCAGTGAATTGCTCAGCAATAACTCCTTTAGATATCTTTTTAATTTGCGATGTAAATACGCAACCAACATCAATTAGCTCGCCACTTAATCCGATTGCAAATTGATCGCTATTGCTTGTGGTAATCATTGCTCTAATATCTTCATCCCAAACTCTAAACTCTAATTTTCTCATCATACTGTCCTATTTAAAAACTCATCAACTACATCGTGCGCGACTATCATGCTTGCGTAAATGTTGTGAGACATAATCAACCATGCATCAGCAAAAGCAGCGTCATCAAGGTTGTTATATTTTAACCCTGCTATTACCTCGACATCTCTATGGTCGATATTCATCTGCGTTTTGGTATTTCGATTAAATGCTTCTTTTCAACATACTGCACTTCGTCATTGTTATTGCGAAGTGCTACGTTAAAGCTATTTTCTGACAATGCCTTGTAAGGTTTGCCAACTGTAAAATTACGCATAGGCCCGTTTATTTCCCACATGACTCGCCCCTTGCTTTAGCCAAAACCTTATCAACCTGCTTATGCCTTGCTACACTTAAACCACCTTCAATTTGAATCATCTTTAGCGCAGCGTACATTTCTGGCGCAGATGCAATTAGGCGCGCATCATGCTGTAAATCTTCACATATATTACCATCAACCATAATTACCCAATTTGGGCTAAGCTTACATACTGTAGATAAATTCCTATTGTTATTAGTATTTACTATTTTCCACTCACCTTTAGTGAACTTTTCCATATCAGAAAGCCTCTTTAATAGCGTCTAGCGCTTTGTTAATTGCATGGCACTCATCTTCACTAATGTTTGCCTCGAATCGGTACGACTTCTTACCCTGGCTAGCGATTGACCCTAAGCGAAAACTATTCACGCCAGTCTCACGCACTAGGTGAGTCATCTTAACGCCTGCGCTACATGCATTACGAACGCGCTCAGTTGTATCTTTGTATAGCTGAGTATGTTTCATATCTAACCCTAAATTATTATCGATATAGTAATCATATATAAAAAATAAGTTGATAGCAATATAAATCTAGTTAAAAGAATGAATATAATTTATCTAAAATGGCTTGGTCAGTCGTGTTGTTGAACACGTTTTTAATCGCTGCGTTAATCAATGCAGAGTAAACCGACTCAAACTCTTCTTGACTCATGTTGCCGTAAGCCAGCGAGCGAGCTTCTACGCGCAAACCGCCATCAATTGATATGGTTGTATCAAAATATCCAGCAAGTACTGTCAGATGCTTTCTGAACGTATTTAACTGCGCGTATTCGTCCATGTTTTCAAGTCCAGCTTGATTGGCAGACCAATATTGAAAGCAGAAGTTGAAAAAACTGAATACCATACGATGGAACTTTGGGCTGCGGGTTAGTTTAATTTCAACTGTATATTGCTCGCCATTCTTGAAGCGTTTAATCCTATCTGCTTCAAGGTCGCTAGCTGGCGCATAACCGTCAGCATGCTTTATCATTTCGATTTTCATTACTTATGGACCATAAACGCACGACTAGCCATCATAAACACATCGCTTACTTCTGCTGACTTGCTTCTAGCCTCTGGTGAATTGCCGTTACACACTGCACAGCATCTAGTTTCAGTGAATTTAAGTGTTGATCCACACTTGCAAGCTTTACCATGATGTGTCTTGTCACCTTTTAGCTTAGCTAGCTTAATCAGTGACATTCCTTTTTTGCTTCCATGACCGGTCATACTCTACCCCATTTATCAAAGTGGCCTGCTGACCATGCTTGAGCCTTTCTAATGTGTACCGCGCAATCATATGGATTCTTTGTGTTAACATCAGCATTAAATCCTAGCTGATAATTGTCGCGGTCTTGTTTATCCATCGCCTGCAATACTTGAATTACCTTAGCCATTTACTGCCCTTAATTTAATTCCGGTTTAAGTACGGTCTTTGATTTAATCCAAACCTGACCAGTTTCATCTACTATCGCGCCTAAATCTGATAGCCTGTGAAGCTGAAACGCTTTCACCTCGTGATACTTGGCTGCTGCATAGGTTGATTTGTGTTGCGATAAATACTGTTTAATTGGTTTCATTGTTAGCTCTGTTTAATCAAGTTTTATATCTGGCGTTTCACAAAAGAATCCGCAATTGCCAATGTCTAAGTCTTTATGACTTCCTGCGTCTGCTGGTAAATATCGCAACGGTATGCGCATTGTTCCGCGTGAATCAACCTTAAAATCTACACTATCATCTTGCATTGATTTTATTGTGTCAGGCCATAACTTTGTAACTTTCGATAAACTCATTTTAACCAGCGAAACATTAAGCATTTTTTCTTGATGAGCCCTGCGCTCGAACACCTCTGGAAAGTCTACGCGGATCTTATTCCAGTAACCTGCTCCACCAGCCTTTAGACATCCAATACAATTATTGTTGTGATAGCCTAACTTATACATTTCTGGCAACTCAATGCCAGCATCATTAAGCATTGCAAAGCAATCCAACTTGTTAACGCCTTTGTCAATTAATGGAGCCAACAGTTCAAGTTCTGGCTCATTGTCTTGTAGCTGATCAATGCGGTGCGCTTCATCTGAAGTCATTCCAAAAACATGAATATCATTATCGCGCTGCCAATCAAGGCGAACCTGCTTCTTTAGCTCCTTAGTGCATCTAGCGCCATAAACGCCAGCCATGTATCTAGTTTTCTGAATAACTTCATCAACTGAAGCATTATATTTTTCATTACGCAATTCAACAATTTCTTGACCAAACCATTTAGCGCAATCAGCTTTAAATCGCTCGCTGTCTGGGTGTTCATCTTGAAGGAATATTGACGCAACAATTAATTCCTTTGGGCTTGATGACGCATTGTTTTCTTCAATGGCTATCTTGGTTGCACACGCTGAAGCTGCACCACAACTAAACCAGCTAACTATTCTTTGATTCATTTTACTTCCCTCGTTAATTAAATTCTGGTAATAACTTAGTCTTTGATTTAATCCAAACCTGACCAGTTTCATCTACTATCGCGCCGCCATCTGATAGCCTGCTTAGCTGAAACGCTTTTACTTCATGATGCTTGGCTGCTGCATACGTTGATTTGTGCTGGTATAAATACTGTTTAATTGGTTTCATTGATTAGTCCTATGTACTCGTGTGAGTAACACAATCTATGAGCGTGAGCCATTTTGTGCCCGTTTTCTTTGCTGTCCCTGTCTGCTTTATAATCATTTCTTATTTTCATGTTTTTACTTGTAGCTTTCCATTTTGGCGATTTATTTCTATGCTCTCCAAATGCAGGGTGCGAAGTCTTTGAAAAAAACCTAGCGCCAGTGCTTACTATGTGACAGGCTACAGCATCAGACAGCGCTGAACCAATGCCCATACCTTGAAACTCTGGAAGCACTACAGTTCTATGTTCCCGCCATCCATCCTTCCAGTTTCCACTTGGGAAAGCTATTACACTTGTCATTGCAATAGCCTTGCCATTATGTATTGCTACCCATGAGTTAGCTGATTTATTTATACTCCCAGATAGATAGTGATTTCTTTTGAAAATTTGCCAAACCTTTTTTGTGTCACATGGGGCGATGTTAAATCCAAATGATTTATTTCGCCTAACCGACCCCCGATTAATCCACTCACACAGATCTGTGTCATAAGCATGATCAAAGTCAATCCACTCAAGAACATCCTTGTGGCATGTTGCAATAACTAGCCTGTTTGTATTTAATTTATTAATACTGTGGCATAATGCTCTAGCTGTGTCTCTGTCTACAACGCTAGTAAATTCATCAATAAACTCGCACCCTTGGCTTAGCTTTACAGCTATTTCAGCTCTGTGAGCCTCGCCGTTAGACACGCTATTAATTGATCTTTTCCAGCAAGGAACAGACCGAAGCCCAGATGATATAAGAAAACTTTCAGCTTCAAACTCATCTTTAAATAATTTATAAATAGGAATGTCTTTATTTATATATACTGGTTTCATACCTGCGCTATTTAGTATGGTTGTCTTACCAGTTCCACTGCTTCCAACGATGATTGTTAATCCTGTTTTTGGTATCTCTGGAGTTAAAATATCTTCTTGAACATCAACCAAATCATATTTATCAAATATACTCATTTCTTTTTTCCTTTTTATCTTATAGGTCGCTGGAGATTAAATTGTTTCGATAACTAATCATATCAAATCCGTTACTATAGTAAACACTTATTTGTGATTAATTACCAACCATCACCAGTTATTAAGTTAATCGCGCCATAAACCGTCTTTAGACTTCCAATCATCCTGTTCATTATCTTGATCCATGTCTGGGATCATGTGCATCGGGTTCCAGTGTTCAGCCATTCCTTTGAATTTTAAGCATCGAGCTATCCATTCAAGACGAATGCAGCCAGTAGCGCCATGTCTGTTTTTCTTAATATCAACTTCAGCAATGCCGCGATCATCTGTTTCTTCGTGGTAAACCTCATCACGATAAAGCGTAAGGATTTGGTCAGCTTCTTGCTCAACAACGCCTGAATCCTTAATATCACCCGTTCCAGGTCTTTTATCTGGCCTAGCCTCAACACTACGATTAACCTGAGCTAGTGCAATGATTGGTATATCCAGCGTTCTTGCAAGCTCTTTTAACGTCATTGCTATCTCTGCAACTTGCTCATGCTTAGGTGCTGAAGTATTCAGAGCTTTAATGCGCTGTAGGTAGTCAATGTAAAGCCCATCAATGTTATATTTATATTTCCACTCACGAGCCTTTGCACATACATCTTGAATTGTAGGAGCTGGCTTTTCGTATATTCGGCCGCCTTTGTCTGCAAGCCTTCTTGCTGCTTCTGACAGCAGCATGTAACTTTGCTCTGTCATTTCCTTGCGTAAGTCACCGATAGCTAATCCTGACTCGATAGCAAAGGCACGATAGCCAATCTGCACTTTAGGTTGTTCACCTGACATTATGCCGACTTTCTTGCCTTCACCAGCACCAAGAGCCATATTGATCATCAATGCTGTTTTACCCATAGCAGGTCGAGCAGCAAGAATAATCAAATCGCCATTATGAAAGCCGCCAATCTGTGAATCAATATCAGCAATGCCAGTACTTATTTTTCCTTGATCACCACCTTCCATTTGTTTAAGTGCGTCTTGAATTGTTAGGTCGAACATTTCAGAGAATGAAAAATCATAGTTTTTCGTTTCGCTTCCAAGGCTCATTATCTTATCGCAAGCCTGCTGCATCGCCATAACGTCGCCACGGTCTGAAGCCTCAACAAGTAAGGCAGACACCTCATAACCTTTTTTACATGCGTCTGCTGTTCTTATGCGAGCCTCTAGTGCTTGAATATCGCCAGTAACACTACCATTTACTTTCTTTAGCGTTAACTCGAGCAGATAAACATACTGCACATCAACACCAATCTTTGTTAAGTAATCGTCTACGGCATCAACCGACACGCCATTTGACTGCTGGTCAATAACCAATACAGCCTTAAAGATTTCTTTCAGTGAAAAGTTATGTATCAACTCAGGGCTTATAGTAACCTCCATTAATTTCTCTGGGGCATCAAGAAGCCATCCAATCAAAGACGCTGCCGCGTCTCTACTCTGTTCTAAATATCTCATTCACCAAACCCTCTAGGTTTTTTACGTTCTTGCTGTTGAGCAGGAACAAGTGATTTTGTCCAATTTCTAACAGCAGCTTTCCAGTCTTTCATTTTGTTCTTACCAACCATCCAGCCTTTCATTTCATAGAAGTCTACAAACTTATCTGCCTCGACCTTATTTGAAAATCCTTTCTCTGTAAAATATTGCAAAGCATCTTCATAAGTAGGTGGAGTGAAACGACTAGTCTTTTTTGTTTCGTCTGGTATTACTTCTTCTTCTTTCTTCTTACTTCTTACTTCTTCTTCTAGACGAACAAAATCCGAGTTTGTCGGACTTACTCCGACCTGTTGATTTATAATGGTTTTTATTCCTTTTCTTCTAACTGCCTTTGCTGTGAAGTCATCACACCTAGATGCTAGTTTTAAGCAGAATATATGGCCGTTGTCAGCATCAAGCAGTCCAAGGCTAATAAACGTTGTCATCATCTGCTCAACTTTCTGGGGTGTAGATCCTGTATTTCTAGCTATTATCCTTGCGTCATGTTCAAGCTCAAAGGTAAGGTTATCACCATTAACTCTCTGCGCTATAAGCTCTATGCAATACCAGTAAAGGCCGTAACCCTCAAGACCATAGTCAAGCATCACCGTCTGTAGTTTTGCATCCATATTGGCGTCTGTGTCATGTTTGAACCATTTAATAAATCATCTCCTTAAGACTATTAAAGTCTTTACTTCTTACTATTGAATGTTTGCTCAAGCATTTCTTCAACAACATCCTGATCTCCATTAAACATAATTCTTAGCTTTGCTATGTTAATGCTTCCTGATAGCTTTCTGCTATCCAATGCCAGCAAGTGCTTAAGACCTATCTGCATTGCTGCCCTTGCTATATCTGATTTAGACTCTATTGTCTTTTCAGATAACTGGTTAACACTATCGAAAACAGTGCTGTCAAATCTTACGTTTAGTGGCTTCATAAATAACTCCATTGTGTGTGTAATACGAATTGTATTACAGAGGTAATATCTAGTCAACATGTATCACCAAATACCAGGCAAAAAAATGCCCTCACGTAGAGGGCTATTGATTAGATGAATTGTTTAAGCTTTATATCGTAAGTGTGAACCTTACCCCCTGAGCAGCTATCTCGAGTCATAGCGTACTCAACGGCCTCATGTGATGACTTGCCAAAGTCCATGGCCGATAGTGCGAAACCAAATCCAGACCCAATTACATCATTATTATGCCGATCGTCTTTCCACATCAAAATATCTTCATTAACACTACACCGATAAACATTGCCGCTATCAATAACCAGTGCCGTAACTTCTGGAATGACGCTTGATTTTGCTCCGAAGTACATTCGAATAAATAACTCGTCATCATATGGAGCTCCTGCCATGAAGAATACAACCCCATCAACAATATGCCATTTTATGCATGAATCAGACATTATCACATTGTCACGAGTAACACGGCTATCGCATGATATCTGCTTGCTTTCGTGGTTATAAGCTATTGTTGTCATATTTATCCTTATCTGTTTGTCGTCTAGGTAATTCGTTTAGCGGTGTATCTTGGCATCTAATACACCATCTTGACCAATACGGCTGATCTGGCTTGAATCTTTCTTTGTCCTTATTTTCTGCGCACCGATAGCACCTCAACATTTACCTTCTAGTTCATTAACTATTAATTGACTAAAACCACAAATATCAGTCCACGAGTCAACGTATGTTGGATCACCGTTTAACACTCTGCCTATTTTATGCTGAATCATTTCTAACGCTTCCTTCTGGCTATCGGTTAAACGCTCCCATCCATCGGTAGAGCGCATAACCGTTTTGAGCTGTTGCATTATGCTAGCACCATCTTTAAACGCGCCATATCGATTGCCACGCTCAGTTAATACTTTATCAATACTCATACTGGCTCCTTAAAAATTTTAAATGTATGCGTTCCGCTTTTTGTGATCGATGCATAAACGACATATGTTTTAATAAATACAGTTACATGACAATAATGGCGATGGTTATTAGTGCTAGATATAAACCCTTTTGCAATAACTGCGTTGACATACTCAATTGCCTTTGGATAACTAATTTCAGATTCATCAAATTTAATTATTAATTTCATACCATCACCACCGTAATTGTTTTTAAACATCTAACCTTGTAATTGCCTAGCGCACCTTGAAAGGTATGCTGCTCAACATGCGGGAATAAAGCCTCATGCTTCATGCCGAATAGTTGCGCCTCTTGAGCTTGTTTAGCGCTCATGTTATCGCGTATTACTTTAATTGCTTTTTTCATTCCATTGCCTCAACTTTAACAATGACGTTGCCGCCTTTAATTTTTTCGCCTTTGATAACCGTTAGCCTGTGAATCTGCGAATCATCAGCATAAAAGTTAGCGTTTGATAGTGCGTCTAAAACGCCTTTAGCTCGATTATCTACATCGTATCTAGCCAGTGTAGGCGGGTTAAGCGTTAGTGTTACCGATAGCTTTACGCTTTCGCTAATCATCTCATTGCGCAAATCGATTGATTCTAAATGCAACTCCATGTCTTTAGCGTACTGGCGAGCTTTTGCTCCCTTGATAATTCTAACTGATTTACCAATTCTTACTGGTTGATGGTAGTGGTTTAAAGTAGGAGGCCACGGCATAGTAAAGTTATACATTATTTCACCTCAATTAAACCGCTATCAATCCAAACCTGCTGAGTCTCGCCTAGCGCGCGAATAATATCCGCAGCGTAGAAGCCTTTAACCTTTGCGTCTATTTCGCTGTGACAGCTTGAGCATCCAAACACAGCCATGTTATCACCTGACTTAGTACCGAATCCTGAGTTAGCGCCAACATGGCATAGCACGGTTGTTTCTGGATTAAAGTTGCAAATGCCGGTTAGGCGCAATGTGCAATCTTGACCTCTTGCTGAGTCGCGTAGTTTTTTACTTTTTATTTTCATAATCTTCTAAATCCTGTTCGAGTTCATTTGTCAGTTCGTTGATTGAAACTATTTTAAGCACCAGAACAAAGCAGATAAACCATATCGATAAGCCTAGTCCGAAGTATTGGTATGCGTTCATTTAAACCTCCATATTAGCTATTAGAGCTAGATAGTCATGCTCGATTGAATTGTAGATATCAGGACACTTTAGAAGGTCTGACAGGTCTATTGTTTCATTACCAATGAATACATAAAGCAATTCTATTGCGCCATCTTCGTCAATGGATACTTCACCAGGTTTGGTGACTCCGTGAATTTCTATGTCTAGCTGATACATTATTTTATTTTCTCATTAAGTATTGACTACGTATTAAATATACGTAATACTTAACTCGAAATCAAGACTTAAAGGAAAATAAAATGGAAAAGAGAGAGGTTAAACGGCCAGTAACCATCGTGCTTAAACCTAGTATTAAGAAGATGGCAGAAAAACTGGCTAAGAAGCATGGCGTGTCACTTTCTGAATTAATGGCGTCATGCTTGGTAGTTGCAAACAATGAGAGCGACCTTGTTAACGAATCGATAGCTAAAGGCGAATTAACAAAGCTTGAGGCTGAAATTAAATTTCGTGAGTTCTGGGGGTTATAATGGCTATTCCAGTAATGATTTTAGGTGAAAGCGGCAGCGGTAAGACTCGCTCTCTTAAAAACCTAAACCCAAAAGAAGTTATTTTGATTCAGCCAATCAAGAAGCCGTTACCTTTTAAGGCGCTTGGGTGGGATAAGTTCGACGGTAAAACTAAAACTGGCTCAGTATTGCGCACCGATGATTATGCCGTAATTAAGTCTGTATGCCTTAATGCGCACAAAAAAGGTGTTAAGTATATCGTTATAGATGATGCTCAATACATTATGCTTAATGAGTCACTGAGGCGGGTTGAGGAGACGGGCTTTAAAAAGTTTGTTGATTTTGCCAAAAACTATGTAGATTTGATAACTTCAATTGCTAATTGTGATAGCGACATAATTGTCTACTTCATGACGCACACGGAAGAAAGTGAAACAGGAAGAATAACAGCAAAGACAGTTGGTAAAATGATAAGTCAGCAAGTTTGTCTTGAGGGGTTATTTAGCATAGTTCTAAGGTGCTTCGCTTCCGATGGTAGGCACTACTTTACCACTAAGACTAGCGGGGTTGACTGCGTTAAAACTCCAGAGGAAATGTTTGAAGCAGATCAAATAGATAATGATCTTCTTCAAGTTGGCAATTGCATAAATAATTATTACGGTATATCTTGACACTGCGATGCCTCTTTGGTAAATTAAAGTTCACTAAGGAGGCGTTATGCGAAAGAATGATATTAGAGAGTATCGAATCTGGAAGGCTATGAAATCAAGATGCAATGCTCCATGCCTTAACCATTTAAGCTATCAAAGTAATGGGATTAAAGTTTGCGATAGGTGGTCAGGAAGCTTTGATTTATTCCTTGATGACATGGGTTCGTCACCAAGTGACGAGCACAGCATTGAAAGAATTAATAACGATGGAGATTACGAGCCAGGAAATTGCAAGTGGGCAACAAAGTCAGAGCAAAGTAAAAATAGAGGCAGCTTTAACAAGGTCTTTACCCACGAAGGTGAGTCGCTTGTTTTGAAAGATTGGGCAAGAAAATTTGGCATTAAATACACAACGCTTTACCAGCGAATATATAGAAGCGGTATTAGCTTTGAAGATGCTATTTGTGAAGATCCATTTTCTAGAATATTTACTATTAATGGGGAAAGTAGAACGTCAACCGAGTGGTGCAGGCTTATAGGTATTAAGCCGCAAATTATAATAGATAGGGCGCGACGTGGCGCAAATCAATTAGAAGCATTAACCAAAGAAATCAATAATTATTACGGAGTTTAATCAATGTCAAATTCAATGTTCGCTTATAACCAAAACGAAGCAGTTGCAGCCGGTGTTAGTAACTACGTTGCAGATTCAGGCGCGTATCAGGGCCGCATCTTGTCAGTGGAATGGACAGTTGCAAAAACAAGCACTAAAGGCGTAGAGATTACATTCGAAACTGCGGAAGGTTTAAAGGCTAACTACCTGTCTTTGTGGTATGAAAAAGCAGACGGCACGCAACTGTCAGGCGCTAAAATGCTTAACGCTATCATGGGTTGCACCAAGGTGACTAACTTATCATCAAAAGGCGTTAATCAGCCTGATAGCTCAACTAAGTATTTTTGCCCTGAGCTGGAAAATAAATCAATTGGCTTGGTTCTTCAAAAGGTTTTGTACACCAAGAATGATGGCCAAGACGGTTATAAGTTTGAGATTCGCATCCCGTTCATTCCGCAGACAGGCAAAACGCTTGCTGAGCAACTAGGAAATAAAGACGCGCTAACTATCAATAATATTTTAAAATCGTTAACTGATAAAGACGATCGCCAGCAAGGTGGTCAACAGCAATCATCATCTAATCAAGATCAACCGATTAATTTTGGCAATGATGGTTTCGGTGATGATTGGGTTTAATAATTAACTAATAATCGCCATGGCTTACATAGCATGGCATTAATAAAATAAAGGACAGCACAATGAACGAAGTAACTATTTTTACCGATATAACCACGGAACACGCATTGCTAGCTATTGAAGAAGATGCGAAAACATATACCGGTTTATACGTTGATATGAATGAAGCCAAAGGCCGTAAATTCGTCAAAGAGTCAGCAGCTAACATTGGTGACATTCTAAAGCGATTAGATCGATCTCGTATCGACAAGGCTAAAGACTTTAAAACTAAAGTTGATCAAGAAGCCGCAGCAATTCGTTTTCGCCTTGAAGAAGCCAATAAGCCGTTCACTTTGTTAATTGAAGAATATAACGCAGAACGTAAAAAAGTATTAGATGCTGAAAACGCCAGAAAGAAAGCAATCGAAGATCAAGCTGCAATCGATTCAGATTATGAAATAGCTGAGTTATTGATGGGTAAGTATTTCGATGATAAAGCCAAAGCTGAACAGGCTCGCATTGCATACGAAGAAAACCTTAAGCGTGAAGCCGCAGAGCAAGCTGTAGCAGATGCGAAGTTATTAGCCGAGCAGTTAGCACAAAAAGCGATTCAAGATAAGCAGGACGCAATTAACGAAGCCGCACGACTTGAAGCGGCTAGAGTTGCGCAGGAAGCAAAGTATAAGCAGGATGCTATTGATGCTGAAAATAGACGCTTAGCAGATATTGAAGCGACAAAACAGGCTGAGATATTGCGCCAGCAGAAAGCTATTGATGACGATTTGGCAGAAAAAGCCAGACTAGCAGCTAGCCAGGAGCACGTTGCAACGGTTCATCGAAACATGAAAGCGGTTTATATCGCTGCCGGTTTCCCTGAAGGATTAGCTGAGGTAGCTGTAAAGCTGCTAGTTAAAAACAAAGTCCCAAACACAACATTCAACTACTAATGAAATTGCGGTGTAATGCCGCCAAAGGAAATCAAAATGATTAAGAATATTATCGCGTACACATTCAATAAGCCGTTCAGCACTTCACAAGCTGATTTAGAATTAGCGCTTAGCGACTTAGAGTTTTCACCATGCGGAAGCCAAGACATCAGCAAGTTTGGATTTACTAGCGCATTAGGCAATAAAGGCGGCTGGTTAGCGCATGAATATAACGGTCGACTTATGGTGTGCGCTACCAAGGAAAGTAAGATATTACCTAGCCAAGTTATTAAGTCTGAATTAGATAGCAAAGTAAGCGCAATTGAATTGACAGAAGGTCGCAAGGTAACGAAAAAGGAAAAGGATTCATTAAAAGATGAAATCATCACAACGTTATTACCTCGCGCATTCACTAAGCAGTCACAGACACGCGCCTTAATCCTGCCTGAGCTTAATATGATATTGGTTGATAGTTCTAGCGCATCTAAAGCCGAGGAGTTGTTAGCCTTGCTTAGAAAGGCTTTAGGCTCGTTACCGGTAGTGTGTTTAGAGTTTAATAATCCAGTTTCAGAAGTATTAACAAAGTGGGTTAGTGCATCAGAAGTCGGTAATTGCTTTGAAATGCTCAATGAAGCTGAGTTGGTCGGCAATGATGATGATGTTGCCAAGTTCAAGAATCAGGACCTTACCGAACAAGAGGTAATCGACCATGTACTGCAAGGTAAAGTCGTCCATAAGCTGGCGTTAAAGTTCGCTGACTCAATTGAATTTGTCATGCAATCCGATAACTCAATCAAGCGCATTAAGTTCAGTGAAGAGTTTATGGCGAGCAATGACGATATTGGTGACGATGACGAACTAGCTAAACTTGATGCTGACTTTATACTGGTTACTAATGGGTTTGTTGAGCTAATGAGAGCGCTATCTAACTCATTCCGTGGCGTAGTAGAAAACCAATCAATCTAAATTATCAATAAACAGCAATATATTTATTGCACAATATTTATATTGCTGTATTATGAAGTGACATTAACAAAAAAAGGACGGCATGAAAACAATAATCGACGCGGTTAATCACTTCGTAAAATGGCCTACTGCTGCACACAATCACAACTGGATAGTATTTAGGCAAGTTGGTGATTTCGGTCATTGGTCGTGGTGGGGTGATGGCGAGCTAAACGATACTTGGCAGCGTGTATGTACTCGTGAACAATTCGAGCAGTGCATAGCAGATAAACAGCGCAAGCCGTATGAATTTAATGAACATGTAAGTGGAGAATAAAATGACAACAGTTAAAGAGTTTAATGAGTTTGGTTTGGTATTTGAAGAAAATGACGCTATAGCTCCATCGGACTCTGCTGTAGTTGTTATTGTTGGCAATGTATTCTTAGACCTATGTGGAAGTTACATTGCTAAGTCATTCGCATGGCGACCACTTAACACGCTGCCAGATAATCCGAAGTTTAAGTATGAGAAAAGTGAATTTAATTCATTCTGGAGACCGCTACTAGACCAATCAGCAGTAAAGCCTAGTGACGAAAAACCAGTATTTACTCCATGGTCAGAAACTTATTCATCCGACAAGTTGCCTAAAATCAAAACAGTATTAACGCAGGAAATGGCTGATATTGAATATGAGCTAAGCTTGCATAAAGCTAACTCTGAGTTACTAGCATCGTTGACTGATTTCATGGTTAAGAATGGCATTGGCAGGATTGGTGAAAGCTGTATTGATGTTGCAATTCGTGAGCTATCAGAAAAGTTTAATATTGAAACTCGCACACCAAAGCAAAAGGCGGTTGATGAGATTCAAGATGTTGTTTGCTCTCAGGGCTTTTTATCTAAACAAGATGTTTCACTTGGTATAGCTAAAGTGCTTTATGACGCAGGCTATAGAAAATGCTAGACCTGCCACCAACATACTGCGAGATTAAACAAGTCGCAGCAGTTGAGATAATGACAGCAGTTAACCTCGCTGATTTGAGCAAAATTAAGTCAGCGAATACAGATAAGAAAATACTTAGACTAGCGCTTGATAATTACGTTAATGAGCAATTTAGCGTTAGTGACTTTTCGATAATGATTTATGAAGGATGTATAGATGAGTGAATTAACAAATAGAATTAGAAAGCATAATTCATGGCGTAGAGGTGAGCATGATGATATGTGCAATGCGATGCAGCTTAGAAATGACTTAGATGCATTATCAAATGATTTAGACAAGCTAACCGATCAAAACAAGATGCTGCGAGATGCTTTGGTTAAAGTTGTTTCTGCTGATTCATTTCATTACCAAGATGATGCTGAGTTTGCAGAAGCTATCAATAACGCCAAAGATATTTTGGAGCAAACAAAATGTTAACTAAATCAAGATGCAGCAGTAAAACAGGTTGGTGGCTTAATATCGATGGAAGGCCAATGGCTAAGTTTGTGCGTGAGAGTGATATCGACTACATAATTGAATTACAGGATAAGGTGAATAAAGATGATTAACAGTATTAAGAAATGGTTTGAGACTGCGATACCTGAGCCGACTATTGAACAGGCATGCATTCAGGTTGGAGTTGACGCTGAAGAATGTGCAGAGCTATTTCAGGCATTTGGTGATTACGATATATCAGAGAGGATTGATGAGATAGCCAATAAGTACAAATCATGCACACCAGCATATTGCGGATGGGTGGCTACGCTAAATGAGTATCAAAAAACTCAGGTTCTTGATGCATTATGCGACAAGATAGTAACCGCTATAGGTGTAGCTCACATGCTAGGTATGGATATTGAAAGCGCATTAAGTGAGGTTAATGATTCTAACTACAGTAAGTTTGAAGATAATAAGCCGGTATTTAATAAGCAAGGTAAGATAAGCAAAGGTAAATACTACAAGCCTCCACAGCTAGATAAGTTTATTTAAGGTCCTACTATGGGTAATCATCAGCAGAAAAAGCTAATGGCTTTCTATCATAATCAGCAGCTAGATTATGATAGATGGCTAATGGATAATACCAGAGGTCAACAGCGACAAAGATGGATATCGACAGCAAAAACTAGGAATACACTCGCAATGATTCTGGCAATGCCTGCTGGGTTTGCGCAAAGATATTAACAACAATAAAGCCTCTTAATTGAGGCTTTTGTCTTTATGCCACTTCACTGATACAATTAACCAAAGCTGCACGGGGTGCGGTGATAAACGTCGGAGGCGTGCTTTGGCAAAACTAACAGGCAAGCAAGATGCGTTTTGTCGAGAATACATTGTTGATTTAAACGCTACACAAGCAGCCATTAGGGCTGGATATAGTGAAAAGACTGCTACAAAAATAGCAAGCGAAAACTTGACGAAACCAGATATTCAGGCAGTTATCAGTCAATTAGTTGATGCTAGGAACAAAAGAGTTGATATAAACGCTGATTGGGTACTGATAAGTGCTAAGCGTGTATTCGATAGATGCATGCAAGATGAAGCCGTAACGGATAGGAATGGAGATCCTGTTATGTGCAAAACGGAAGCCGGTGATTTAGCTGCTGCATATCAGTTTAATGCCAATGGAGCCAATAAGGCTCTAGAGACAATCGGTAAGCATGTTCGCATTAACGCATTCGGCACATTGCCAGATATTGAAAAGCCATCGGATAGAAAATCATTCAACGTTGTACTAAGGGTTGAAGATGCATCTAGTCCTGAATAAGCCACAAGGCCGATTCTTATCAGCTAATAGAAAGTTTAACGCATTCGTTGGTGGTTATCGATCAGGTAAAACATTCGTTGGATGCGTTCGGTTGTGGATGTTAGCGGCTCAGTATCCAGGTATTAAGCTAGGCTACTTTGCCCCTACCTATCCAATGATTCAGGATATCTTTTATTCAACGATAACCGAAGTCGGTGAAATGCTTAGTCTTGAATGGGGCGTATCATTAACAGTAGACATCAACGTAAGCCGCAAAGAGGTAAGGCTGTTTGTTGATGGCGTAGAGTATTCGATGGTCAAGTGTCGAGCCATGGAGCATGCACATCGCATAGTAGGCTTTGACATTAGTCATGCTCAGATAGATGAAATAGACACAATGAAGCGCGACAAAGCAGATGCGGCATGGAAGAAAATCATCGCTCGCATGTCATCAAAGCGACCTGATTACCCAGTTAACACGGTAGACTTTACGACAACGCCAGAGGGGTTTAACTTCGTACATGATTTGTTTGTTGTTCAGGCTCAAGACAACCCAGCACTAGCAAGGCATTATTCGTTAACGCAAGCAAGTACGCGGGAGAACGCAAAGAATTTACCAGATGATTACATTCAGTCATTGTATGATACGTACCCCAGCCAGCTTGTGGACGCCTATGTTGACGGTGAGTTCGTTAACTTAACAAGTGGTACGGTTTATCATAATTACAATCGAGAACGATGCAGAAGCGCCGAGAAGATTATTGATGGTGAGCCATTATTGATAGGGCAGGATTTTAACGTTGGCAAGATGGCCTCCACTGTTTATGTGAAGCGTTCAAATGGCTGGCATGCTGTTGCTGAGTTGTGCGACCTATTCGACACGCCAGATGTGATTCGAGTTATTGAGGATAGGTGGAAAAACCAAGGCCATAGGATAATAATGTATCCTGATGCAAGTGGCAAGAACCGTAAATCAAACAACGCCAGTACATCGGATATCGCGCTAATGGAGCAAGCTGGTTTTGATGTAAGGGTTAACGCAAGCAATCCAGCGGTTAAGGACCGCGTTTTATCAATGAATAAAGCGCTAGAATGCGGTAAGATTTGGATCAATGACTCAGCATGCCCTAACACAGCAAGAGGTTTAGAGCAGCAGGCTTATGATAAGAATGGCGAGCCAGATAAAAGCGGCGGTACCGACCATCAGAATGATGCAACAACCTATCCGGTCGTGTATGAAATGCCGGTACTAAAACCAATCGCACATATTAACGTTAAAATGTGGTAACACTAACAGGACAAATTAAATGACAACAAGCAACTTAGGTGTAAGAACGCCACACCGTGATTATGCGCGAATGGCTCCGAAGTGGAAGAAGATCCGCGATGTGCTATCGGCAGAGGTAAAAAAGTATCTTCGTGATGTTGGCTCAAGCGAGTCAGACGCAAATTATTCAGCAAAACGACAACTTGACTATCAAGATGGCGCGGTATTCTATAATTTTGTTGATCGTACATTAAAAGGAATGGTTGGCGCTGTATACAGAAAGCCTCCCGAAATATTTCTAGATCCAAAACTTGAGTATTTAGTTAAGAATACCAATGGCGCTGGTATTGGGTTAATTCAGCAAAGTAAAGATGCGCTAAAGGAGGTTGATTCTATTGGTCGTGCAGGCTTGTTAACTGACTCACCTGAAACAGCAGCAGCTAATCGCGCTCAGCAGAATGCAGGGCTATTAAATCCGCGCATCCTACTCTATACATCGGAGAATATTGTTAGCTGGCGCAAGACTCGCATAGGCAGTACTGAGGTGTTAACTCAAGTTGTATTGCGTGAATCATATGAGTACCAGAACGCGCTAAATGAGTTCGAGTACCTTGTTGGTGAGCAGTATCGAGTATTAGAAATCGTTGATGGTAAATATCAGCAGCGATTATTTAAATTCGAAGATAGCAGCTCGCAGGTTGGCGAAACTGAATTGATTGAGCCTAAGATTGGCGGTAAGTCGATCGGCCATATTCCGTTTTCGTTCATTGGTGCAGACAATAACGATGACTCAATTGATGAGCCGCCATTATTCACGCTGACTGAGATCAACTTAGGCCACTTCAGAAATAGTGCCGATGTGGAAGAAAGCGCGTTCATTTGTTCTCAGCCTACTCTGATGCTGTATCCTGGCGAAAACATGAATAGCAACCAGTTTGCAGAAGCTAACAAAGACGGCATTCGATTGGGTTCACGCAAAGGCCATAACTTAGGTGCTGGTGGAGGGTCTGAATTATTGCAGGCATCGCCAAGCAACCTGTCTAAAGAATTAATGGCAATGAAAGAGGATCAAGCTGTTAAAGCTGGCGCTCAGATGTTAATGCCATCAGTACAGATGACAGCCGAGGCTGCACGATTACAGCGTGGTGCTGACACTTCTATAATGGCTACAATTGCGATTAACGTATCAATGGCATATAAGCAAAACATTATCTGGTGTGGCGAGATGTTAGGTATTAAAGCAGAAGATACTGTATTCGAATTGAATATGGAATTTTTCATGGCTCAGATGACAGCTCAAGACCGTACAGCGTGGATGGTTGACATTAATGCGGGGTTGTTACCTGCTCGTTCATACTATGCAGCACTAAGAGCGGCAGGCGTTACCAATTGGACTGATGAAGATATTGAAAAGGAGATAATTAATCAACCACCTGCACCAGCGCCGAAACTTGACGCTAATGTAAATGGTGAGATACCTCCAGCGCCAGATAGCAACGTGTAAGTAACGCTTACAACTTGAAGCCCCTTAATTGGGGTTTTTTATTGCCTACTGTAAATATATTAAATTAATCTCAAATAAGTATTGCGTATATTGTCAGATTTGATACTATAGCTTTATCGAAACGAAACAACTCAAAGGCAGCAATCATGAAAACACTTACTAACCGCACAAACGAAAAATTCACATTCTTAACTGTAGTATTTGATTCTATAGAAGAAGCAGAAAAGAATTGTGACGATAATATGGGTGAATGTGTATCAAGACTTGTTGTTGAGATTCACGGCGAAAGTGGTTTTGTTGTAAAAAACGCTGACGGGTTTAAAGAGATGATTAGGATTGCAGCATGATAAGAATGATAAAGGTGGCGCTTGCCGAGAGCGTAATACTTCCACGGTTTACCATGAGAGATGGCGACACATGGGAGTTAAGGCCTGATAGATTAACAAAGGACGGATTTGCCCTTGGCGGTGGATTTATAAAAAACAATCAATTCAAAGTAATCGGAGTAATATATAAAAAATGAAACCAATTAAACAGTATTTATCGCAACACAAATCAACCTACTCAGCCGCTAAGTATCACGAAGTTACAGCAACTCAATTGCAGCGATTACTTTATGCAGGAGCTAAGGTTGACAAGTCTGGTCAGGTATGGATTATGTCGAAAACTAAGCTAAAGATAAATATTGCACAAACTTAATATTGTGTTATTGTTGATTCAGTTTAATAATTTACGGGAGTTTGATATGGATAATTGCAGATGTTGCGGACGAAAATCAAAGAAAAGAGGGTGGGACAATAACCCGTATTGCTCTGAAATATGTGAGCGCGAGGTTGTTGGGTCGCTACATGGCAGTATGCCAGGATGTCGCGGTAAGTGGATGCCGCAACACGTATCAACTGAGATATCAAAGCGATGGTATGAATATTAATTCACATTAATAAAGAGGACGGACAGATGAATGATTTATGGAGAACACCGCCAGAAGTAATCGATTATATTACATCGCGATTTGGAGTTATTCAGCTTGATTTGTGCGCAAGCGATAGCGGTCATGTATGTGATAAATACTTGGATAAAAGCGCCGATTTCTTCAATGATAATTGGCTGACATTTTCAGAAAGAGACTTATGCGTTTACGAGGGGAGCTTATGTTGGATGAATCCGCCTTACAGCAACCCTTTACCTTTTATTCAACAAGCTATTAAGTGGAGTAAGGGCGGTCATGCGGTAGCAGGAATCCTAAACAACGATCCATCAACCAAATGGTATGTTGAGCTAGAAGCTAACGCAGCTATAATCATGCCTATCATTGGCGGTCGCATCGCATTCTTAGACGATAAAGGCGACCCAATAGGTAGCAACAACAAGCCACAGTTAATGTTTTATCTAGCACCATTTGGTAGCAAGACCAAATCAGTAGAGCATGTGCATATTGATGAGATTTATCCTAACGGTAAGCCTAAAAAGAATAAGGTAGTAAAATAATGAAAACTTGGGATGATTGTAGCGACAAAGAGATAAACCAAGCTGTAACACATACAGAGTTTGCGCTAGGCGGTTGGGAGCTCGCAAAAGATGGAGACAGCTTCTTTCATTGCGGAATTGATGGTAGTGGTCATTACTGTCAAGATGTAATTAACTACTGCGAATCATGGGATGATACTGGGCCGATTATTGCTGAAAATTCGATAACAATAAACCATGACATGTGCCAAGCTTATGTCAGCAGTTACTTTGCAGAGCATATTAAAGTTAGCGTTAAGCCAGAAAAAATACTGCGCGCAGCCGCGATCTTATTTTTAATGATGAACGGAGTGAGGCCATAATGACACACAGAATTAGAAAAGACGCCCCAACAGGCGCAACACACTTCGCATCCATCAGTGGTGAGCTAAAGTATGTTAAAATTGATGAATGCAATAATAATTTTATCTATGCAGGCGAATGGATACCATCGGTGCTACTTGACCAGCGGTTTAATCTTCACGCGCTAAAGCTTGAGGTTAATCCGGTATTTTACGCTATGATATCAATGATACTGGTAACCTGTTTCGTTGTGTGGTTTATGTTTTGGGGTGCAAAATGAAAGAATTCAACTTAGATATAACGCCATCAATAAATGGCGGAGTCGCATCGATAGCGGATACATTAGCTAATCAGCTATTCAATAATCGTGAAAAGTTAATATCTGAATGCCTAAGTGGTAGCGGGGTAGATATAAGTAATCACCAAGAGATAAAGAGAAGGGTATCGCTTACAACATATGGTGACGGATCGGAGAGTCTTGCTGTAGATGGTGTGGCTGTTTTGCAGATTGATCGGATTGGTATCACCGTAAGCGGAGACGATCCGAAGCTTGCTCGTTCAGAGATGAAATACAGAAAATTAGGCGCATAACATGGCACTAAATGACCAATTACTAGCTCACCACATTAACACGCTTAAGCTGGCTGCTAATGCCGGTAAAACTGTTAATCAATATCTTGACGAGATGAAACAAATCATCCGTAAGTCTGTTGCAGGGTTTGATAGCGATAAAAGAACTGCTAAGCGATTAACTACGCTAATCAATACGCTTGCTAGTCAGTTGAATAAACCTGCTGGTAAGTGGCGTAAAGAGCTTGAGGAGCAATTAAAAGACTTTGCAAAGTACGAGGCCAACTACCAGACTTCGACTATTGGAGGTTGGATTGATGCGGAATTAACTCAGCCTACAGTTAACCAGGTATGGGCTGCTGCACAATTTCAACCTGTGAGTATTGGCGCGACTAAAGCTGTCGAGCTGACAACCTTGCTAGATACGTGGGGGGTGAATGAAGTTAACCGGTTAGTAATGGGTGTTAAGCTTGGGTTTACTCAAGGCTTATCGACCAATCAAATTATCCGTAATGTAGTTGGTGCTGGTGGCTTATCCGACATATCGAAACGTGAAGCTAAAGGCGTAGCTCATGATGCAATTATGCACATGGCAAACGCTGCTAGATTTGAAACGTATGCAGAGAATGACGATATTATTATCGGTTATGAATTAGTGGTGACTCTTGACGGCAGAACGTCTGATTTGTGCGCTGCGTGGCCTACAGGAAAGGTTTATAAATTAACTGATACCTATCAGCCGATGCCGCCATTTCATCGCTGGTGCAGGACTACAACTTCGCCAAAGCCGTCTAGTGAGTTCGATACATTCGACCAAGGCGCTACACGAGCCAGTAAAGGTGCTGATGGTGGAAAGGTGGTTTCAGCAGATACCACATATTATGGATGGCTAGCGGATCAACCGTTTGAGTTTCAAGATATGCGACTCGGCAAGACTAAAGGCCAGATATTTCGTAATGCTGGATTAACGACTGAGGAATTTAGAAAGCTATCAGTGGATGATTTAGGTCGCGGATTGACTATTGATGAAATGGCTGATGAAGATAATAAAGTTAAAATATATCTAGGCAAGCGTTGACATTAAATTAATATTGATACATTATAATCAAACGGTGAACGCGTAAAGGTAGATAGTGGCACTACTCCCGTATACACCGATTTGTTAGTATGGTGTTATTTAAAATCTTGACGATGGGAAAGACCATGCTTACGAGTTACCGCACATGCGGTTTTATTATATTTTTATGGGCTTTGCTTGGATGCGTCTTTAGTTGCTGGTTTTGCTTATCTCTGCTTAGCGGCAGATTGACGCTTAACACTAGGAGTTGATCGCTCCAACGCGAAAACGACTAAAGCTAGGGTTCGAATCCCTAAGAGTCCATCAAAATGTGATAATGCCGAAGCTATACGGACTTGGAGGTTGCTTGGAGCAATAAAGCTGAGATTAGCGCCAGCATCACATGGTTTGGTTTACTTCTAATAAGGGGTGGTCAAATATCTGCCAGCTAGAATCGGCTATGACTAGCACGCAAAGTAAACGCTGTGAAGCGTATATGATGCAACATTAAACCAGCTTAATTGCTGGTTTTTTGCTAATACTTGCTTGACAACTAAACACAGCATATAATCAACTAGAACTTAACACATAACGGACGGGGTCCATAATGTCAGATGATACAACTATCGACGGGGTCGATGATACAACAGATGCACCTAAAACTTATACTCAAGCAGAAGTCGATGAAATGACTAAGGGCTTAAAAGATTCTCGCGATACATTGCTGACTGAAAAAAAGCAGGCTTCAACAGCGGCTAAAGCAGCAGATGCAGCACGATTATTATCAGAGCAAGAAGCCGCTAAAAGCTCAGCCAACATGGAAGAGTTCGAAAAGTCATTGCGTGGTGAGTTCGCAGAAAAGGAAACTGGATTAACTGCAAAACTTGAAGCGGCAAATAACCGAATCGCAAGCGAAAGCAAGTCTGCTTTACTAAGTCGCTTTTCTGGTAAGTTCAACGAGCCTGAGGGTGTCGATCTAGTGTCTCATCTAGTATCAACCTCATTCGATGGCGAAAACGTAAAAACAGAATTTAAAGATTTTACAGGAAAGGTGATCACTCACGATCCTGTTGAATATATCAAGTGGATGGAAAAGCACCCAGTGTTAAGCCAACACATGAAAGCAGATGCGGCTAGCGGTGGCGGTGCCCCTGGTAGTAAGCAAGTAAGTGGCGGGGCCATGAACGGTAGAAATGAAGCGGCTGAAACCGCTAAATCCAAAGGTGATGCCATCGGCACGCTAAATGAACGCTTAAAAGGACAATTTAAACTATGACCGAAATCGT
>Ga0196901_1000090_pt1 | contig 43402 bp, 71 predicted proteins | sample CB_VirMetaG_FD_169099 | JGI IMG/M metagenome (GOLD analysis project Ga0196901, IMG submission 169099) | Freshwater to marine saline gradient viral communities from Chesapeake Bay - CB_1504_1 Viral MetaG (v3) (version 3) | ecosystem: Environmental > Aquatic > Marine > Coastal | place: USA... | reverse complement strand
CCTATTAACTAAAAAGAAAGCCCTCTTTCGAGGGCTTTCTTACCTAAAACTTACCTTCAACAAATTGCTCGTCAACTGGTTGATATGCCGCTTGCTCGATTGGCGCAACATCAGCCGCAGGAGTAAATCCCTTAACCTGCTCATTGCTAACGCCTAACGAATTAAGCGCATTCAACTGACCGTCGGTTAACGTACCCTTGGCACTGCATTTAGTAATAATTTGCGCAACGGTATATTTACCAGATGCAATACTAGCCGCCATCGCTTCAAAATTATTATTAAACACTTCATCAGGATAATAATTTTCCTGCAAAATGTTGATCGTGTGCTGCTTCTTTTTGCCGCGCGTTTCTGATAGTGATAAAATCCAGCGTTTTTGAATGTGTGACAAATGGCTAATACGAACGCCGCCAGACTCCTTACCAGCCCACTTTACCGATGGGTCATTGTAAACAGTCATTGAGCGGCCAATCCACTGATTACCATCTTCACCCCATATTGCAACCAATAATTTACGCATTGTTTTACATGGTTCAAATGGACGTCCATTGTCGCCGCTATAATTGATTGCAATTGGTGAGTCTGCACTTTTACGGTAGACGTTTGTCACGGTGATCGTTAATGGCCCACCAAGTAAATCTTCTGCATTCAAGCGATCTGATTTGGCTAGAATAGTGTCGCTTAGGTTTGTAATGTCATTCATGGTTATTCTTCCTCAACAATTGTCATAGAATTATCTTCGAACTCATATCGGTTTGCTAAATATGCTGGCGTTGGTAAGTCAGCAAAGCCATTGAAATATGCAGGCCATACATTTGCATCACTGCTTTTTTTATACTGACTAAGCGCATATTGATATTGATCGCGGCCAACTTCTAATTGCTCATTGGTAAGCCAATACCACTGCGGAATGTACGGCTTTGATTTACCTTGCGCTAACAAAGCTGGTCGAAACTCTTTTTTGTATACGGCTTCTAGCACGTCTTTCTGTAATGCCATTTTAAGCCAATACCCATTCTGGTGTGCTGTGTTGCCGAACTTTTCAGGGTTCATATCTGCCGTTGTTTTATAATCAGGTACAGCGCGATCACCAGTAACAATATCAGGGCGGATTTTAATGCCATACCAAATATCATCAATCATCACTTCACAGATAATCGACATTTCAACGCGACAATCTTTTAATGCAGCTTGCAAGTCGCGGTCATTGAATATCACTTCACGCATTTGCATGATTGTTTGATAGTCATCGTATTTAACAATAGTCTTGCCAGCAAACTTACACTCTGACTCAAGGATCATCGACTCAAGCTTTAACACTGTTGGATATTCACCAGTTTGCAGCATTTGATAAATCATATCCGAAAATGATGCGGTTGATTTAATTGGCACGCCGCGAACTTTAAACCAAAACTTTAGCGCGGCATCGCTAGTAATTATTTCAACATCATTCTGATTTATACCGCACTGAAATTCACGCTCGAATTTTTCAGGCTCTAATAGTGCAGCATGTGACGCAATGCCGAAATGTAACGCTGCAGATTCTGACTTGTCGCCAAACTTCCAAGCCGCTAAGCAGTCGAAAAATATAGTGACTAGTGATGAACCGCTAATGTATTCGTGGCTATGGTAAGCCTCGTTTGATAGCTCGTCGGCATTGTATTTTTTAATGTTTCTGATTTGTTGGATCATGATTGTTTCCTTAGTAATTCTCACCAAAATAATGAGTGTTGTCGGTGTAATTTGGCTGATTAACTTTAGCTTTTTTAAATGCTGCTTTACGCTTAGATTGATTGGTGTTCATAACAAAAATACCTCTGTTTAGTTGACATATGTATTATTGATTAATATTGATATGATTGTCAAGCATTATCAAGGTAATCTTTTATCGCTTCAAGTGCTGCACGAAATCCATGAGCAACAACGCATTTATATCCTAGTGATTGCTGTCGGAGTAGGAAAGCTTTTTGCTCCTTTAATAATGAGCCATAATGACACCGCTTAAGCTCGATGTATAAGCCAGGATAATCATTTGTTGGGATCATAACATGCCAATCCGAAACTCCCTTTTTACGCCCTTGGCGGTTTAGTATCGAGTTATAATTTCCGCTTGCTTTACCTTCGTTAACAACATGAAACATCGACTCATATTCAGCAGGCCAAAGTAATGCACAATGCGAGTTTAAATCTTGCTGCTCATACTTTTCTAAGCGGTTAACCTGCTTGTCCGCTGGCTTATATATAGTAATGCCAGCGCGGTTTTTTGCGATGATTACTTTCATTAAAACGACACTCCATATTCAGCGCGCCAAAATCTATAACTACACTTTCTAGCTATTTGGTATTTTTCGGCATCAGATAGCTTATTTCTGTGGAGCTTATCTGGGGTTTTTAATATTGTTATAAACCCTTTATCACAAACAGATATCAAACCTGCAAATTTTGGTATGTCACTAATATCTCCTATACCTTCTTTTATTGCATACCAAAAGTAATTTGCCATCATATCTCCATCGCATAATGCTTCATGCTTTGGCTTTGTGTAAGGGGCGAACTTTAACCCTTCCTTCTTCCAGTACCATTCGCTAGGCTCGCTTTCTCGAAAATGAACTCTTTTATTTTTATCAGCAAGCAAGTCAGATCGACTTACTTTTATTTCAATTTCATCGCATAGGCCGCTTTTTCTTATGAAGAATATGTCAGCTTCATTGTCGTGACTTGTGTAGCAATTTGGCACGCCAATATCATAGCTAGTACATAGATATTTTTTAAACTTAAACACTGCCGTTATTAATTCTTTTTCTGTACTGTTCATTATTCGGCTACCTTCTTATTACTAACATTAACAATCGATTCACCTTTAGCATTAATGCGGTGAGTCGCCATTTTTGGTGTTGGTATTGATTCTTTTATTTCCATTATTGATAGTGGTGTTCGCTTGATAAATTCCTTTCGTAATGCTGGCTTAATATGCGTGTTGATGAATTTAGCCTCCCATATCCTACGACCTCCAGAATTAATATTCCAGTAATTAACGCTGGCTATTTCTTGCTTTCCATCTAATCCAAATGAATCAAACCAGTATTTAACATTTATCCCACTATTACCATGACCAGTTATGATCAACTCCATTTTTAAAACTGGCTTCCAATCTGCATCTGTATAGGCTTTGTGTGATAAATTTGCATTTGGATCAATCAAATACTTGTTACAATTACTGCATGTTTTAGCTGCAATATCATTTTTATGGCCGCAACCTTTCTCAATCAAGATATTGTTTAGGCGTAGATCTTCGCATTGCCTAAACTTCCACCAATGGCCACAACGGTGATCTGGTTGATCTCCTATAATATCAGTGCCAATGCATCTGCGCGAATAAACACCGTTCTGAGTATCGCATATCGGGCATGTTATAAAGCTACCATCTTGCTTTGAATGGCTTAGTGTTGCATCCTCAAGTAACGGATCATTAAATAGCTCATGCATCGCGTCCATAGTTCCAGAATAGTCTAAGCAAAGATGATCCTCTTTCATGTAGCCTGCTGCTATATGCTCATCCTTCAATAATCGCATGCCACGACCAAGCAATTGAGTTAATAGTGTTAGGCTGCCAATTCTACGCAACAACACACTAGTGCACCATAACGGGACGTTTACTCCAGTTGTAAGGCATCCAACTTGAAACACATATTTATAACGAAATGTTCCACGGTCATTAAGCAAACCTTTTTTAGCATCTTTTAGTATTTGCTGGCGGTCAGCTTTTTTTGTTGCCTCAGTGATGATTGCGCATTCATCATCAGGAACACATGCAGCAGCTTCTTCGCAATGCTTTAATCCTGCACACGTAACTAGTGCGCATAGCCTAGACTGCATGACATCCTGAACTTCATCCATAATTAATTTGGTTGTTTCACGCTTCATTTTGGAATGCATTTTTTCCATATCTGCATTGCCAAAGTCATTTGTGCCTACTTCGTTTATATTATTAAATTCTGATAAGTCATATCCAACATTATCATGACCATAGCCAAATATTGTTGGCACAATATACTCATTATCAACTAAAAAGCGTCGATCAATAACTGGCTGAATTTCTTCCTTCCAGAATGGCCCTTTTATTGATTCTAGGCCACGATATGGAGACCCGGTCATACCAATAATTATTAACTTTTGATTAGCTGCTTTAAAATGGTTTATTATCTTTGCGTATTGGTTTTCGGTTTCATCAAGTACAGACTGCCAGCTAACTTCGTGACACTCATCAATTAATATAATGCTTGGTATAAATCCGAACGGCTTTCCTGTTTTTGGGTCTATATCGGAAGAAAATTCCTTATTTAGCGCATTAGCAACAGTACCCTCAGAGCCAACTACAGTGCTGTAGTAAGTGGACTTTTGACCCAAGCTTGCTGAGTATATTGAGCAAGGAGATCCCATATTTAAAACCTCCTCAGCATCTTGATCAACTAACTCACCAGTTCTAGCAAGTATTAACAACTTATGCTTTGTTTTGTGGCAGTGATGAGCAAGCGCACCAGCTATAATTGTTTTACCTGCCGATACGTAAGCATGAATAAAACTTGGAGCAATTTCAACCTCACCATTTAATTGCTTTCTTATGTGAGCAAACTTGTTTTGTATTATTTCCCACTGGAATGGGTGGGGCGTTATTTTCCCGTATGTTGGTATTTCCATTAGGTTGACATCCTTGCATTGTGCGCCATAGTAATTGCATTTACAGCAGCTTTATAATCAACAGTTGGATCATATTCTTCATCACCAACCGATTCAGGAAAGAACATATCAAAGTTAACGCCTTTATATTCTGATTTATATAGCCAGCCAAAACCAACTAGCTTACTAAATCCTGCTGACTCTAAATCATGAAACAACCCAGTTAAGTCAATCTCTGGAACCTGCCTTACTCTATAAAAAAGAATATCAATATCTTTACGATTGCCGCCTTTATATAGGCAGCCACCAGTTAATGCAACGTGGCAACCTCTATTTGGTGCAAAGCTTTCAATTAGCGTACATGCTTCAATAGCAAAATTTAAATCAGCCATAATCTAACCCTCCAATTCACTAAGCTGTAATTTAAGATCTGCAATTTTACGCTGCTTGTTATTTTCTGCTAATTCATTAGCCCATTGTGATGACTGGTCATTGTAATATTTTAGCGTTTCAATGCGGTTAAATAGTGCATCAAGGCTTTCTTGGTTATACGAAAAAGCATGGCCTAATCTTATTGAATTAGACTTTTTATAACCGCCAACATGTATGTAAATACTAAGCATATCAACATGACCAGCAAAGTCTGCCATAATTGCAAAATCATTCTTGTCATTATTTTCTACGCACCACGCTAGTATTTCTGCTGCTGTTTTCATGATAAATCCTTATTTATGATTGACGATACGAATATTAATAATTAGTTTGTACGTTGTCAAGTAGTTTAAGTTTAAATAGTAAATTAAGTAATTCAACACGGCCAAATTTAACATCATAGTCGTTGAAGTCGCTAATGCCATCGATAGCTGGCGGTGATATGAAATCGCTATTGATTGCCTTAGCTGCTACCATACCTTTAATCAAACCAACGTTACCGCATTTTTTGTCGTTGTTGTGCCAATCGTTATCTGCAATGATTAGCTTTTTATTGGCTGGGTAAAGATTATCGATAATCAAACTAACCGAATGCAGGTTGTTAGAATTAAATCCTACTACGCAAGGCGTCGATGTGGCAGCTCGCATCGTTTCCATAGTCGCATAGCCCTCACCAATCAATATCGTGTCACCAGCGCGCACTGAGCCAATCATATGAAATGCGCCAGTAATTTGTGCATCCAATAAAAACATTTTAAATCCATCAGGCTTTATAATCTGAACGTTCACCAATTCTCTACGCTCATTGATGGCGGGTATAATTAGTGATCCAATAATATCAAGCGTTCGGCCTTCACTGATTGGAATGATAAAGCTGTTAGGCATATACCAAGCAGTTTTACCTGTAATCTGTTTTTTGGCTAGATACTCGTGGCCGCTATGTGGGATTGCATGCTGCATAATTAACTTTGCACCATTAGCAGCAATTGATTGTGCTGCTAATTTTTGGTCTGCTTCATATTGTGCTCGTAATTTATTTTTAGCAGCAGTTTCAGCTTTACGTGCATCAATAGCTGATTGGTCAATGTTGGTTTCTTCTGATATATCAAGATAACCCGCCACAAATTCAATTGCAGGTTTAAAGCCGCCTAGGTATAGGTCTATTAAGCCGATGCCATCTCCTGAATTGCAATGATTACAAATCCAATTTCCATCTCGAAACTTATCATCGAACCGAAATCTTTTTACACCGTCATTACAGATCGGGCACGGCTGATGGCGGTTAGCTTGTCCATGAATATCCATGCCGCAAGCATTGATAATATCTAGCCATCTTCCGCTTGCCATTGATTTGATTTTCTCTATGTCGTACATAATAATTCTCGCTTGTTGTTGACGGGGTAACGATATTACATTAGTATCGATTCGTCAAACAAAATTATAGAATTGTAAGGAGTGGTAAAGATGAATAAATATGATGAAATGAGTGATTTTGAGATTAACAAGGCTGTTGCATCTGCTAAAAATTACAGTGTAATAATTGACTGCGGAAATTCAGCATCTGTTTATTGTGGATTTAAAGGATTAGAGTCAACTCAAGATGAACGAGACTACTGCAATAACCCTGCTGATATGTGGCCGATTATTGTTGAGAATCATATGTCAGTTGAGCTTCCTATTCCTAGTATTTGTGATACTGGAACAGTAACAATTTATAACCATTATGGTACAGATTGGTATATTAATTTTAAGCAAGGTGAAAACCCACTCCGAGCAGCCGCGATCGTATTTTTAATGATGAAGGATGCAGACTAATGAACCAAATAGATGAATCTGGTGTAAAGAACCTAGTGCAGTTTAATCTGCCAATATTACTATCAGCCAACTTGTTAGATGATGATTCGATTACATTATCTATTGGCTGCCCAGCGTTAAATATTTCACCTAAATTATTAATTGCTGCTCGTGGCAATGTACGCAAGTTCAAAACACTTGACGCGCTATACTCAACATGCAAACGGATTGGGGTTAATGAGTTTCCGTTAACAATTAAGGCTTGATCATGGATAAAAATCAAATTCTCACGGATTGGGCGTCTAACCATAAAGCTAACGGAATATCTGCAGCACAAATGATTGCTGAATATTATCCACAGCAGATTGGTATGCTGATTGATCCTGACATGTGGCCGCAGATAATCGACCAAGCTGCATCAGCGTTTCATGTTGATATTGTTACTCCCAAGCAAGTTACTTGGAAGTTGAACATATTAGAGCTTTATTCTGATAGCGTTAGGCGTTCAGTAAAGTTCCCGCCAAATACTTGCTTTCTTCATGGGTTAGGCTGTCTATCTGCTGCTATGAGTCGCCAGTTTAGTTATATTCCATATCAAGGAAGTGACGAACAACGCCCGGTAAACTTATTTTGTGTATCTGGTCAGCCTCCATCAACAGGAAAATCAGGCGTAAACAATGCTTTTATGCTTCCCATTCGAATTGCATACGAGTCAATAAATAAATCAAATGCCACCGAGCGCAAAAAATATGATAGTCAAATTCAGGAATTGCGCAAAGAATTAAAAAACGCTACTGGGCCACAAGCTGAATATATCGAAGGGGATTTAATCAAGGCCGCACAAAAAGTTGAAGCGTTACCTGATTATGTAACAGATGTGAACGATGCAACCCCTGAAGGATTAGAAAAGCTGATCTCAAAGCAAGGCGGTTGGGGCAATATAATTTCGGCAGAGGCTGAAGCTATTAACGTCATGCTAGGCTCTGTTTACGGTGACAGCAGCAAGAAAGCCAACAACGGTTTATTTTTGGCAATGTGGGCGGGAGAATGGGTTTCTGTCCAACGTTCAGGACGTGACGGTTTTCGCGGTAATGTAAAAGGCACATGTGCAGTATTGGCGCAACCAGATACAGTGGATGCAATTCTAGAAGCCGGGAAACAAGGCCGAGGGATTAGTGAGCGTTTCCTATTAATTAAAGAGCCACATATGCTTGGTGAGCGTAATCATCACGAATATGTTCCAGTTGATAAGTCGCTAAAGGGCGATTACATCGATTTAATTAACAATCTAGTTAATGACCAAGGTGTTACATTTACATTCAATGAGCAAGCGCATAGTGCTATTAATGATTATCGTAATCATATAGAATCCAAGATGGCAGACAACGGTTTGTATAACGATTCCATGATACGTGGAACAATGGGTAAAGCTGGTGAGCAGGTTCAGAAAATTGCTAGCATCATGTGGGGCGCTCAAGAATGGTCTAAAAATGGCAAGCGTCGTAAAGTTATTGGCTATAAAACTACATGCCGGGCTATTGAAATATTCGATGAGCTAAGCAGAACCTATTTAAAAGCGGCCGAAGATTCAGGTTGTGCAGGTTTAACTCCTAAGCTTAATATTGTGATTAAGCAGCTTAAAAATCGCTTCCAGAAGGATGTGAAGGATCGCAAAACACCAAAGATTACCGTCCAGCAGTTACAGCAAAACCTCAAGAGCAAAAAGGAATTTGCCTCCACTGGTGGACTAACTGGTTATTTGCGTGAAGTGATATTACCAGCGTTAGTTGATGCTAATGTTGTTATGTTGTGTCGTGGTGAGTGGTTGATAAATCCTAATGTCTTGGATGGAGAGTAAGCCTATAATGAAATATCATCAAGCCAGATTAAGTTCTGGCTTTTTATTGCCTAAAAAATAATTACAAATAAAGCTTGTTAATTTAAACTGATAGTTGTAATATTCCTTTATCGAAACGAAACATACAAACAAACATTAAACGGGATATATTATGAATACCTCTTATGACTACACTGTAACGCTAAATAAAAACGTGCCATTTACAATAAAAAGCCAAGGCTTAGCATCTTGTGAGTGCGTTGTAATTAAAGACTACTTAGATGATATGCATGAGGGAAGCACATCCACAATCTTAAACTCTGAAGGTAAATTAGTATCTTTTATAACTAAAGAGAAAGGTGCGCCACACTGGAGTCACTCAGGATACAGATTTACTAGATAGAATGAGCTTTGAAATAAGCCTAATCGTACATCCAACAAGCCAGCCTAACCGCTGGATTTTTTACATCTGCAAATAGACACGTTAACAAATCATGCACACAAAACACAATAATCTATACATATAACAAAAATCACAGTTCATATACTAAAAAGTTATTAATCTAATTTTTTTATCAATAATCTATTCTTAATCGGTTTCTTAATCGATAACAGAGGATATCAGGGGAAAGTTAGGGAAATTGGGGTGGCTCAGGGAAACTTTTTCCCGAACTTAAGTTAATGATTTTAAAAAGGAATAGTGACATTTTGGACGTTTGGACAGGTTTTTAATAAAAGTAACTATTAATACCTAAATAAAAATCTGGCCAAAAATGAAATCAGAAAATACCCCTATCTTTATTAAGTAGAAATAGTAATATACAATTACTAATACTATATATAGCTATATGGTAGCTAAAACTATTTATAAATAAGGGCTAGGTCTAAGGACTTGGCTCTTTTTTTTGATAAATTTTAAGTAAATATGAATAATAGTGGAAAACAACCCAATTATACCCCTTATAGAGCGTAAACAATTGATTTATATAAAGTAACAACACTTTTTAATTTTCCCTCACTTTCCCTGATAACCTTGTTTCCTGTTAATAATCATGTAGTTAAATTAGGGAAAATAAAATCCAAAGTATGATATATTTTCCCTAAAGTGTATTATTTTACGACTAATTAAAATGAATAGTTGTATTATTAAATTAGGTGTTGTATTCTTAATCCATCGAAAGCAAACGGAGATTTACCAAATGAAGCCTAGGCAGTATAAAAAGCTATGCAGAAAATCGGCATTAATCATTGGGCTGAACAAATGCGATTCAGATGACGGGATATTTTATGTGTTTTTTGAATGTGGCGGTTATGACTCTGAATGGGATAGTGAAGACGCGTGGCCTTTCTTGGTTGGGATTTTTGACGCGGAAGTTAACACCATATACGACGAAGATAGCGAATGCGGCATTTCATGGAAGCCCGATTCAGAATATAAGAAACCCATAGCAATAAATGTTTTTAAATGGGCTAAGTCCAAATATATTAAATAACCAAGGACACAAAATGAAATCAATACGAAACCTAAGCGAGTTTGCGCGACAAAATAACATTAGCCCACAGTTAGCCAAACAGAAGCGTGATAATGGCTACGTGTTTGGTGTGTTGGATGGTAAGCCTGTTATTTACAACCCAAAGTCGGTAATGGTGGTTAAGAATGTAGTTAGTTGTCGATTCGATGATATAAATCTTGAAAATTATGAAATTATAGACCCTATTGTTGGCGGAAATGGCAACGAATTTAGCGCTGGGTATAAACTTATTAATGGAGATCAAACCAATGAAAACTAAAAAACAACTTAAAGCCGATTTGCTCGTGTTTAAATCACTAACCATATTTTTCGCCGCACTATCACTAATGTGTGCATTTGAAATCCTAGACTTGCGGGATCAAATAAGCGCTATTGTTGGGGGTGCGTTATGATTAGACGCGGCCTTAACGACAACGAGAAAACCAGAAAGCTGATCAATGAGCTAGGCTTATCATTTGTCACTAATCGCAAATGTAAGCGCATATTCATCAAGGTCTCAAATGCTGACTTTGCCACAATTAAACAAATGCTGGAGGAAGTATGAAAAACTTAAAAGAGAATGTTTGTTTAGCTATTTTTGCTTGGGTTGCAATTAGCTTTATGGCTTCGATGATAAAGAGTGGCACAAATAGCTGCAGCAACACTTACCCTATTGATTATATTGTTTACACAAACCTATTTTGCGAGATTAAACCATGAATCTATCGCGACTAAGAAGCTTTAACCGTTTTATCTACAAAGAACCCGTAGAGCGTTCACAACTGGCTGGATTGCGTGAGTCTACAATCGTTGTATCGACCATAGACGACGTTGTAACACATTGCAGGGGCAATCAGTCGATGGCAGCACGAATACTCGGCATGACGCGAACCACGCTTGCTTACATGCTAAAAGACCGTCGCCCGAATGTTGTTTTGATAAATGAAGTTGAACCAGGTATTTTTACCTATACCGTTTTGAGTTGAGGAGATTGATATGTCATGCACAATATGCGGAGGAAAGATAAAAACCACTGACAGCAGAAGCGCTGAAACTACTGGTAGAACACTAATACCTGAAAACCTTAAAGATGTATCTTTCCTTGTTTGGCGAAGAAAGAAGTGCTTAAGTTGCGGCGATAAGATGACTACATTTGAGCTTAGTTATGGTGAGCTTGTTAGGCTTAATGGGTTTTCATCAGCTAAAGCGAAATCCGTTATTGAAGATTTGATAAAGGAGTGGTGATAAATGGAAATCTACAAACTAACAAGAGAAGATATAAAGCGACCTGATGTTGATGTTGTTGCTGCACTTATGTATGGCGACCAATGCTCTAGATCAAAGGCAAAGGCAAGCGTCCATGTTGTAGCAGGATTCGATCGACGCGCCGAGTCTTGTTCTGATATTGTTACTGATGCGATTGCGGGGTGTGTGTGATGGATTACGAAATTATTGTTGCTTATATTGTGGTATTTATTGTTGTTTCATTTGTCGCTATACCAATGGTTGGCAGTGGTTTTAGTGGTAGATTTTCAACATACAAAGAGGATTTCTTACTTGGTTGGCTGATTTTAATTGTGATGGCAGCAATATTTGTTGTTGGATTAGTTTCAGTATGGGCCTTTACTAAGATTTTTTCATAGACAAAAAAATGCCCTCAAACGAGGGCTAAAAGGTGTCAACCAAGGAAACTATACAAATCATTAATAATGGGTTAATCTCAACGAAACAATAGCAGGTAATGAGACTATGCGCAATAAGGACGATAAGATAACACGCTTAGCTGCTAGAATGATGCAGCCACGCTACGGATTTGGGCAGATGCATTATTCATCAGTGAGTACGATTGATGCTGTGAAGGCGTTTGAATCACTCGCTAACGAATTTAAACTTACTCACCGACTCAACATACCACGCCGCGGTTATGATATAGTAGAGCATGGTAAAGGGTGTAAAATTGATGTTGTTGGTATTTATTGGATGATAGAGGAGATTTGATTATGGCTGCTCCTAAAGGCAATCAGTTCTGGAGGGCTAGAAGCTCACACGGGCGAGATAAAAACTTTTCAAGCGCAAGTGAACTATGGGATGCTGCCTGTGAATACTTTCAGTGGGTAGAAGATAATCCACTAACTGAATATAAAGTTGCGCAATTCCAAGGCGCCCCAGTGCCAATGGAATTACCTAAGATGCGTGCGATGACCATTGGTGGCTTATGCTTATTCCTTGGTGTTAATACGGTGTATTTCAATCAATTTGAGTCAGCATTAAAAAGCTTTAGTCAAGAAGAAGTAGAAGATTTTTCTAAAGTCATAGCAGACATAAAGCAAACCATATATGAACAGAAGTTCTCGGGAGCTGCTGCAGACCTACTTAATGCCAACATAATATCAAGAGAGCTTGGGCTTGCTGATAAGCAAGATTTAAATCACTCAGGTAAGATTGGAAGCGAATTAAACATTAAGCTGATATCTGCAGAAATGAGCGCAGAAGAAGCAACTCGGATTTATCAGGATATGATAAATGGCAAAGATTAACATTGATTACAAAAATCCAAATTACGGAGAGGTATTAGCAGAAAGGCAAAGAAGGCTTTTATTTCTCCGTTCAAATCCCACCGCAATGGCAGCAGCCAGAAAACATTACAAAAATAACCCTTGGGACTTCATCACTGACTGGGGTATGACGTTTGACCCTCGCAACCTGGAGAAAGATTTACCTGCAATGGTTCCGTTTATCTTGTTTCCTAAGCAGATAGACACGCTTAAGTGGATACATGACAGATGGCGCAATCAAGAGCGTGCATTGATAGAGAAAACGCGAGACTTCGGCTTGTCGTGGCTATCAATCGCTTACGGATGCACAATGTGGCTATTTTGGGATGATTACACTGCTGGTTACGGTTCGCGAAAGGTTGATTTGGTTGATCGACTTGGTGATCCTAAAAGCATATTCGAGAAAGGCCGTCAATTCTTGCGCTTGTTGCCACCTGATTTTCTTCCAACTGGATATAGCGAAAAACAACACGCTAACTTTCTCAAGATAACCAATCCAGACAACGGATCGACACTAACTGGTGAAGGTGGCTATGATATTGGCCGTGGTGCAAGGGCATCAATATACTTTGTCGATGAAGCTGCATTCTTGGAGCGTCAAGAGGCTGCAGACGCTGCACTATCACAAACAACTAACTGCCAAGTAGACATATCAACACCAAACGGAAACGGTAATTCATTTTACCGTAAGCGATTTAGCGGAAAGGTAAAAGTATTAACAATGCGTTGGACTGACGATCCACGCAAAGATCAAGCTTGGTATGATAAACAGGTCAGAGAGCAAGACTCTATCACCGTGGCGCAAGAAATTGACGTTGACTATGACGCATCGGTTGACGGCGTATTGATCCCTGCTGTTTATGCGCGTGCCTGTATCGATGCTCACAAAAAGCTTGGCTTTGGTCGCGATGGTAGTAAGCGAGTCGGGTTCGATATCATGGATGGAGGTAAGGATTGGAACTCAACATGTTTGGCTGAGGGTTCGATAATAACTAAGCTTGATAAGTGGCAGCACAAGGAAGATGAAAGCCGCAAATCATATAGGCGTGTTTATGACTTCACTAGACAGCATAAAGCCTCGCTTAATTACGATAGCATAGGTGTAGGGTCTAATGCTGGATCGAGCTTTGCTGAATACAACCAGATTGCGCATGATGAATTTCACAATTCAAATGGTGAAAAAGGCGGCCCATATCAAATAGAATATAGCGGCTTCAATGCTGGTAGTCGTGAGCTGGTTAATCCAAATGCTGATTATTCAGATGGCATAACCAACGCTGATAAGTTCAGCAACTTAAAAGCTCAAGTTACTTGGATGCTTGCTGATAGAGTTAAAAACACTTATATGGCGCTTAACCATGGCGAGACATTTAGCGATGATGAGATGATTAGCTTTGACAGTGAATCAATCGGCGCTGAAATACTTGAGGAGTTTATCAGCGAATGCTCTAGGCCACTGCGAGATACTGACCAAAACGGGCGCGATAAGGTAGAAGGCAAAAAGGAGCTTAAGAAGCGAGGCATTCCATCACCCAACTTACTTGATGCTGCTGTAATGGCATTCTGCCCACCTGCTAGAAGTGGTGTTTCCGACTTCATAGCAATGCGCCGCTCAAGAAACCGATAAAAACTAAATAGTAGTTGACAGCATGATTTGTATATAATACGATTCGTGTTGTCAACTAATTAGGAGTTAAATGTGAACAAGAAAATTAAGCGTGCAGATTTGATATACCTAGCCGCTATCATTCGTGATGGCGCATCACTAGCTAGAATCCAATACACAGCCAACCAAATCTTAGGCGTTGGCGCGTGCGGAGATTTCGACAGGCTAGATGATAGCGACTATATCGAGTTAGTTAAAAAGTATGACAAATAAAACAACAACCGATGCCATCAACCACTTCATCAAATGGCCTACTGCAGCACACAATCACAACTGGCTAGTATTTAGGCGTATTGGATTGTTTGAGCATTGGTCATGGTGGGGTGATGACGAACTAAACGAAACATGGCAGCGTGTATGTACTCGAGAACAGTTCGAGCAGTGCATAGCAGATAAACAACGTAAGCCGTATGAATTTAATGAGCATGTAAGCAATAGTTATGATTGACCTTCCACCAAAACACTGCGAACTTAAACAATCCGCAGCAATTGAGATAATGACAGCAGTTAACCTCGCCGATTTGAGTAAAATCAAATCAGCGAATACAGATAAGAAAATACTTAGACTAGCGCTATCAAATTACGTTAATGGGCAATTGAGCGTTAGTGTATTTTCAATAATGATTTATGAGGGATGTGTGGATGAGTGATATCAAGATGAGTGATGTGTTTTCGGGTGAGCTAAAGTTGAGAGCAATAGATTCTGATGATTTTAGTGGCGCGTCGCACAATGAATCATTCTTTGTTATTGAAGATGATAGCGATTGGTGTTGTAGTGGTGAAAACCATATTAATCAAGCCATTCATGCAATAAGCTCACACGACAAACTAACCGAACAAAACAAGATGCTGCGAGAGGCTTTATCTCTGGTTGTTGATAAGATGCCAGCCTACCAAGGCGTTATGGGCGGCGGATATATGATGATAGTCCTTAGCGATGATGACTGCCGCATAATCAAAGAAACATTAAACACAAGCGAGCTTTAAGTGACCTACTACGAACGAAAAATGGCCGAATGCTTGCAAAGATACAATGACGCAATTGACGCAGGCAATACCGATAAACAAGCCGAACACATGCGCGAATACTTAAACTATGAACGCATGAGTAAAATGATTAATGGGTAGAGTATGAAAGTAATAGATTGGAATGACGCTGCTCAACTTGGACTGCTAGAAAGAATTAATAGGGAGATTCTTCATCCTCTTGGATTGGCAGCTTGTAGAAATTCAGATACTGGTGTTAGCCCATACTTGATGATTTCAGATGATGGCGAGTGGGCGTTCCCCGATGATATGGAATCAAAAGTAATAAGCAATAATGAGGTAATTTTAAAACTATCTACCATGGGGAAATAACCCACACTTTCACCTTTCCCCTATAACATGTTAAACTCTAATCAATATCACTGAGGGTTTAACATGTCATCTAAAAAACAACGGGCAGCTAAAAAAGCCCTCACAAATAACGCATTAGCTCAATCAAATCGCAACCTGCAAAATCTATTTGCGGGCCGTGCTGGTTTTCTTGGCGAGCAGTTAGAAACAACTCGCAACTTAATCTGTCAATATGGCTATCCAGAAGCGCCCACGTTCAGCAATTACTACTCGCTATACAGACGCATCGGACTAGCTAAAGCTGGCTGTGATATGCCTGTTGATTCTGTTTGGTCAGATTGGCCAACTATCCGCGATGTAACAGAGTTTGATTCTGATGGCGAGCCTGAATATAACGATGAAGTTAAAACAGAGTTCGAGATTGAGTTAAACAAACTAATCAAAGACCAGAAGTTAGCATTTAAAGACCGTGTGCGCTCATTAGACCGCAAACAACGTATTGGTCAGTATGCTGGCTCATTGATTGTTGCCCGTGACGCTAACGGCGCTAAGATGAATGAACCACTTGAGAGTTTAGTCCCAGGTAACTTGGTTAAACTTGTTCCGCTGTTTGAATCGCAACTAATCGAATCTGAATGGGATACCGATTTAACATCGGCTAACTATGGCGAGCCGACAATGTATCAGGTTGCAGAGTTTGCAACTGGTTCAAAATCACGCGGTCAAAATAGATCGTTCAATTGCCATCCTAGCCGCTTAATTATGGCTGCAGAAGGTGCTGAGGACGGCACTATTTACGGAATGCCTGCCATGATGGGTTGTTTCTATGCCTTAATGGATTGGGAAAAAATCCGCATGTCATCGGCTGAGGGCTCAAAGAAGAACGCCGACCAGCGTAGTGTGCTGTCATTGAAAGAAGGCTCAAACCTTCCTACTGGCGCAACCGCCGAACTAATGGACGAGAACATTAACGAGTTTGACCGCGGTGATTTATCGACATTAGTTATCAGTGACGCCTCAATGTCATCACTTAACTCATCAATGGGCGATCCAACTAAACCCGCTGAACTATGCGAAAAAGAAATCGCGGCAAACTATCGCATCCCAATGACTGTATTAGTTGGCTTTCAAACTGGCAAACTAGCAAGTGATAAAGATACTCTTCAATGGAATAGTTTCACGATGGAACGTCGAGAGGGTTTCGGCAATCACTTATTAATGCAGCACATCAATCGATTTATTGAGATTGGTGTTTTGCCTATGCCTAATGGTGAGGTTGTTATTGATTGGCCTGATGCGCGTGAAGCTAGTCAGTCTGATAAATTAGCAATGGGTGAGCAAGCTGCAAATATTCGCCTTAATATATTTAGAGCGGGCGGCACTCCTGAGTCAGTCATCCCTGACAGCTATTTTCATGAGATGCTTGATATTGATGACATAGAAGAAGTCAGTGATAAAAAAGAAGTTGATAATGGCCCAAAGGTTGAGGGAGAATAAAATGGATTTTAAGAATGAAAGTATTTGGCTAATGAAAGGCGACTGTTTAGAGAGAATGAAAGAAATACCAGGAGGGTCAGTTGATATGATATTAACTGATCCGCCTTATGGGATGAATTTGGAGCCACAACGGAAAAGCGGAAAGTTTCACGGAGAGAGAATAAAGAACGACAACACTTTAGCTTGGTCTGACGCGTTTTTTTATGAGTGTTTCAGAGTTACAAGCAAAAACACCGCTTCAATGTTTTTTTGTAATCACCACTGCGTTGCTGAATTTATCACTAGCGCAAAGCTGGCTGGTTATGAGATCAAAAACCTAATAGTGTGGAATAAGTGTCATTTTGGCATGGGAGGAAATTGGCGACCAGTGCATGAGCTTGTTTTAATTTGCACAAAAGGTCGATTCGTAACAACCTCAAACAGCCTTAAAACAATAATAAACTTTAAAAAAGTTCACCATACTAAGGCCGTTCACCCCACAGAAAAACCGACGGACATTCTCGAGCACCTTATTTCTGAGCCAGACTACTTCCCTTCGGTTATTTTAGATCCATTTATGGGTAGCGGAACAACAGGAGTAGCAGCCAAAAACCTTAATCGTAAATTCATTGGTATTGAAATGGATGATGGATATTTTGAAATTGCAAAAGGTCGCATTCTAAATGATTAAAGCAATCGGCCGCCCAATCATTCACGGCGCAGACGATCCCACTGGCTTGGGCAGTCTGCGCGGTAAGTGTTTGCGTGAATTTCGCAAGCGGGTAAAGGTAATCGCTGACCAGGTTAAACCACTAATCAAGACGATACTTGAGCAGTCGCTAGTCGATAAAGTGCAGGTTAACGTTGTCGAGCTATTGCCATTAGCGCATATCGTCAATAAGACGCAGTACGTTTACGAGATTAGCCCTCAACGAATGAGTGAGGTAGACAGGTTTATTAAAAACCTGATTTACCGCAACATGCTAGGACTTGAAGATAATCTTTGGTCAGCTCAGTGGTGGTTTAATACGTATTCACGTCAAGCGGTTGAGACTGGCTATAAAGAATCATTGCAGACCGCGCAGAATTTATCACCAGCATCAATCGTTGGCGCTGACATATCGAATGAAGTGCGCTCAATTGACTATGAGCAGATATTGCAGCAACCATATTACAAGCGCAGATTAGATGCTGTTTATGGCCGCACGTTCAATAGCATGGTCGGATTTAGTGATGAATCAGCGAGGCAAGTGTCAGGTATATTGTCACGAGCAATTACATCAGGCGTTGGTTATCGCTCAGTAGCTAAAGATGTGACAAAAGCGTTTGATGACATGGCTGGATGGCGTGCATTACGTATCGTTAGGACTGAATTAAATAAGTCTGCTACTGATGCGCATATGGCTAACACTAAAGACTTGAATCGTGATGTGTATGGAGCTGGTTCATTTGAAATTGCCGTAATGCATCTATCTGCATTAGCTGAAAACTCGCGAAAGTGGCATATGTCACGAAGCGGTCAAATATTTACGCCGCAGGAGCAAGAGGATTGGTGGGATACTGGCAACAATAGGATCAACTGCCAATGTTCGGTGGTTGATATTCTGCGAGATAAAAAGACTGGCGAGGTGCTGCAGACGGCATTGCATAAGAAAGCTATTGAGCAAAGGGAAAGGAGATTAGGTACATAAAATAAAGCCCTCTATGCGAGGGCTTATTCTACCAAAGAATAATTAAACTAAGTATAATCACCATAAAAATAATAAGTTCACCATCATCATCCATACTAAAACCCCATCTCAATAAACGCCCAGCAAAGTAAATAAACAATCCAAAGCATGACGGCCATCAAAAATGATGAAGTTGCAATATTTTCAACAAGTCTAGGAAATCTTCTAAATTTATTAATAAAGATATCGTAAGCCATAGTTAACGCAACAAACACAGTAAGTATCATTGCAATAGTGAATAGTGTTTCCATTATTTTAACTCATTTAAGAAAGGCTTTCCGAGCAAGTAAGTTGAGTTAAGCGTGTTGATTGTATAACCCTCTTTTGGTGTATGAACTTGCATACTCATTGGTAGTAATGCGCTTGTACGAATCATCGTATCATCAGGCCAGCGATGATCACCGTAAACATTACCGATAATAATGATGTCTTTTTTATCGGCAATGCGTTTCCAGTTTTCAATTCTTGAATGGTTCATTTAAATCTCCTTGGTAAATGTCGTATCGTGAGCCCATATTGAAACGCTATCTCCAGCATCGTCAACTATACATAACGTATCGTTGACACATGTCAATCCGCCAGCATCAATGCTACCTTTGGAGTGTACCGATGCCACATACACCTTCCCGATAGTGACATCTCGAAGGACGATTTCATCACCGACTTTATTAACAAACTTAATACTTATATGTTCCATTTAAATCTCCTTTTGCCTCCGTATAGGCGTTTAGTTAGTTAAGTCTAAAAAGGGATACCAGAATCATCCCAATCATCACCAGCAGGTAATCCAGTTTGCACATTCTGCTGTGGCTGTGGTGCTGGGCGTTGAGCTGGTCGTGATTGTTGCGCATTATTCTGCGCACTATGCTGCTGATTACTACTATTTTGAGTAGTATTTGATGCATTACCAGATTGGCCAGCATCAGCAGTGCCTATATAACCGGGCTTTGCATCAAGTAGTTCAATGCTTAACTTTGGGCCATTATTGCTTTCGAATGTCTTAATCTTCTGTTGTTGGTAAGACGCTTCAATAATTGAACCCTTAACAAACGCGCTTTTGTAGAAATCAATTTGACCTTGCGCTTTGGCAAAGAAAACCCATTCATAGTTAGTGTATTCATTCTGACCAGTTTCGCGGTCATAGTAGCGAACACCGCCGCGCAAACCAAACCCTGTTGAATCACCAGCTTGAAATACTGATGCATCTTGATTTAACTTAATTGTAATTGAGCCTGACATTTTTCATCTTCCTTTTATTAATCGTGTGGCATAGTGCCAATTATTTTGCATAAAGTAAACCGTCTTGAACTAATTTATCGTGAAGTGATGATACACACTTAACAACCTTGTGTTCAGGTGCTGCAATAAGTGTTTTAAATAACTCATAAAGCACGCTATCTTTCGTTGTGTCACGTAAACGTCTTGCGCACTTACGAATGGCAGCGGCTTGATTCAAACCGTCTACACGCGCAATTTGCCACGCTAACATTAATGTTGTTAATTCAGATTGTGATTTCATTTAAGTTAGATCCCCCAATTCAATACCCAATTCACGAGCTAATTTAATATCTTCAATCTTGCGCCTAGCCTCTTTGCGTTCTTTGCTTTCCTCGCTTACGGCCTTAGCACGTCTTGGGCCACGATTAATAAATTCTTGATAGCTGATTAGTGCAGCTGTGTGATAACCAGTTTTAGACATTGCTAATTACCTCAAAAGTGTTTATGTAATCTGAATAGTATGGCCCATAGTTAGACCAATATTTATCAGTCGCATCTGGTGCTCTTTCAACTAAATTACATAATGGAGTGAAGTTGCATGGTGACTTTGGCCCATCCAATTCGTAATATCCTAGGCAAAAATTAAACTCTTCTAGTACAAATGTTTCGATATAAATATCGTTTCCCCAGAATGACTTTTGCACTCTAACTGTATCGCCTGCTTTTGGTTTAGACATTGTTTAGTGCCTCTTGTTTGAGTTTTTCTGAGATTCTTTCATTGGTTAGCATAAATAAATCTTGATTCATATCACACATATCAGACATATCAAGCGCATACCCATTGGATGTAAGCACAGTCTTGTTAATATCAAAATCAAATTCATCGTTGCTGTATTGATCAATCTCAATAAGCCACTTATGCCCGTACATTTCAATCTCTACATTCTTAATCATTTTAAACTCCTTTCCTGTTGACAACTGAATCATATGTTATTAGTATTACCAGTGTCAACAATAAATAGGAAATAAATTAAGATGAGCATGACCCAAGAGCAACAGCAAAAATTCGATGAGCAGTTTGATTTGATATTTGGAGATAAATAGATGAGTAAAAAATATCAAGTAATCTATGCTGATCCACCGTGGCAATATGATGACAAATCTTTAAATCGTGGCGGAGCTGAAAGGCATTACAAAACAACAGCGAATAATGAGCTTGAGTTAATCGATGTGCAGTCGGTATGCGATGATAACTGTGTAATATTTATGTGGGCTACATTTCCAAAGATAAAAGAAGCTCTAGCATTAATGGATGCTTGGGGTTTTGAATACAAAACAAATGCCTTTACATGGGTCAAAAAGAACAAGATAAAAGACAGTTGGTTTTGGGGTATGGGTGGATGGACTAGGTCAAATGCTGAAATATGCCTTTTGGGTGTAAAGGGTAAGCCTAAAAGAGTGGGTATGGGCGTTCACAGTGTAATAGATGCACCAATAATGAAGCATTCAAAAAAGCCTGATATAGCAAGGGATAAAATTATAGAGCTTATGGGCGATGTTCCACGCCTTGAAATGTTCGCCCGCCAAGCAAGTTACGGTTGGGACGTATTCGGCAATGAAGCGCCCGACTCGATAGAGATTTAATCAACATGTGATAAACTAGCACTCTAACGGGTGCTTTTTATTGGGTGAAATATGACCGAAGATATGCGGGTGATTGACGATGCAATCAAACGAACGCTGATTAAAATGAATCGCTATTCTGATGCGGCTAATACTGTATTGCTAATGATAGCGGCTCATGAGTCAATGGGCGGTAAATATCGTAAACAGATTAATGGGCCAGCGTTGAGCGTATTTCAAATTGAACCAGATACCCATGATTCAATCTGGGATAATTGCGACTCAGTCACTAGGTTAGCTAACAAATGCGGATTTACACGCGATGTTAGCCAGTTAGCAACTAACGAGGATTACTCGGTATTTGTCGCCAGGTGCTATCTATTAATGGACGTTAACCCGCTACCAACTGGTATTGATGCGATGGCCAGTTACTGTAAATCATACTGGAACCGAACTGGCAAGGCGTCACCATCGGCATACATGGCTGATTATATTCGATACGTAATAAGGAGTTAACATGCTATTAAAATTATTAATGCTGACACATAAAGACGCTTACCAACAATTAATCGCCTTGGGTCGTGTGCTATGAGCTTTCTAAATAACTGTAACGGCAAGCGGTCAATGATGCGATTAGGGTTCATGATGTCGATGATTATAGGTACCGTTGTTTCATTGGCTGGCTGCATTGCTATGTTTATGTCATTACCTGATGCTGGAATGGCGATAACAATTGGAACTGGATTAATTGGCTCAAGTGCATTTGCTAAAGCAGTGCAATCCAAATACGAGGCTAACAATGATAAACCTAGCAACGATTAAGGTTGTCGGCATCATTGCGGGCTTAGTTATTTATGGCTGGCTATCGTATGACTACGGCTCGACCAAAGTGCAATCTGAATGGAATGATGCAATAGCAAAGTTAAACGCCTCAACCAGTGAGGCGTTGATCGCAGTCAACGTTAAAAATGCAGACTTGCAAGCTGACATAATTGCTAACCAAAATAAACAGGCCGAAGTCGTTGAAGTGATTAAAACTCAAACGGTTGAGGTCGAAAAAGAGGTGCTTAAATATGTTACGAAATACCGTGATACTGATTGCAATGCTATTGATGACGACTGGGTGCGCATCTACAATCAATCAGTTAGACGCACAAAGGCAGTTACCGCAAAAGCCAAGTAATCATGTATGCGGTGAATTAACACCGCTAGATAAGATTAACAAGTCACTTGTATTAGCTGAATTAGTTAAATCGCACACTCAATACATTGAGTGTCAGCAGGCAGTGAATAGCTGGTTACTTTGGTATGATGCTGTTAATAAATCATTTGGTGTTGACAGTAAAAAGTAATTGTTATATTGTTTGTTTTAAGCTACTTGAAACAAGTAAGCGACTGTCACAAAGTGAGACAACACTACGAAAACCGACTCACTCACGTTACGAGTGGATATTTTTAAAGTGTTTTCTAGGATATTCAGGCAGACATTAGGCGACGCAATCTAGAATGACGAAGACACTTTAACAATGTGATAGCAGGGAAGGTTATTCAAAAGTGTGACGGTGGTGATAACCAATTTTTACATCCAACGCTGTGTTAACCTGCTATCACATTAAGTCTAATCCGTTAAGGAGGTGATTTATCTGCCAGCTACGAGGCTATGACTAGCAAGCTAATTTAACGTTGTTAAGCGTGAATGATGCAAACTTAACTTCACTGGCGCAATTGGATAGCGCAAGGTGTTTCTACCGCCTAGGTTACAGGTTCGAGTCCTGTGTGGAGTGCCAAATTCAGGAAGTATCGCATAATGGTATTGCAGCGGGTTGCTAACTCGTCGTCGAGAAATCGGCTTATAGGTTCGAGTCCTATTATTTCCGCCAAATTACTCCATCCCCGCGCAACATGGGCAGAGGCGAAAAGGTCATCTATAATAGCAAAAATCTCCTGCTTAGACCCTGACGAAATGTTGCAGACAAAGGTATTGATTTGGCCTTCATGACGATTAGCCATCGTGTCGATTCGGTAACAAGTTCCCTCATATGAGGGTTTTTTATTGTCTTAATTTTAGGTATTAAAAAGCCCAAATTAATGGGCTTGAAGTTGTAAGTTATGATTACAGGTTGCTACGGAAGAAAGCTATCGTAGTCATCAGCTATTGCAGACATGTTATCATTTATTATTTTTATTCTATTGCTGTGGCGATCCTCCCATCCTGCATTGTTTTCGCTATTTGACAACCTTATCAGCGTTTCATAAAACTTTGCATTTTCAACACCTCTAGCATTAATTATCTCGCTTTGTATTAGACCCTTTATTTCATTGTATAGCGCGAACTTATCGCCATTATTTTTTGTGAATATATCGAAAAGTATTTTGTCATTCATAATTACCCCAGTGTAACATCAGTTACTTTATTAATTTATATCGTTAAAAATGCGGCTAAAGTGTAAGCCGATACACCTTAGCCAATTTCGGCTAATATCGGTTATTTAGCTTTTTGTGGCTAATTCGATAGCGCGTGTGATTGATTCTTTAGCCTCTAACAAGTCCTGTGCCGAATCTTTATGGCCGCGAATACCAGTGCATAGTAATTTCTTGATCGCGTGCTGTATGGCTGGACAAGTTACTTTAAATGCCAATAAAACATCGTACACATCAACGTGACATGTATTTGAATATCGATCCGTTAATTCTCGTTCGTATTTGTTATTGGTGGCGTTTTGGATTGATCTAAAAATATCTTTAACACTTGTTAGCACAGCATCCTCATTGAACGGTCTGTTTTCAATAACACTCCATGCGTTATCTCCCATAATAAACTGGGAACCATAAGAGTCCACCCTAAAATATCCGTTGTTTGTTTTATTCGCAAACTGAACTATCCCAGTTATTTTGTGCTTCACTGCACAACTAGCCCACTCTGGCGCTTCATCCCAATTAATATCACTCATGCGTTTCTCCTTAAAATGCGCCAGCGTTAACTGGCGTTAATGGTTATTGTGTACGTAATCCGTGTTTAATTTCTTGATCTATCAGAAAATCAACGGCCTTTGTTAGCGTGTCAAAATATCCGTAGTCAATTCTTTCGGTTCCACGACTCCACCCATCAGGAGCAAGTACAACGCGCCAATAACTAGCGGCTGTTGATGCAATACCCTTGATTCCACTGGCTGATTTAGATTCCATATTATCAGGACTTAGCCCATTAAAATATCGGCTTCTTGCTAGTATAGCCTCGGTTGTTTGAAGTTGATTTCCACTGTAGCCATATCGATTTCCTCGACAAGCGATAACTTCATCTGCCTCATCCTTAAATCTAGAGTTTGAAAAATGGTCGTCAATATTTCTGCTGAGTTCAATAGCTCTCAATCGCTGGTCAAGCTCTCTGTATGAGATTAACGGTTCCACACTGTCTTTTATTTCATCCCAATAATTAACAATAACTACTGTTGAAGAAGGAAAAGCCTGTGCAACAAGAATGATAGAATCAACCCTTGTTAGGTTACACCTTCCTAACTCTTTAGCGTTTGGATCTGATGATATTATTCCTGCGCAGTATAACCTTGTTGCGATAGAATTTATTTCTTGATGATTGTTTTTGCCAATCAATAAAGCAATTGCGTGAGCGCTTATTGTTGACTGAGGTTCTTCTTTTTTGAATTCTTGCATTGTGATTTACCTAATTTGGGCGAGCTACTAAGGGTGGCGCGGAGGTGAAAGTTCCTCCTGTCCTTTTCGCTCATAGTCAAATTCTTTCGTTTTAAGGTTTGCTTTGTTCATATGCGCCACACATCCGAACGAGACAAATAATACTAACTAACCAGCCAAAGCGCAACAACTTCCGCAATTATTATCAATCTGCTGTAATTAGCGACAATTCAAACAAAATAAACATTAAATTATGGCAAATTCAAACAGGCGTAAAAATCACTGGATTTTAAATGCCTTGGCTATTCCGGTTAATAAACATGTACTTACGAGTATTTATGGAAAACTGGATTTTACAGGGAAAATTTAAGGAAAACCAAAAGGCTTGCAAGTTATTGATTGAATGATGTTTTAATGCGTTTCAATCTCTGTTTAGGGCAAAAATACGGTCTAGTAGACTAAATACCTATCCAAAGATAAAAATCTAACTACAAAATAATTTAGTAGAATTAATAAATATAAAGAATTAGTAATAATTACCCCATTAATACATATATATACTAAATTCTTTATTACTTATAATAAGTTACCAGAAAATTAACATTCCCTGCGAGAATCCACAACATTTAGCAAATCGCCTGAAACCCTTGCCACCACTAGCTTTGAGCTTAGGGCAACTTTTTCCCAATTGAATCCAGTTTCACCCCTGAACTAAATTTTGTACTAAATCAGCGTTTGGCGGTATAATCAGATTATTAACTCTGGAGGGCGCAATGCAAAAAATTAGATTGATCACAAATGTTGGCAAGAGCCAGATCTCAGAATCAAAGGAGTTCTTCCACTTGAAGAAAATTCCTGTGACTGTGGACGGTGCTGTCATGAACGGCTTACTGTATCGAGCCGAGGACAACGCGAAGGGTATGCCTAGTATCAACGGTCGTGTTATGACTTTAGGTCATCCTAAGAACGATGCAGGTGAGTTTATTAGCGCGTCAGAAGGTGAAGCACTGGTTAATCATTTCTCTGGTGGCAGTGTTGAAAAGAATTACCATGTTAATGGCGTTCACTATGTCGATGCAAAAATTAAGAAGTCAGTTCTGAAGGCGCAGAATAACGGTGAGTGGTATTACAACCAGTTGGCGAGCAAAAAGCCTATTGGCGTATCTACTGGATTATTCAGTGGCCGTGAAATGACCGAGGGTGTTAATAACTCTGGTGCGAAATATTTTGCTATTGCTACCAATCAAAAATATGATCACCTCGCCCTATTGCACGAATCAGAAGCGCCTGCAGGTGGTAAAGACACGTTCATCAACTTCAATGCTGATGCAACCGAAATCATTGTAAACTTGGATGCGTTTATCGAAGCTAACGAGGAACAAGGATTGTTTGATAAGTTTAAGCAGTTCATGCAAACGTTAAATTTTGCACACTCCGAAGAAACGCGATACAATCATACTGATGACGTAAATGTCACAGAAGAATTAAACACTAACGAGGATAACTCAATGCACCAGAAACTTATTGCTTTGTTAGCTGCCAAGGGTTTTACTGCTAACGCAGATATGACTGTTGACCAGTTAACGGCTGAACTAGAAAAAGCACTGGATACTAATTCAGCCAATAAAGGCGATGAAGTTCCTGCATGGGCTAAAGACTTAGCCGCTAACATGGCTGACATGAAAAAAGAAATGTCGGACATGAAGAAAAAAGAAATGACCGCAGAAGAAGAAGCCAAGGCCAAAAAAGCCAAAGCCCTTGCTGGTAACTCTAAAATTGCCGCATTAGGTTTTGACGAAGCGTCATTGCTCGCAATGAATAGCGCAACGTTAGACAATCTTTACGCCAAAAACGTTGGCACGATTACTGGTAACGCATTTGCTGGTGCTGGCGAATCAAAAACCGAAGATGAGGTATTTTAATCATGGCTTATAAGACAGTTTTATTAGATGGCCGCGCGGTATCTCAGGTCGTGACTAATGCAGCAGCAGTTACACCCGGTACTTTAGGTAACGTTACATCCGCTGGCGCATTCGCTGCCGCAGCAGATAACACACTTCGTTTGTTCGTATTTGGTGATAATCAATACTCAACCAATGGTTGCGAATTAGTTGCTGCCGCCGCTGGTGGTAACGCTTATCAAGTTAATGATGGCGATTTACGCACGTTAATTCTTGCCGCATCACAAACAGTGCTTAAAAATGACAAGCTTTACATTGGTGCGCTTGGTCAAGTAACCAAAACAGTAACTGGTGGTTTGGTTGGTTATGCATCTGAAAGTGTAACAACTGGCGCGGGCGTTACTGCTCAAATCGCTGTAACAATGGCTTAGGAGCTATAGAAAATGAAGACTATTGTAATTAACAATGAGTTCCGCGAACTAGCCAAAACTGATGCGCGTAAACAATCTCATATTGATTTTATTGGTAACGCTCGCCGTTATGCCGCTCGCCATGAACGTCATTTATTAGACTTGCCACGCGATGCAGCAGTGCATGTTAACGCTGGCATTCCAATTCTTGATTTCTTCCGTGAAACTGACCGCGCTGTTGAAGGTGTGCGTTTAGATGAAAAATTCTTATTCATGGATGACCTGTCAGGTTTAGCTAAAACGGTTAGCGTTGGTAAGTTGTCTGCTGTTTCGTTAAAGTCTAGCGACATTAGCGATGACGTTTCAGTGTCTATGGATTTCAACGCGCAAATAAAGCACGATCATATTAGTGCTGATTCTGACCGTAACCCAATTCCAGCTTTCATGGCTGGCGTTACTATGGGCTACCGTCATCGAGCAGGTTTAGACTCTGAAAGCATCGATTTATACGGTGATTCAGTTACGCTAAAAACTCGCAAGTTGACTGAAAAAGTTGGCTCATACATGCTTAATGGCGATATCACTATCAAAGCCGATGGTCAGGCTGGTGAAGGTATCAAAAATCACCGCAACACTAAAAAAATCGACTTGGGTGCAAGTGGCTATAACATCAACCTAGCAACTGCTACGAATGATGAATTGGTTACGTTCTTCAACCAAGGGTTTGCTAAAGAGCTGGACGACCAATCGTTAGGTTTCGTTGATACTATGGGCTTATCTCCAACAGTATATCGCCGCTTAATGGCTCCAATTTCTAAGACTACCGAATTTAAAGGTGGTGTTGAAGGCGAGCCGTTGATGGATTATATCAAGCGCGTATCTAACGTTCGCAACTTCTTAAAAGACTTTGCGTTAGTTGGTAACGAGTTTTATGCATACCGCAAAGATTCAAGCATTATCCGCCCAATCGTTGCAATGGCGACAGGCTCATTCTTAATGCCTCGCCAAACTCCTGTTGAAGGTTATGCTACTCGCATCGTTACTGCTCAAGGTATTGAGATCAAGAAAACGATGAACGACAAGTACGGCGTGTTCTATGCGAGCAACATTACCTAATGCCTTACATTATCACGCGAGCAGTTCCATCGCTTAAGTTGAGTGTTGGTGATGAGCTAAAGCACAAGCAAGGTAAATTACCTACAGCATTGTTATTTGATGCTGAATGGGTAGAGCCTAAGCAGGCCGAAGTGGTAGAGGAAAAACCAAAGAAGTCTAAGTAAATAATAGCCCTGCACTAGCAGGGCTTTTTATTGCCTGCAATTTATTAGTGTAGTGGTATAATGATCCAAGAATTGTTAAATATAGGGGAATAAAATGCCAGCAATAACAGCTCAAAAAATTCGCAATGATGCAGCTGCAACTTTATCATTAACTACGCTTAATGGTACGACGGATACGTTTGAAGCCAACAGTGCAATACTGCAATCACTTTTACTAGTTAATACAACTGCATCACCAATTGTATTATCAATGATTGGTGATGCTGCACCAGCGACGTACAAGGCTCTTGGCTATCCATCTGAAACGGTAACAGCATTATCAGTTACGGTGCCAGCAAATGCTACTGTGACACAATATGTCAATGCTGCTGCCAATGTATTGTCAGGTGTAACAACTATTACTGGCGGCGTTGGTATTGATGCTGCATTGATTAATTTAAGCTAAGGAATAAACACAATGGCACAACGTTATAAAATAGTCGGTTCAGTTGCTGACGGCACACATTACACTGAAACACTTTCAGCAGATTTTCAATCTGGCGTTTTTGTCATTGCATTTTATGATGCAGGCGGAAATGCGGTAACCCCTACTGCTGGCACAATTACGCCTGCAATGTCCCCGATTAAAGGTCAATGGCACGCACCTTCATCGGGCGACGCTGTTATCGATGCGGTGAAGTGTAAAAAAGAAAGCGATGGCGTTGCTACTTACAATATGCCTGTTTTTGTTGCAGAGGCTATTCAGGGTAAATTAACTTTGGCAGGCATAACTGGCACAGTAACAACATTTGAGGCACATTTTTGGAGAGTTGGTTAATGGCATATCCTAAGCGATTATTTATTGGCATTAATTTAAGTATTGCTAATGGTTGGCCTAATTATATTATTGTTGATTATGATTTTGTATGGAAATCACAGTTTGTATGGAGTTAACTTATGAGTAATATAGTTAAATTTAAAATAAATGGATTATCGAGCGCGCTAAGTAATGCTTACACTCGAGTAACGGACTTGTCACGAGTTGAATTATTCGAAGGTGAAACGCTTGTTAGTGACGCGGCAGGAAATGTTGAATTAAACATAGGTAGCTCAGGCACCAATGGGCAAGGTGTTATAGTTTATGGTGATAATTACTTAATAGGCAATGAAGCAACATTTAAATCATTTTCTGGGTATGGGGTAGTGGAAGAATTATTTCCTATTTCACTTATGTATATGGCTGCATCTGATAGTTACGTAAATAACGGTTCCACAACTGCTCAATCATCACTATTTAAGCTTGAGCTTGAAGAAGAATATGAATCAGTAAGAGTATTTACTTTTGCGAGACAAGCTTGTGATGGCTGGAAATGTGCTATTGCTCCAACTGAAACAATGGATAACTCAACAAACGATAATAGGTATAAGCCAATAAGCGGAGGAGTTGTTGACTCTGGGTTATGGAGAACAGCACTGATGCCAGCAATAACATCTGGAAGTGACGCTGCTCCAGCCGTAACATACAGCGAGTGGATGGATGTTGATAGCATTCCAAGGTCTGATTCAGGAAGTAAGCCAGCACTACTGGTAAGAATTTTCGGAACTACTTCAGGGTCATATCAAAAAGTCAATGTGAACTCGGTATGGGCTACTGCTGCATCAGAAACATTTTATAAACAACTTAGTAGCCATAGTGAAGCATCAGACACAGTTTCATCACCAGCATCATCTCAGCCATCTGTAGTATACAATAATGGTTGGTCACATTGGTTTGGCATTGAGTACAAGCCAAAAAGAAAAGTACGTTACGTGTATGCTGTGGGTGATTCCATAACTTCAGGCGGCGGCGGTAATGTTTACGGTTATGATAACTGGTCTAACATTGCTGTTTTTGAGCTTTCAAAAAGCGGCATTCCAATTACAGTCGTAAATGGAGGGATGAGCGGTAAAAACTCGATAGCTTATGTTAATCAATTCTTAAAAATTGTCGCATCTGGCGCAAGACCAACCGATGTATTAGTTCCAGCATTCACACCAAATGACGGTAATGCATCGCAAGCCAATTGCGACGCTAGATTTGCACTGTATCAACCACTTTTTGATAAATGTGCTGAAATTGGTGCTAAAGTTTGGTTATGGACTGGTCTACCGATTGACGGCTATGGTGATACACAATGGATTGCATATAGTAATAACTGGGCCACTGCTAAGGCGGAATCTGATGGATTTGGGTTAATAGATTTTAATGCGATAGCCAGCGACGGTGCTAACCCGATGAGATTTAAACCGGGACTAGCAAGGCCTGATGGCATTCACCCATCAACAGCACTAATTAGACTTATGGCTGATGAGCTTAAATCCAAATTAACTGAATAACTAAAAGCCGCCTAACCAGCGGCTGTAAAGGATATTAAATGGCAGAAAGAATATTTATAAATGATAGCGCAGCAGATGGAGAATACAGCACTAAAATAATGAGTGCTGACCATCCAGACTTGCTGCTGTCATCTATTATTTTTTATGATGCGACAGGAATTCAAGTTACTCCGACAAGTGGAACTGTAACCGTATTAGTTTCTGCAGATGATATTAATTTTATTAGCATAAGAAATGGGTCGTTTAATGCAAACGAGTCATACTTTGATAGCCGACAAGCTCCTGCTTTTGCAGGATTAGCTATTAGATGTAAGATTGTTCTTGATGGAATAGTTGGTGCAGATAACTTTGCTGCTATTATTTGGCGAGGCAATGTTAATCAATCATTACCAGTTACTAGCTCAGTAAATGGTAATGAAAGATTAAAAGTTGACGTTGGTCAAACTGGATTTTGGGATGGTCGAGAATTCAGAACTGGAATAGATAAAACAACAGCATACACATTAAAAGTTGTTGCTCCAATTGATTTTATTTTAGAGTTGCAAACTTTATTTAGCCATGATGGTACTGCTACATTTAATGCTTATAATTCAGAGCAGATTAGTGCAGAAGCGACACCATTTAATGATCCAATACTCGTATTGCCAAACAATGGAATGTCTACAACGCCACTTTATACAAGGCAAACATTAATAACGGGTGGCGGATCAATAACACTAAACGGTCCGCAAGTGCCAAGGGAATATATTAAGGTTGTAACTGCTACTGCTACAGCGCAGCAATCAACTGTTGGCGGCAACTCTATTAAAGAGCGTGGATTGCCTGCTGATACTTACTACTTGGTTTTTACTGGCGCAAATTATAGTTACAGATTGATATTCGAAGAAAGACCATAATAAAAAGCCCATAGAGATTATGGGCTTTATTGGTTATAGCGTGTATGTTTATGTTTAACGGTTATAGCGTATCAAATCTCCATTTTCCATTAATGATAAATAGTAGCGACCTTTTACCGTTCGCATATTGAATGGTATTACAATGCATCCAGCTAGACGGTCCAACATTATATCCCATGCGGATCTTTGAGTTTGTTCCATTCTGAAATTGATCATCCATTATTCCAGCCGTATGAGAATGCCCCCATTGAGCTGGACAGCCAAGCTTAATAAATGATTGCAATCCACCTCTTGAGCCGTTAGCTCCTTTATCTCCATGCCCATCATGAGATACACCGCCAACAACAAACACTTCATCACGACTTAGAAATCTGACGTCATCAAACGTCTGCATCATGTTTTTAGCAAAGTATTCATACGGGTCATGTCCATCAAGCATTGCGGTGAAGGCCTCGCACCAAGCGCGACAGTTTAGCGAGTCTCGTCTTGGATCTGTTTCCTTTACCCACTTTTCAAAATGCTCATCATGGTTGGACCGCTTGATAACTATTTTTGTATGGTCGCTAGCCATATCATCAAGCATTTTAAACGTGATCTTTAATTCATTTTCAACACTATTTAATCCGCTTTTCATTAGGTGGTATTGAATTATTGGATCGTTGCGTGAGTGGTGGCTACCTGATTGAAAGTCTAACGAATCATCTACTGTCATCCATTCAGGCCTAAAGTATTTAAGCATTGAATCATCAGCAAAGAAAGTTGCAGATATTGCTTGCTCATCAGCGTTTACGGCGTGCAAGTCTCCAGTTGATAATACTTGTGCTTGTTGTGCTGGCGATGTTTTACCGTCTTTATACTCGGTTAGCATATCAATAAAATTGCCATTTTCATCTGCAACAACTTGACGCTGGAAAAACATATCTCCATCAACCTCAACTATGATCGCAGACAGCGAATGACGCTTACCTCCTTTATATCCAGCTTTACTATCAGTATAATTAGCAACAGTGCAGCAACCTGTTGATATTAGCAGCTTAGCCATTTTATTCGATGGAGTAGCAACAGACTTTAGTTCAAGTTTGGTATGCCCAATAATTGCAGACTTATCACCAGTAACTTGCTCAAGACCTGACAGTGGGCGTACTGCTGTTGGTTGAGATTTTAGCTGTCCAAGTACAGATAAATTTCCACACAACTCAAAATCATCCTCGCATAGATAAGGCGTTAATGACTCATCCCAATAATCTTTGGAGTCATTAACAAATACAGATGTTGGGTTTTTATATCTAAACGGGATAACTAATATTTTAGCTTTGATCTTGCTAGATAGCTTTTTAAGGTTTGCTAAAAAATTAATGTGAACTGGTGTGCTATTTTGAGCAGATGTAACTATCATGTTGAAACGTTTTTGCTTAACATAATCATGATAATCTCCAGCCAAAGAATCAAGCTTTGCATTAATATTAAAATCATCACATGGTTTTATTTCTGCTTTTGGAGCCAAGTAAATACTTGAGGTAGATTTTATATACCCTCCGCTAATTGCTTTGGCTTTAATATGCCTTAAATGGCTTCTAACTCCAGATCTGGTTGCTCCAAGGCTCTTAGCCGCAGATGTTATAGTAGCACTGTTACGGCAAGCTAAGAATGCCTCCTTCTGTTTGCTAGTACAAAACTGTAAATAATTATCATCATTAAAATCTAATTGTGAAGCATTGATTTGTACTGATTCATTTTTCCTGCTATCAATTGATGGCTTATCGTATGGTTGAAACTCATCATAATGTGACATTGGTATATCCTTATTTTGATGCTGTTAATGGTGTAATTTGGCTGGCTTCTTTTGAAGAGCATATTTTGTTACCACCAGCAAGTTGAGTAAAAAATGATCCTCTTGATTGTCGATAAAATCCAACCCATAAATCACAATTTAATTCAAAATGATAAACATCACCATCAATCAATTTTGTTGGTGCTGGTGTGATCGTGCCAATGGATTCGTATACTTTGTAAAGCTTGTTTTCATTGTATACATCACACTCTCCGTCCATAGTCATCACCCTAAGCCTGCCATTTATAAGGCCAGTAAGCTTAGCTATTGTGCCTCCACCAGTAAGGTACAACTTACCAATCTCATAAACCATGCCATCAACCTCAACAGTTTCAGCTTTTGGCAATGTTGGCTGCCAGTCTGAAAGCTTTCTTACTAGGTTATTGAAGCTTTTTATGCTACATACTAGCGAAAACTCATCATCTCCACTGTCTGCACAATGGAGCACTATGTAGTCAGCTGTTGATTTTTCTATATAAATATATTTATGACCAACAATATTGTTACTAACATTATTTAAATCACCTTTCAATTCATTCACCGCATCCATAATAGTTTTCATTTATTTAATCTCCATGCAAACTTTCAGAATCTTACTTTTAAAATCATTAATTGCGCCTGTTTGGTATGACTCAGTGCTATAGCGAGGAACATCATAAGCAAGCATAACAATTGGCGTTACATCGCTTTCCATATCTTGTGCAATCACAACATCCATAACTTGATCTAGTGAAATGCCAGCTTGTCTGGCTGTCATAACTGAATCTGCAACTGATGTAACACCTTTGCATTGCTCGTAGGTTGCTGCTGATAAATTTGTTGATAGTAATAGTGCTGGTGCTAGTAATAGTGTTTTCATTATTTGTTCCGTTTAGTTAGTTGACGATTGACAATGTAATTGTTATTAGATATCTTGTCAACATCAATTACAAAAAAGGTTTAGAAAATGAGCAATGTAGAATTAAAGGATTTCGAGTCAGCAGTTAAAGTGCTAGTTGCTGGCGGAAGTAAAGTTAAAGGTAGCGTAATCCACTCAACCAAGTTACACATGGTTTATGGCGTGCCTGTTGTTGATTGCGTTAAGGGGTCTGGTGCTGGTTGTGCTGGTGCGACCGATGACATTAACCGTAACAGTGTTTATTCGTTTAAAGCACGAGTTGAGCGAGCTATTGAGTTTATTAAAGACTAAAGTGCTATAATAAGCACTCACTCATAAGAGGATTTATTATGCCATCTGGTAAGCCCGTTAAGGGCAGAGAAAATCGCAACAAGTCAGGCGATCCAAAAAAAACTAAGTAGGTGTTTATGTTAAACATCATTGCAATGGTCGCTGTTATCGCGGCCATTTTATTATCTAAAAATATATTCATACCAGCAATAATCATAGCGTATTATTGCGCTTACTTTTGCTTAGAGGTTAGCTTATTTGGCTGGATAGATGATACTGGAATTGTGTCAGAAACCAGCTTTAACTTGGCAACCATTTACTACATATCATTTGCGGCCATTGAACTTCTAATCATCATCGCGCTATGCATCAACACCAATAAGCATAAGAAAGTCGGCATTATCTATGCAGTCTTTGTGCTTACATCAATGATATTTAACGCAACTCAAGCCGTTAGTATGTCGATAGAATCAAACTGGTTTGTTAATTTTTATACAATTAGACAGCAAATTGCGATACCATTAGATATAATATTTGCGATTCTAGGGAGTGATAATTTTGTCAGTCGAAAATTTTATATCACTCTTAATAATAGCTGTGATGGTAACGATGCTGATAATCGCAATAACCCTGATTAAATTAACAAAGGTGTTTCGTAATGACTGCCGAGAAGATTGCCCAAATAGAAGCCAAGCAAGCCGCACAGGAAAGAATGATATCTGATGTTGTACTCTCGCTAAGGGAGGTTGGTAATCGGATGTCAGAGTCTACTACGGCTTTGCTAGAGAATACTATTGAGCAGCGACATTCAAGAGAAGCTATTGCGCGTGTTCATGATAGACTAGACAGGCATGATGTTGAGTTAAAATCTATCAACCAAAGCAACGATAGAAACCAGCCACTAATTGACCTGATGCGATCAATGTATAACAAGGTTATTATGATGATTATTGGTGTGATGATTACGTCATCAATTGCTGTTGCTGGTGCTGGTTACGTACTTACTAAAGGGTTACATTAATGGCAATTACAATTACAGTCGAGCAAGTGCGTGAGTTTATGGGTGCTGATTATGCAGACGTACCCACATCAACAATCGAGACTTACATTTGCCTAGTTAATAAAATGGATACTTGTTTGGATGCAAACTATCTTGATGATACCTGCACACAAACAGCAATCAAATTAAATGCAATCGGTCACTTTACCGCGCTTGGTTCTGGTCGAGTTATTAAATCACAACGTGCCCCGTCTGGTGCAAGTCGCTCATTTGAATATATGAATAAGCTAGAAGGGCTTAAAATGACAGCTCAAGGTCGAATACTTGAAATGGTTGATAGTGCTGGATGCTTTAATAGTTTATTCCATAGAGGCTCATTTGGGGTCGTTGGTTTAGGTCGTAAGTGTAAGGATTACTAATGAGTTCTGAAAGTAGATGGAAAAACGACAAGATAATGACAATATGGAGAGCTGGAAAGCCTGACAAATACGGAGCTTTTACGTACAGCGAGCCAGAACATGTACTATGCACTTACAGGGTTGGAGGATCTAATTCATATACGGATAAAATGGGTGTCGAGTTTATCCCTAAGTCACTTTATTGGACAGAATTATTAGATGAAAATGGCACTGTGTTTTTTTCATCGCCAAATTTTGGAGATAAGGTTTTATTAGGAAAGCATCTATCAATGCGGCCTGATGCCGCAGATATTAAGTCGATAACCATTGATGATGCACTGTCATTCTCAGACGCGCCTGATTATGTGCTAGGGGTTTAGTATGCCAGTTAAGGGTGTTAGCGAAATCAATAAAAATGTCGGGAAATGGATTGCTGACATAGATGGCCCACAAACAGAAAAAGTTTTAATGACAATTGTCATGACTGCTGCGGGACTTGCAAAGCTAGAAACACCTGTAGATACGGCGGCATTGATTAATAGCCAGTATTACAATGTTGTTGGTCATCGAGGCGTGGTTGGCTATACTTCTGGATTCTCAAGTACAGCAAATGCAAAAACAGCAAACTGGCTTGGTAGTGCTAAATTTTCAATGGCAACAAGCCCTGCACCTAAAATGATAGCTCACCCAAAAGCTAGTGGTGGAAACTTTAATTACGCATTATATTTGCATGAGAAGGTTGGGTGGAATGGTGTTAAGAAAAAGGACGCTAAAGATCACTTTTTGTCTGACGCATTTGATTCGCCAGAAAATAAAGCCGACCACTTAAAAACGATCGTAAACGGATACAAACTATGATAATTGAAGAAGATGTTGAACTGATATTAACCGACGGCGGGTTTTTATCAGCGTTCACTGATTTTAAAGGCAACGCACAACCAGCTCCAGCATTGCAATTAATCACATTTGATGAAGATGCGGATTACGCTCAAGGTAAGCGTATCTTATTCATTCGCGAAGGTGGCGGCGGTGGTGGTAGTCGATACGTTCAAAACTCAGGTGTTTCTATTGTTTTTGCTGGACTGCAAGACAAAGGTGATAGAGCAATAGTTAAAGACTTTGCGGATCGCATATTTACGTATCTTTTGGAAACAAGAGAGAAATGCGGTATTATAGGTATTGATCCGCTAACTGGCGCGTCCCCCGTGATGTATACAGACTTGGGTCGTCCTGTTGTCGAAATACAATGCATATTAAAAATTGATAGAGGAATAAAATAAAATGGCACTAACCCCAAAAGTCTGCGTTGTTGCGGGTCGTTTTGTCGGCGCGAAAGCAATGGTCGAATACGCTTATGGTTGCGCAGAGGTAGATCCAGCAACACTAACGTTTTTCCCTGTAATGTCGTTAACATCAAAGTCTGATAGTGACTCAGTGCAAACCACTGGCACACGTACAGACAGCGATTCAGGCGCGTATACTCCAACATTCATGACTGGAGCAGAAGGTACATTCCAGTTTGACGGTCTAGTTGATGTTACCGATACTGACATTATCAACTTACGCTTACAGTTTGAAGTGAACAAAGAAGCTAATGCTGGTCTTTATGGCTATGTTCGCGTTACTGAGCCAACTGGAGGCTTAACTAAAACCACTTTTACAATGATGAACTCTTTCGATGTTAACTATGACACAGAAAGCGAGTCGACTCATAGCATGAGCTTTACTAAGCAAAACAGCACATTTAACACTGCTGTGATCACCGCTTAGTAATCTAAAAGCCTCAAATACTAGCCCCTTTATTGGGGCTTTTTTGTATCCGTGATATTATAAAACATTGCAAATAACTAAGAATAAAATCATGCGCACCGAGATTGGACACTTTTCTATTGAATACAATTCGCACACATACGAGTTTTACCCAACGTTTAAAAACATGCGTAAACTTTGCGATCCAAAACAGATGCCTGATTTTTTTAGCGGATTATTTGGTCGCGAAACTCAGTCTACTGCCGATCTTGTTGATAGCGTTGGCATCAATGTTTACGCGAAAGAGATCGGAAAAAAGTTGATATACAAAAGCATTAACCGAATTTATGAAGATGCTGCATTCGTGCTACAGTGCTGTTGTGATGATGATGTTAGCAAGTTAACTGGCTTTGCTTCATATGATAAGGGGCGTAAAGCCTGGCGTTCTGGAGTTATGCATATAGACAACGTGTTGAACATTGCTAGAGCGCTGATCACGCATGGCGTTGTTGGCCAGCCAAAGAAAGGCGAACGACAAAGTAAAGGCAAGCCCACTGATACTATAGACGTTTACGATTATGTTGAGAATGCGATCACTCATTTAGACGTATCATATGAACGCGCAGAAATGCTGACCAAGACAGAATATGACAGGCTGCTTGATAAGAAATATCCAGACGCTAAGAAACAAAAAACCATGCCGACACTTGAAGATCACAAACACAACATTCAAGTGCTGAAAGAAATTAACGCAAGACGAGAAGCAGCAAAAGGGGCTAAATAATGGCTGGTGAGAATTTGGGCAGTGTTTATTACACTGTTGATGCTAATGTTGGGACTGTTTCTGATGCCAAAACTCAGGTTGCAGCGTCTACGAAGTCGATGGTTAATAACTTTAAGGGCGTTGACACACAAGTTACAAAAATGTCGTCATCAGTAAAGTCTGGGATGAATGGCGTTAGTCGTGGAGCTGGTCAAGCTGGCATTCAGATTCAACAATTTATTGGTCAGGTTCAGGGTGGACAGAGTGCCATTCTTGCATTTTCACAGCAATCAACCGATTTAGGTTTTGTGCTTGGTTTTCCTTTGGCGGGTGCTATTGCAGGTATTGCAGCGTCACTAGCTGGTATATTATTGCCTGCATTATTCAAAGCCAATGATGCTGCTGATAAATTAGAGAAATCAATTGAGCGAGTTAGTGCTATTGCAACATTAAGTGTTGATGGCGTTGTTACATTTGGTGATGCAGTTTTAGAGCTTTCTAGGTATTCAGAAGAAGCATCAAATCAACTAATAAAACTAGCTATTGAGCAAAATGAAATATCAAAAATAAAAGCTGGTGAAGCGCTTTATGAGTCATTGAAAAATGTCAGCTCATTAGGTGGTTATACTAGACAGGCTCAAGAGCTTAGAGATATTGGCAAGGCTGCTGAATTATCTGATGGTCAAATAGTTGCCCTTGCAGGAACCACAAACAAACTGACAGGGGTAAAGCTTGATCCTTTATCAAATGCTTATCGTGATGCTGGTAAAAGTGTTTTATATCTGCAAACTGCTGTAGAGGATTTCAAGAAAACTCAAAATGAAGCAACAGCAAAAAATCTTTTACATGCGCTTGATGGAATAAAAGTTAATGGTAAGTTTGCTACTGATGAAGCTCGCGACTTGGCCAGTGAAGTATTCAAGCTAACAACTGCATTTTTTAAGGGTGAAGACCTAAGTCAAAAGTTAGCAAAAGGGCTTGGGACTGTTCAAACATCAGCTAATGAACTTGTTAGCTCTTTACAGATGCAAGTTCAAACACTTGGCGCGTCAGACAGGGCTATTGCATTGCATATGGCTTCACTTAGGGGCGCTACACAAGCTCAATTTGATGAAATCAATGCTGCTTATGATGCTATTGAGGCTCATGATAAAAATGAAGCATCAGTTAAGCGTCTTGCATCAGAAGAACAAACTCTTGCCGATCAAAGAAAGCGCAATGCTGACGCCTATAATAAACAAATGTTTGACCAATTTATTGCTGAAGAAAAACAAGCTCAAGCTGAAAGAGATAGGAAAAAAGCTAGAGGCGAAACAGTTACTGCTGGAGTAACTAGTTTAGCGGCTAGCCCACTTGATAAACTACAAACAGAATTACAGGCAAAGTATGATCTAATTGCTGAGTATGAGCTATTAGAAACATCTAATCATCAACTGGCTGTTGATGCTCGTGCGGCTGCGGATACCTTATACCTAGAAAAGGTCAAGCAACTTAATGCAGACCAAAGCACGTCATTTGCCGATGCTATGGCCGCCAATGGTGCTTCTATGGCATCATTCCAAGCATCTGCAATTGGTGCGTTTGCTAGCGTGGCAACTGGGGCTCAATCTGGTCAAGAAGCGGTTAGAAGTTTAGCCCAATCAATACTAACTCAGATGATTGGCGCTCTAATCCAGATGGGAATTAGCGCATTGATTGGTCAATCAACAGCAACTGCTGGAGCTGTGGCATCTGCTGGAGTTATAGCAACTGCAATGGCCCCTGCCGCTGCTCTTACATCGCTGGCAACTGCTGGTGGTAACTCTGTGCCTGCTGGTGTTGGTATTGCTTCAGTTGCTGGTATAGCTGAAGGTGTAGCGCTTTCTGGTGCTAGATTATACGGCGGCTACACTGCACCAAATAGCATGTATAAGGTCAACGAAAACGGCAAGGCGGAAATGTTCAGCGATGGGAAAAATGATTTCTTAATGACTGGCGGAAGTGGCGGCAAGGTGACGAGCGCAAGTGATCTAGGTAGTAGTCAGCCAGTGATAAACATCACAACAGTCAACAACGCATCAGGAACCGATGTGCAAGTACAGCAATCAACGTCTAACGGCCAAACAGACATTAAGTTCATTATTGACACAGTTGCAGGAAATATCGCGTCAGGCGGGAAGGTGCGAACGGCAATAACGCGATCAACATCAGCTAAAAATAAGGTGGTTTAAATGGCTTGCGATATCGGCGTTAATTGGCCTGAAATATTACCAAGCTGTGAGACAGCCACTAAGTCCCGCCAGCAGCAGGGAGGTTTTAGATTTAACGAATTAAACTCTGGCACTCCATTCTTGCAAATGGTTACTACTGATATGCCTACGGTATGGGATGTCACGTTTAAGTTTAGGCGTGATCACGCCCGTATATTTAGTATTTGGCTAGAGCAAAATAATGTTAGGACAAATCCTGATTGGTTTGATTTTCCTATTCAGATTGAATCTGGGCTAACAACACAAAGTGTTAAGTTTGTTGAATATCCACAAAATACTAGCCAAGATGGTGGCGTTTTTACTTATAGCGCAAAGATGCTTGCAAAAGTATTGGTTGGCACAGATACGGTTAGCCCTATTGTTGGTGTGACGATCGATGCTGATTGGCCTAGTGTTTTGCCATCTTGCGAGACACAAACAAAATCACGTGATCAACCAGAAGGGTTTAAATTAAATGACGTTACGCAATCTGCAATAAAGCAAGAATTTTTCTCCGCTGACTTGCCAACTGTTTGGGATATTACTTTTAAGTTCACCCGCGAAAATGCACGACTGTTTACATTTTGGCTGTCTGAAAATGGACTGCGTGAGCAATCAAAGTGGTTTAAATTCCCGATACAACTTGAGGAAGGGTTAACGACTCAGGAAGTTAGATTTTTAGATTACCCGCAAGCAACAGGGCATGATGGCGACGCATTCAGTTATTCAGCTAAAATTATGTCTCGTGATATAGTAAGCAAGGATAAAGAATGCCCAGAAGGGACTATTTATATCATCATGAATAAAAACTGTAATACGACATTTGATAAAGCATCTCAATGCTTTGATGATGCGTTAAATATTGGATGGCCGTCATAATGAATCAATTTTTTGAAACTCGTGAGCGTAAAATTCGCTATGAAACAATCGAAATATATCATCCCGCTATAGGCACTATCCGCTACGTCAATAAACAATTTATTGATAAGCAGTTTACTATTGAAGCTGCTGCAAGCCGTGACGCAGGGCTAACTGTAACATTTACTGCTGGTAATTTTACAGTTCAGCCTCCAAGTGTTAGTGAGGATGGTGTTGCATCAATGACGGTTCAACTAGGGCGTATTGGAACATTGATAAAACAGGAATTAAAATCAATCCGCGATTACTCAATACTAAACCCTAACACAACGCCTGCTGAATTTGTTTACCGTGAATATGTTGATAACGTGCCAAGCATATTCAACTCATGGATCGGCGCTATAACAATCGAGGGAGATTCGGTTGCTATTACTGCAAGTGATGACAATCCAGCATCTATTAGCGTGGCAACTCGTTACTTGTCGCAAAACTTCCCAGGCTTACGGGTGATTATATGATGGCTAAAGACTTTATCAACAAGACTATTGGTAAGCCATGGGTTAATCGTGCTTGCGGCCCTGAATCATATGATTGCTGGGGCTTGGTCATTGCATCATTCAAAGAAATTGACGGCATTACCTTGCCAACGATTAACCTTTACGATGATGAATTAGCAGGAACGTCGGAGGCTGGAAGCGAGGGAATTAAAAGCTATAACACTGAGGTATCAAAAGGCGATCATGGTGACATAATGCTAATGTTTGATGCTGATGGAAACTTTCAGCATGTTGGTAGGGTTTTGCATGGATCAGTCCTTCACGCTTGGGGGCAAGACGGTAACGGTACAGGGCAAGTAAAATTTGATAGAATAAGCTTACTTAAACGATTATATAAAAACAAAGTGGAGTTTAGACGCTATGCCGATCATCGTTAGATTTAAAGATCCGTCAAATCTTACTGATAAAGAAGTTTACTATCCAAATACTGGCGACAACTTTGGCGAGTTTTTAGCAGCTAACTTCACCCGCGACTTTGGTGGGCTAGAGACTGACATTTATTT
>Ga0196901_1000089_pt1 | contig 43701 bp, 39 predicted proteins | sample CB_VirMetaG_FD_169099 | JGI IMG/M metagenome (GOLD analysis project Ga0196901, IMG submission 169099) | Freshwater to marine saline gradient viral communities from Chesapeake Bay - CB_1504_1 Viral MetaG (v3) (version 3) | ecosystem: Environmental > Aquatic > Marine > Coastal | place: USA... | reverse complement strand
TCGAAAACGCTTGCCATATGGACTATTTAGTCTTCTTGCCAAACAATTGTTGCTCGGTCAGTACTTGAAATTTCCATTGACGGTCTGCGCAGAACTCCTCTGCTGCTTTCCATTTGGCTTGATTGATACCCCATGTCTTGACTTCGTTCACATATTTTTTAGTGATACGGGATTTCTTTTCTGGAGGTTTTGACTGTGCTGCTGGTTTGACTTCAAATACAACCACATCTCCGTTCTTCGTCTTAACGATAAAATCAGGAAAGTATCGGTGCCTCTTACCATCTATTGGCGAGACATAAGGAATAGTAAACTCTTCGCTTGCCCACCAGACCACATCTGGATTGCGATCGAAATATGCCATGCAATTCAATTCCCATGAACTACGATAGATGATGTTCTTAGGATCACCTCTATACTTCTCAGGAAACTTTGGTTGAAATCTTCCTTGGTAATACTTCATTGCACTCGTATAAATAGACTAAAACAATTCTATATAGGGAATTCCTATGGCATTTAATCTCGGTGGTCTTAAAAGCACATTTGGCGGAGCAGGTAATGGGCTGAATGTCGGTGGCTTACTAGATGGTAAGTTCTCTGTCGGCGGCACTTTCAATAGCCTCAATCAAAAAGATAAGATTGCTCAGCGTCCAAATAGCGAACTGAAGGAACTGTATGCATCGACAACTGCCGAGACATTGCAATATCCAAGCGACTTGGATAACATTCACTACATGTTATTTAATATCAGATCTAGATTCTCTCAGAATACAGATCTGAATAATGCGTTGACCAAATCCAAAGTTTTACAAACTATCGTACTGCCAATCCCTGTCAACCTTCGTGACGATCGTACTGTAAATTACAACAATACAAATCTTGGTGCATTGGGTGGGCTTGGTGCAGGACAGATTTCTGCAGAACAATTGTACACAGATATTTCTAATGCTACCAAAAAATTTGGTGGTCAAGCTCTTAAGAGAGCAATGGGAAATGCTGGTGGATTAATTGATAGTATTGCTGAAGAAGCAGTAAAAGATCCATTGCAAGCAATAACAAACCTCGCTATCGGTGCTGGAACTATTGGAGCATTGAGTAAGATGGGACTTGGTCAGCTTACTGGTGCTGCAGCTGCAGTTAAATATGGGCAGGGATTGTTCTATTCTGAAGGTGCTGCACTAAATCCAAGAATGGCAACATTGTTCGAAAATGTTTCGTTTCGTGAGTTTGGGTTTGCGTATAAGTTAATTGCAAGAAACCCAAATGAATCTGAACAAATTAAGCAGATTGTTCGTGCGTTTCAAACGAATATGCTCCCATCTTACTTCGGTGTATCTAATAGTGGTTTCACCTATCCAAATGAATTTGAGATCCAATTCTCTCAACCGCTACAAGATCAATTGTTCAGATTTAAGCCATGTGTTCTTAAGAATGTTTCTGTCTCATATAACGGCGACACTGGTCCTGCGTTTTTTGAAGGAACAAATGCTCCTTTGGTTGTTGACATCAGCATGCAGTTTCAAGAAACACAAATTCTTACGAAAGAAAATATCGAAGCGGATGTTAATACTGGCACACCAGAGCCAGAGAAACCATATACGCCAACAAACTACATTCCACCTGGATATGAAGGGTTCACATCTAAAGGCGAGTTCGGTTAATGTCTAAGTATTTCCAATTCTTTCCTCTGACGCCACACGATCTGACCAATAAAGGTCAGCAGGTTTTTCTCACCAACATTCTTCGTAGGTTTAAAGTTGAAAGTTCGGTGAAAAACAATCTTGGTGTGTTCCACGAATACAGCATTCAGGCTGGAGACAGACCAGATACAATCGCTGCCAAGTATTATGGCGACAGCGGTTACGCTTGGGTTGTTTTGATGTTTAATGAAATTCATGATCCAATCTTTGGTTGGCCATTGTTCAACCAAGAATTTAATGATTTCATCATAGGCAAATATGGTAGCATTGCTGCAGCGCAAGCGCAGGTTGACCATTACAGAAAAATTCTTTCAGAAAAGATTGTTAAGTTTGATGGCACAATCATTCCACAAAGATATGTTCGTGTTGATCAGACGACATATAATAGTCTTGGTGAGAGTGAAAGAGAAGCACCTTCTTGCTTTGATGTTGAGTTGGAACTTAATGAAGAAAAACGCCATATCAAAATCCTTGATAAAAGATATCTACCACAAGTTAGAGATGAAGTGAAGAATATTCTTAGGAATGGTATTTAATGAAGGCAAAGTTTGAAAAGCTGCTCCTGATTCCAACGGCAGGACAACCATTTGACATCACCGATCTGGTGGTGGAAGTGAATGTGTTTCAGGATCTTTTCAGCCATTACATGACTTGCGAAATTGTAATGAAAGACTCTATCTCTATCAGTCGTGGCATCCCATCGAATGAAGAAGATAACCTTAACGGTGGTCTAACTGGTGGTGAATTGTTGCTCATGCAATACTACTCGGAAAATAATCCGATTATTGTAAATTGTTTCTCTATGTACGAGAGAAAAGCAAGAACAAAAGAAAGCGATTCAACAGAAGTTTATATTCTTTCTGGCATCAGTCTTGAAGCATTTGAATCATTCACCAGAAAAATCTCTAGAGCATATGGTGGATCACAAGGAAATGAAATCTCAAAGATGGTGGATAGTGTCACCAGAGAATATTTGTATACCAGAACAGTAAGAGATGTCTATTCTAGCATTCTAAAAGACTTCAAAACACTGATCGAAAAGACAATTGTTGTAGAAGAAACATCGGGAAAGCATCGTTTCATCATTCCTAATCTTTCTGTAGATGACACGCTTGAATTTTTCTCAAACGAAGCAGACTCAAAGGATCACATTCCTCAGTATCTGTTCTATGAGAACTATTATGGATTCAACTTCTGGAATCTAAGCACTCTGGTTGAAAGCACTCCTGTTATGGAGTATTACTACACTGAGTTTAATACCAATGAAGCTGATCGTGACCAAAGAAAGATCATCTCATATAATGTTAAGAAAGAAAACAATATTCTTGAGAGTGCAAAAGCAGGATTGTTTGCATCTAAAACAATCAGACTTGATGTTCTTAAAAAGACCAAGTCTGTAAAGGTCTTTGATTATCAAAAATCATTTGATAAGTTTAAGAAGCTGCAACCATACAAACAAAAAGGTAGCGCAAACCCTGATGTAAATGTCACATTAATGACTACACGACAGGGACATGACTGCAGCTGCCAAATATTTAAAGACGAGAATCATCTTCCAAAAAGAATTGATGGGATTATTGGTTCCAGAAGATCGTACACCGAACACATCATGCATAATATCTTGTCTGTTGTTGTTCCTGGAACAACCGCATTAAATGTTGGTGATACGGTTCTGCTAAAATTCCCTATCAAAGATGGGCTGTTTGATTCAAAAGACACTAAGCTCGACAAAGAATTGTCGGGGAAATATATAATTACAAAGCTCAGAAATAAATTTACTAATGTTGGTGCAGAAAGTAGATTCGTTACTGTATTCGAATGCGTGAAAGATACACAGATTCAGGAGAGTTAACATGGCTGAATTTTTAGATGAAGTGGTGAATTTTTTCAAACCATTTAAAGCAAAAGAAATTAAAGAAGGTGTGTTTCTGCAAGAAATTGTTGAGCCAGAAAACAAGATTCCAGTGACAGCAAACACAGAGAATAAGACGAGCGAATAATGCGCAACTTCATGGGTAAAGACTTCGTCTGGTTTGTCGGAGTCGTAGAGGATAGAAACGATCCAGTACAAATGGGTCGTGTTCGTGTGCGTGCATTTGGTTTCCACTCTGAAGATAAAGGTCAAATTCCAACAGATATGCTCCCGTGGGCAGTTCCTATCAATGGAATTCAATCTGCTTCTGTATCTGGTATTGGACACTCGCCAACTGGTATTGTAGAAGGAAGCTGGGTTGTTGGGTTCTTCATGGACGGCGAGCGTGCGCAAGAGCCAGTTATCTTTGGAACAATTCCAGGTGTTCCAGTTGACGAACCAGATCCATTTACTGGGTTTAATGATCCGTTTGGTGTGTTCCCAAGAGTTCCAGGTATTCCTGACACAAACATTGCAGCAAGAGCAGCAACTTGTGAAGAACACCCAGCAAGAATTGCTAAGAACGCAGGTCGTGTGAATGATGACGGCGAGGCAATTCAATATCCAACTGCTCGCCCTCCAAAGATTACATCGGTTGCTCCTGATCGTGCATCGTCATACTACACACTGTACACATGGCAAGAGAAACCAGCAGCGGATAATTCGCTTTCTTTGTATCCACACAATCATGTATATGAGACAGAAAACGGACATCTCATTGAGATTGATGATACTGAAGGTTCTGAAAGATACCATCGCTATCATCCTTCTGGCACATATGAAGAGGTTGTTGTTGATGGAACGAAAACAGTAAAGGTTATTGGTGACAATTACGAGTTGTTGCTGCGTGACAATAATGTGTACATCAGCGGCGACTATAATGTAACTGTTGAAGGTGACAAACGAGAATTAATCAAAGGCAACTATCATTTAGAAGTTGAAGGTGATGTGTCGTTTGATTGTAAGAAGTCTTGGCAACGAAAAGTCAATTTCAATCTTGAAACGGAGATTGGTAAGACAAGAGCAACTAACATTGGACAGAATGATTTCCTCACACTAATCAAAGGTGATAGTGTAGAACAGGTTGCTACTGGCGAAAAAGTTCTTGTGGTACAAAAAGATTATACACTAACAGTCAATGAAGACTTTGCGCTGACAACATTTGGTAATACTCAGTTCTTTGCAACTGGCGATTATAAATTAACAAACCTTGGCGTTCACTATGTAACATCAAAGGGTAATATGACAATTCAGACAGCAGCGAATCAAACAGTTACTGTAACAGGAACAAAAACTGAAACGGCAGCAACATCAGCTCAAACATACACTGCTGGCGATATTGTTGTTGCTGGGATTTCCCATGTTAGCCACACACATACTGACCCAGCTGGTATTTCTGGCGCAGAAACATCTACTCCAAATTAAGAGATTGATTGAATGGCAATTTGCGATTTACAAAATCCTGATCTAAAAAAGATTACTGACAGTAAAGCGGATCTTAAATCTAAGATGACCGAGGGACTGTCAGGTCTTGGTAGTATGGAAGACATCCAAAAGAAAATGAACGAAGGATTTTCTGGATTGACTTCTGGTGCAACTGGACCAGCAACAGTTTGTAATTGTGTTGGTGGTGACCCACTTTCATTTGATGAAGAATCTTGTTTAGCAACTGGTGGTGTTTGGGAATGTAAGGAAGTAGAGAATTACAATTTACAAGAAGAACTTCTTGCCCTCAATAATGCTTCTCCTGCAAACTTTGCATCAGGCGTGCAGAGCATCAAAGAAAAGTTTGGTGGGCTAGTTCCAGATCTGAACGATAAAATCAAAACAATATCACCAGCGATGGGAGATTTCTTTGAGAATTTCCAAATGCCTCCATTACCAAAAGCAGGAGACACCGTTCTTAGCTGCAATTGCGTTGGCGGAGATCCCCTTGCTTCTACTGAAGATGAATGTTTAGATTCTGGTGGATCTTGGGTTTGTACTGAAGAAGTTCTGCAAGCAGATTTAGATGAAGGATTTGTTTCTCAAATTCAAGGTGGTATTGGTTCGCTGTCAAGTTTCTTTGGAGATTCAGCCTCTAGTGTTAGTGGCGGATTGAGTGGAGCATTTGATGGTTTAAGTGGTGCATTATCAAGCACAGAAATCCCATCATTTCCCAAGCCAGGAGAGATGACACTTATTTGTAATTGTGTTGGTGGGGTTGGCGCAGCAAGTACAGAAGATGAATGCAGAGAAGCTGGTGGTTCTTGGGTATGTGAAGTTGGTCCAGCACCAGAGATTCCAAACTTTTTTGGTGGCGATGGATTACCTAAGATCTCTAAAGAAACGATGTGTAATGCCATCGATAATGTTGAGGTTAAGGATGTTGAAGAGACAGATCCTCAAACAGGCATTGCATCAATCATAAAGAAAGCAGATGTGTTGCCAAAAGAACCATCACCACCAACTGTTGTTCCTGCTGCACCACCGCCTGCGCCAGTTACAAAAACAGAAAACAAAAAGACATTTGGTGGTGCGCAGGTTGCTGAAGCTATGACACAGAAATCATTAAAAGATACAGCAATCAAAACATCCATCAAATATGGTATTGATGAAACAAGATACGCTATTATGTATCTTTGGATTTATCGAGAGATGCTTTACAGAAAGGCAGGAAAGGGCAGTGTTGATGATTACATCACCAGTAAGTATCAGTGGCTGTGGGCAAACCCACTAACAATTGATAAGAAAGAAGCAACCATTCGTTGGAAAGAATGGCAAGTTGCCAGTGCAAAAGCAAAAAACAAAGAAGTCTCTACTACGACGATAGACCAAAAGGTTGATAAACTTTGGCCAACTTTGGTTAAAATATATTCAGAATCTGAAAGATCAATAAACAAAAGGTATGGCACAGAGTATGCTGGTGAACAAGGCTGGATTAAGTTCTTGAAAGATAGCTATGTTAAGTATAATAAGAGCACTGAAAATAAAGCAGCAACTAAGATTCAGGTTGAGGCAGAAACTCCTGCCGTGCAGACGGTAGGAAGTCAAGTTACTGCTGCACCGCCAACATTAATTCCAGATACAACCACCAAAGAAGAAATTGGCGAACAACCAGAACCACCTACTGGCGAGAAATGCGTTACTGTTGCAAGTTCTCGCAATCGGGTTTGTTTCGATCAGGCTGTATTTGAATACACCAGCGCAGGTTCTTGGAAACATGTTCCAACAGGAAATTTCTTACCTAACATTGTAAGTCAAGAACAATTAAAAGGTGTTGAACAAGCAATTAAGAGCAAAGGCACTTATGAATTCACTAGAAGTGGTCGCAGCGGAACTACAATTGAAACATTTGATGGTAGGACTTTTGAGGTAACAACAGTTCCAAGCGGAAAGGTATGTCAGAGCGGATTGGGTTCTTATAAGTCACCACAAACTGTTTGCTATGATTCAAAAGTTTGGAGTTATGATGGAAACATTGGGGTCTTTGTGTATAAAGCAACTAAAGAGTATTTCGACTTCTCAGATCAAGAGTCTTTGGATAAAGTTGAATCTGCTCTTACAGCGAATAAAGAAATTGTTTGGCGTGCATATTATGCGCCAACAGGTACTGCGAAAGAATATAGAGTGGGAACAGATGGTAGAGTGGAAACGCTTCGAATTGTTCGTCCTGGCGAATGAGTATAAATAGTTCGAAGAGCAATAAGAATATCTTTCCTTAAAGGCGACATCCTGATTATACTGACTTTGAAACAATAAGTCAAGGGATTTTTTATGAATATACATGATAGTTTGGTTAATTTGTTTGAGACTTATACTTTTGAGAGTGAAAAGTTTGAAAAAGGAAATAAGTCAGCAGGAACAAGAGCAAGAAAGGCACTAGCTGAGATCTCTAAACTGTGTAAAGACCGCAGAGCAGAGATTCAAAACTCAAAGAACGGAAACTAAATAGTACATGGCAAATATCTTCAGCGATCTAAACCTTGCGTTCACTGCACATCCAGTGACTGGTGCGGTTACACGCAAGACCGATCGTGATGCTGTTCGCCAATCCGTGAAGTCTTTGATTCTCACGAATTTTTATGAGCGTCCATTCAAACCTGACATCGGATGCTCTATTCGCAATTATTTGTTCGAGCTGTGGACACCTGCAACAAAACAGCAGATGGAAAATGCAGTTCTTGAAGTGATTAAGAACTATGAGCCAAGAGCACGAGTGCTTCGTGTGTTGGTCAGCGACAATCCAGATTTGAACTCACTGGTGGTATCAGTGGCGTTCACAGTTAGAAACGATTCAACTCCAGTTGTACTGGATGTATTACTTGAGCGAGTACGCTAATGGCAACAGCAAACACTTATCTGAGAGTTACAGAACTTGATTATGCGAATATTCGCAATAATCTAAAAACATACCTGAGCACTCAAGATCAGTTCCAGGACTATAATTTTGAAGGTTCTGTGATGGCAGTGTTGCTAGATGTTCTGGCATACAACACACACTACAATGCATATTATCTAAACATGCTCGCCAATGAGATGTTTCTAGATACTGCGCAACAGCGTGATTCCGTTGTATCTCGTTCAAAAGAATTAGGATATGTTCCAACATCTGCTATTGGTGCAAGCGCAAATGTTCAAATCACATTTACTGGTGTCACTTCTGGTACAAGCCAATTTACGATTCCAAAGAACTCAACATTCACTACCACCGTTGATGATGTGACCTATACTTATGTGACACCTGAAGCATATACGGTGATTGAGTCTAGCGGAACATATACTCGTCCAATCACGATTAGAGAAGGTGAACCACTGACGCATCGCTTCACAGTAAGCACTGCCAATCCAGTTCGTTACATCATTCCGAATATTGGCGTTGACACATCAAGCATCACAGTTCGTGTTCAAGAGTCTGTTGCTGACACAACCACGACTGAATTTACTCGTGCGACAAATATCAATCAGATCTATTCTACCTCTCCAGTGTATTTCTTGGAAGAAGCTGCAGATCAAAAGTATGAGATTATATTTGGTTCTGGTTCATTGGGTAAAGCATTGCAAAACGGCAACATTGTAATTGTTGACTATCTTGTTTGTAATGGTGATGCAACTAACGGCGCATCTTCATTCTCTATTGACACATTAAATATTGGTGTGAGTTATAGTGCGGCATCTTTGGCGTTGAACATCGCATCGCTTGGTGGCAGACCAATTGAAACCGTTGAATCAATTAAGTTTAATGCGCCACGCACCTATCAGACTCAGAACAGAGCGGTGGTTGATAATGACTATCAGCGCATTTTGTTGAATGAAAATGCAGATCTGCAGTCAGTTGTTGCGTTTGGTGGAGAGCAAGCAGATCCTCCTGTTTATGGTAAAGTGTATATTGCAGTGAAACCATATGGTGAGGAATTTGCCACAGAAAGTAGAAAAGCGCAGATTCGTGCTTCTATTATGGATAGAACACCACTTGGTATTGACCCTGTTGTTATTGATGCAGACTATACATATATCATTCCATATGTAACCACATACTTTAACAAAACCAATTCAACGGCATCTGAATCTTCTATTCGTCAGTTGGTTGTTTCCACAATTGGTTCTTGGGCAACCAGCAATCTTGAAAGATTTGGTAATCGCCTTCGCTATTCTCGTTTTGTTCGTGAGCTGGATAACATCAGTGATGTAAGTATTCTAAACAATGACGCAACACTTAGAATGCAGAAACGATTTGTTCCAAATGTAAATGCTGCAGAATTGGTTCATTTGCATTTCCACAATCCTGTCCGTCCTGGAACAGTAACATCAACGCAGTTTACATACAATGGGTTCCTTGCTTATCTCGATGATGACGAAGAAGGTAATGTGAACATCTATCGTTTTAATGCGTCCAAGCAAAAGGTGAATATCGTTGCAGGTGCTGGAACAATTAATTACACTACAGGCGAACTTGATATTGAAAACTTTGCTCCGTCAGCATACGCAGATATTGAGTTGAGGGTCACTGTTACTCCAGACCGCTTAGATATTATTCCTGTTCGTGAGCAAATTCTTTTAATGAATTCTAGCGACGCTGTTGTTACCGTTGTTCCTGAGTATAACTAATGGCAGTAACTGAAAAGATTTCAAAGCTGGTTCGCAATCAGTTTCCAGACTTCTACAAGGAAGATGGAGAAAACTTCCTTGCATTCATGGAAGCATACTATGCTTGGATGGAAGAAAGCGGGAATCTTACAGATGGGATTCGTAATCTAGAATCCTATCGTGACATCAGTACAACTACTGATGATTACATCAATTATTTTATCAATACGCTACTTCCAGGTCTACCTGTTGATGTTGCAGCAGACAAAAAGTTGCTTGCCAAATACATCAAGCAAGGTAATCTTTCTCGTGGTACACTGGCTTCATACAAGCTGCTGTTCCGTGCAATCTATAACGAAGACATCGAACTTAATTATCCTGCAGATCAAATTCTAAAAGTTTCTGATGGTGATTGGCGCATTGATCGTTATTTGGTTTCTAACTTTGACGAAAACACATATAAGTTTATTGGCAAAACTATTAAAGGAACTGAATCGCAGGCAGAAGCACTTGTAGAAGATGTTATTGCTCGTGTTATTCGTGGTCGTCATTTGATGCAGATTCTTGTTTCCAATGTAAAGGGAACATTTAATCACTTAGAACCAATTCGCCTAAAAACGGACACTCTTGGAACAGGACACACAACTGAGATTGATGCAGGCATCAATCGTGTAGAAATTATTTCTCCAGGTGGTGAATATCGTGCAGGCGATGTTATTGAAATTCAATCCGATGTGATTGGTCAATTCGCAAAGGTTGTTGTTACTAATACAGTTGATCTTGGTGGCGTTCTCACTTTTGCGATTGTAAGCGGTGGTTCTGGTTATACACCAACCAGCGAAGAAGGCGGTTCTACACTAGAATTTTTTGGTGGTGATGGAACTGAGGCTGCTTCCTTTAGCGTGTTGCGCCCAGACATTAATGACACCTTTGCAATTTCTACTTGCACAACTCTTATTCAATCAAATACAACATACGGCGCACTTGCTCCGATTGTAAATGATTCAGACGGTAAGCCAAGACAAATGGCATACATGTCAAACACCTTGCTTTCTAGTCCGACATTTGGATTTCCAGAAGATGGGCAGGTGGTCACGAAGTCAAACTTCAGAGATCATGAGTCTGCAGTAATTACAATTGCAAACACTGCTAATATCAGCACAGGTAATTCAATTTTTGCATTGTATGCAAACGGAACTCCAACTGGAGCAAACGGCACAGTGCTTTCTGTTATTGACAACACCGCAGGTGCTACTGTTCTTGAGATTGATGGATATAAGAACTTCAACAATTCTGAAATTGTTCACATGTATTTCGCCAACACTTCTGGTTCTAATGTGGGTGTTGTGTCTGCATTCAGTGGTAATACAATTTCTAAACAAGTTGTTCAGATTGGTAATGTTGCTGGACAAACGATCACTACAGGTAATGAGATCGTTGGGCTTACATCAAATTGCTATGCTGTAATCAAAAAGGTTGTTGGCGTGGCTGCTGGTGCATATGAACACACTCCTGGAAACTATAGAGATTTGGTGACAGTCGTTGTATCTGCAAACTCAACTGCGAATCTAACCTCTCAGTTCGACACTGGTCCAATCAAGGGTGTTTATCTTGAGAACGAAGCATTAAGATTTGTTGGTTCTGGTACGGTAGTTGGTAATGTTGCATTAACAACTTCCAATACAGAATATGAGCACATTTATACTGCGCTTCAAGATTCAATCGTATTTACTGCAGGAACATTTGGCACGATTGCACAGCTATCTCTAATTGATGGTGGCTCTGGTTACTCAATTGCTCCAACAGTTAGAATGACCGAACAGGATATTGGTTCTCTTGGTATTGGTGAAGCATGGTTGACGCTGCAAAGCGATGATGTAAACTGGGGAACAGGCAACTCCTCCATTACTGGGCTGGACACAAACGATCGAATTGTCCAGGCAAACACAGGGTGTTCTGGTGATGTTAAGGGTGGTTATGGTGTTTCTGTTGTTGCGACAGATGTTCTTGCTAATGGTACATATCAGATGGTTGCTCGTGTATGGCAAGATTTCTTGCAGCGTGAACCTTCTGGTAGAAACTGGGCAAACAATTCTTATGTTGATCTTAAGATTTACAACAGCTCCTACACTCCAGGCGAAGCAGATACAAGAACGCCAGTTGGGACAGGAACAGCGTTTGTAGCAAGCGTTCTTGATGGCGGTGTCCTTGGTAAGAATGCAAACATTACTGCGGGTGTTGGTGCAAACGGTACAATTTCTGCGCTGCGAGTTGTGGATTCTGGTTTCTCATATGCACACAATGAGTCAGCATTGCTTGAATCTAGCGGTCGTGCTTTAGCAACCAGTGCAAGAGTAAGAGTAAATCTTGGTGGTGTTGCAAACGCAGAAGGATATTATGCAACCGAGCGCAGCCACATTTCAACAACTCGTGGTTATATCCAAGACAGCAGATATTATCAAGAATTCTCATACGAAATCATTTCTCCAATTTCTCTTTCAAGATATAGAGATATTGCATTGCAGTTGGTGCACCCAGCAGGTCAGGCATTGTTTGGTAAATATCGTGCTCAGTCCAATGCATCATTGGATATTTCTGCAAACACATACAATACCAGAAAAGCAATTTCCAATGGTTCAATTGCAATCAACAACGGTTCGTTTGATATTGTTGGTACAGGAACATCTCTTACTTCTGAATATGCTAACAATGACACAATTATTATTGAATATGCCCACAGACAGTTCTATTCAATTCCACTAAATATAGTATCAAGTGCCACGAGCGCAAATGTTAAAATTGCTTGGGCAAATACTAATCTGTCTGGTGCGAATGCTTATTATCTTACAGGATCTTTCTAATGGCTGTTTACAAGTACGCAACTAAAGACCTCTCAATCAATGCGGCTAAGTCGTTTCTGTATAATGCTACTCATGACGAGGATAGCAGCACAGAAAAGAAATCAATGATTCTTTATGTTTGTCTTGGTCATAATAAAGAATGGCCAAACGAACCAACACCAATAACGCCACCAGATAACGAACAACATCTTTCTTACGAGCATTATCGTGAGATGATTGGATGCAGAAGAGTAACATCTTCTGATATGAGCCATGTCACTCAAAGGTATGACTGGACAAGTGGCACAGTTTATTCAATGTGGCGTGACACAGATACTGACATGTACGAAAGATCATATTATGTTCTCACAGACGAATATAATGTGTACAAATGTCTTTACAATAATAAGGGTTCAGCGTCAACTGTAAAACCATCTGGGTTCTCTACGCTTCCTTTTACAACCTCTGATGGTTATACATGGAAGTATATGTACACTGTTTCTTTGAGTGAAGCAAATAAATTTCTCACTCCATCATATATCCCAGTGAAAACAATTGAAACTGGCGATGGTTCAACAGAATCTGATCGCCAACTTGCAGTACAGAATACTGCAGTAAATGGCGCAATTCATGTTGTGGAAACTGTGCAAGTTGGTTCTGGATACCACTATATCGCCAACGGCGTTGTTGAGGCAGGTGGTAGAGACGACATTCGTCTTTCTGCTGCAGGTGATAATCCTCCATCTCCAATTGACAATTATTACAATGGTTCTAGCATCTACATTCAATCTGGCACTGGTGCTGGGCAGCTGCGCAGAATTATTGACTATGATGGATCAACGAAAACATTTACAGTTAATACTGCATTCCAAACAACTTGTAATACAGACTCTCGTGTGATTATTTCACCAAGCTGCACTATTATTGGTGATGGTCAAGGTGCTAAAGCATACACTCGAGTCAACATTTCTACTGGCGCAATTTCAAATGTTCAAGTTATTGCTGTTGGTTCTGGTTACTCTAGAGCGCAAGCACTCATTACATCAAACTCTATCCACGGTTCGGGCGCAACAGCGAATGTTGTAATTTCTCCAACTGGCGGACATGGTTCAAATCCAATTCGTGAGTTGTACGCAGATAAGATCATGATGAACATTCAGTTCAATGGTGTTGAAGGTGTATCTGCCAACGGTAATGGATATATTCCTTCTAATACAGAATTCAGAAGCATCTCATTGTTGTCCGATCCTGTCTTGAAGTGTGACTCAAATAACAATTTTATTACTGTTGAGCGTATTGCGAACACATCAAATTCTCCAGCAACTCTTAGAATGATGACTCGTTTGACAATTTCCTACAATCAGATGGATGGTTCAACTCCACAGAATCCTTTGGTTGTTGGTGACACCATTACTAATGAGCGCAATCGTCTGCGTGCAGAACTAGGAACTCTGGAATTTGTTACAGAACTTGGTCAGACTGCTCGAGAATCAGCTGCTCTAACAAACGCAGTTCTTGCAGCTAACGCAGACATTGTTTATATTCGTGAAGATGAGACAGAATCTGATCCATCCTTCTATTCAGTCTATATAAATAATGTCGAAAGCTACAGCGACTATGCTGCGTTCACCAAAGATGATGTTATTCTTAAAAGCACCAGCGATACGCAGGTTGCCACTGTAGAATCAATCAAGGGTCCAGAAGCAAATACATTCTCTGGTGAGATCTTGTATGTTGAGCACATTCAAGCAGTAACTCGTGACCCAGAGCAAACTGAAGACATTAAGATCATTCTAGATTTCTAAGGATAAGTAATGGCAATTGAAACCAATCTCAATCAAAGTCCATACTATGATGACTTTGACGAAACAAAAAACTTTCATAGAGTACTGTTTCGTCCAGGATATTCTGTACAGGCTCGTGAATTAACACAACTTCAGAGTATCCTTCAGAATCAGATTGAAAGATTTGCCAATGAAGTAATGATCGACGGCACCATCGTGACTGGTGGTGGTCTTGTAACTGACTTCACAAACTATGTTAAGCTGCGTGACAAGGACGCAAACAACCGTGTGTTGTTGCTTGGCGACTTCTTTGAGAGCGGTTCTATTGCCAATGTAACAATCACTGGCGCAACCTCTGGCATGACTGGTAAGTTGGTTGCTGCTGTTGAAGGTTCTGAAGCTGCGGCTCCAAACTATTTGACTGTCTACTGCCACTACACCAACTCTGGTTCAAATAACTCTGCGAAGGCATTTAGCGACGACGAAACGCTGATCTTCCGTCGTTCTTCGAACTCACAGTTTATCGTTGCTGCCAATACGATTACTTCTGGCGCAACTGGTCGTGCGCTTAAAGCGAACATGGACGAAGGTATCTGTTACCATAAAGGACATTTCGTTCGTATTCCAGCACAGAGTGTTATTGTTGGTAAGTACACTGTAACACCAAATGCTTATATTGGACTGACCACCACTGAATCTTTGATTGACTCCAATCAGGATTCTTCTTTGCTTGATAATGCAACTGGTGCAACCAACTATGCTGCTCCAGGTGCAAATCGTCTTAAGATTTATCCTACGCTGACTGTACAAAATTACGGTTATGCAAACACCGCATCTTACTTTACCGTAGCAGTCGTTGAGGGTGGTTCTATTGTACAGCGCAATACAGACACCATTTATTCCGATATCGGCAAATATGTTGCTGAAAGAATTTATGACGCACACGGCAACTTTGTGACGCAGCCATTTAATCTGCGTATCCGTGAGCATCTGAAGAAAACTAATTCTCTTGGTCGCTACACTGCTGCTGATGGTGGTGACGCCAATATGTTGGTCTGCGAAGTTGAGAAGGGTGCTGGTTATGTAAATGGCGACAAGATCACGCTGCAGGCATCTCGATTCCTCAATGTAGATAAGGCAACTGATTACATTGTTAAGGACGCACTGGTTGTTGGTCAAGCATTTGGCAACTATGTGAATGTGCAAGAAGCAGTTGGTGGTTGGGACTTCCAGGGTCTGCGCCAGATTACTCTACATAACGCTGCGCAGCAGGCAATCACCAATAAGAACTTTGGTGCGCAAGCTGCAGCTGGCACACAGATTGGTACTGCTCGTATTCGTGGTTTCCAGTGGGACTCTGGTACTCCAGGAACTTGGAACGGTCGCTTCCGTCTTTATATCTTTGATGTCAGCATGAATGCTGGGTATTCATTTGCTGATGTTCGTGCAATCCGTCAAGAAAACGGCACTTATGACTCAATGGCAGACATCGTTCTTGAAACAAATGGCTCTGCTAAGATTCAAGAAGCTAATCTGAATACTCTAGTATTCCCATTGGGACAGAGAGCCGCTAAGACTCTTCGTGACGCAGATAATAACAACGACAATCAGTTTGTATTCCGCACAGAGCGTGGCGCAACCTTTAATAGTGCAGGGTCAGCTACAGTAACTCTTTCTGCAAATGCTGCGCACACTGGTGGTAATGAAACACTGTATGATACAGGTTCGCCACTTACAAATGTCGATGAACGCAATGTAATTGTTGTTTCTAAGACTGCTGTTTCTACTGATCCTCATACTGGTTATGTTTCTGCGATCGCAGGCAATACCATTACAGGAACAAGCACAAACTTCACCTCAACCTATCAGGTTGGTGATTTGATCGAAATTACTGATGGTGGCAATACTTATCTTGAGCGTGTAACTGAAGTAACAGGATCAACAACTCTGAAAGTTGCTAACACTATTGCAGTGACTCGCACTGGTGCTACACTGCCTCATAAGACCACATTCCCTGTTGGTTATGTGTTTGACCTGTCAAGCAACGGTACAATTACAGCAACCTCTAGTGCGCTGACAATTAATCTTCAACAGGCAAACCTTGCTTCCTCATTCAGTGCTTCTGTTTATCTGAATGTTCTTCGTAGCAGTGCAACACAGACTGCCAAGACTGTTAATAAGAGCAAATATGTTCATATCAACACAGGCTCTCACTCTGCAAGTAAGAATGGTCCATGGGCACTTGGTGTATCCGATGCATTCAAAATTGAAGCTGTTTATAGCGGAACAAACACTTCTGTAACAAGTTCTGACACTGATGTGACAACCAACTTCGAACTTGATACTGGTATGAAGGATGCAATGTATGACACTTCATATCTCAAGCTGAAAGCAGACAGCACATTCGATGCTACCAATAAGGGTCTGCTTGTTAAGTTCTCTTATTTTGGTCGTGATCGCACGCAGGGTATCGGTTATCTTTCTGTAGATTCTTATCCACAGGATAACGCAAACACTGCAAATACAACGGCAGTAACAACTCAGGAAATTCCTTTGTTCCGCAGCCCAACCACAGATCGCACTTTCGATCTTCGTGACTGCATTGACTTCCGTCCAATTCGTGCTAACACTTGTGAACCAAAGACTACAGGTACTGCAGCGGTTGCTCCAACGAATCCAGCTGCAGGCACAACCTTTGATATCGACAGCGATGGCGCACATATGCCAACGCCAGATGAGAACTTCCAGTGCGACGGACAGTTCTACCTGCCTCGTAAGGATCGTGTTGTAATTACTAAAGGTGGTGCGTTCCAAGTAATTAAGGGTGTTCCAGACCTTTCTCCACAGACTCCAAGCACTGTTGCTGGTGCAATGACGCTCGGTGTTCTGGATATTCCTCCATATCCATCTCTTTCTCCATATGTTGGTAAGGTGTACAAGCGTGGCGACTACACTGTTAAACTGACATTAGAAAACAACCGTCGTTATACCATGGAAGATCTCCGTGGTGTTGAATCAAGAGTCAAGAATCTTGAATACTATTCAACGCTGAATCTGTTGGAAAATGCAACAAAGGGTAAGCAGGTATTCAATGACTCTGGAACAGATCGATTCAAGAATGGTTTCTTTGTTGACGACATGGGTAGCCACAAACAAAGTGACACCGCAAACCCATACTATCGTGCAGCAATTGATCGTAACCAAGGTGTGTTGCGTCCAACATTTACTCGCTCTGATGTTGCTCTTGCTAAGGATGTTTCTCTTACTTCTAGCAATGTCACCAAAACTGGCGACCTTGTAACGCTGAGTTACACTCACAATGAGTTTATTACTCAGCCATATGCATCTAAGATGCGTAATCCAGTTCAGGAGTTGATGTTCAACTGGCGTGGTCAGGTTACTCTTGATCCACCTGCCGACAACACTCCAGACATCACTCAGCTTCCAGACATTCAGATTGACTTCAGTGGATACTATGACGCTATTGAATTGATTGCCCAAGAAACTGGATTAACAAACGGACAAATTGATTGGGGTAATTGGACCACAACGAAACAGGGTCGTGGTCGTGGTAATGCTGGTGCTGAACGAGAAAGAATTGGTGTTAAGACAACACTGGGTTCTGTAACAGAAACCATTTCTCTTGGCAACACGATTGAAAATATTTCAACTCGTGAATATATGCGTGCTCGTGAAGTTCGCTTCACTGGTGTTCGTATGAAACCAAACACTCGTGTTTATGCTTACTTCGATGAAGAAAAAGTTTCTGATTACTGCACACCAACCAATTCCAGTTTCGTAGATTCTGGTGTTGAGGGTGCGGCACTGGTAACAGATAGCACTGGCACAGTCTACGGCAAGTTCCGTATTCCAGACGACAGCAACCTAAGATTCCGTGTTGGTACGAAGCGTTTTGTTCTTCGTGACATCGCTAATCCAGCAACAGAATCTGATTTGGTAACAACATCTGCTCATGGTGAATATACCAGTAATCCTCTTGACATTACCATGCGTGGTACTGATGTCAATATGCAGATGCCACAGTTCTCTCAGGAAACTGTAATTGATCGTCAAGTTCTACATACTGTTGCTGATGGTGACCGTTCTTGGTGGGATCCAATTGCTCAGACATTTAATATCAATGTTTCTGGTTCTTCAGACGGCATCTACTGCACGAAGGTTGATCTGTATTTTGGTAAGAAAGACAGCACTTTGCCAATTACTCTGCAGATCCGTGAAGTTGTTAATGGCTTCCCAACAGAAACAATCGTTCCTTATGGGTTGAAGACACTTGCTCCTGCAAGCATCAATGTATCTGCTGATGCATCAACAGCAACTACCTTCACCTTTGACACTCCTGTATTCCTGAAGAACAATACAGATTACGCTTTGATTGTTGTTCCAGCAGGTAACAGCGATCAGTACGCAGTATGGACTGCTCAGCTGGGTGGTGACGATGTTCTTCGTCCAAACACGCTGATTAACAAGCAGACTTACTCTGGCGTTCTGTTCTCCTCGTCTAATGATAAGACTTGGAATCCAATTCAGGATGAAGATCTGAAGTTCACGCTCTATAATGCGCTCTTCACTTCTTCTACTGGTACGGTTTATGTTGAGAACAAGAATCAGGATTACTTCTCTGTTGATAACCTTGCTGGAACATTCCGTGTAGGTGAGACTCTTCGCTCTGAATGTGTTCTGACTTTCGCAAACAACGATAGCGTTCCTGTTGGCACAGTAATTCAGTCAGCTGCGGCATACAATGGTGGCAACATCACAACCTCTGGTTTTGCTAATGGTACTGTTCGCCAGATCGTAAGCGCAAATGGTGCAGGTATTGTCACAGTTAAGATTGACGCACTAGGGTCATTCCCTGTTTCTGGCAGTCTCTATCTCCCAGGAAACTCCAGCCCAGTTGGTACAACACACACATTTACTGCTAACAGTGCAACTGGTACTGTTTCCTTCTACTACAGTGTAGACGGCAAGTTGTATATCGATAGTTCTACTGGCGGATTTGCGAATGGTTATGTTCGTGGGCAGAAGTCTGGTGCTTCGGCTCGTGTTACCAGTGTTGACAATCTGGTTCTGAACACAGTTGTTCCTAAGATTCCAGAAATTAAGCACTCTAAGACTAACACTGGATGGGCAGTAAGAACAACATCAACCTCTGGTGTGATCAGCCCAACTTGGGAAACTGTAGAACTTGGTCAAGATAATAATTTCTATGATGCCGAGAAGAAACTCTACTCCAAGACTAATGAAGATTCATTGAGTGCGGTTGGTGGTTCTAAGAAGACTCTGGTGTTCAGAGGAACAATGACCACAACTGATCCTTATGTTTCTCCAGTTATTGATACAACAAGATCAAATGCGATTGTTCTTGGTAACATTATCAATAACAGCTATACAAATGAAACAGGTAACTATGGCGACGCATATGTTCGTTATATCAGCAAGAAGGTAACACTGGCTGATGGTCAAGATGCTGAAGATATGCTGGTTTATCTTGATGCGTTTAAGCCACAAGGAACTGACATCCAAGTTTATGCAAGATTGATTCATGCTGAAGATGGAGATGCGTTCTCTGATAAAGATTACACGCTTCTTCGTCAGGTAACTGCAGCTAACACTTACTCTGATGGCTTTGATGGCAGCGACATTCGTGAATTTGAATATACGATTTCTGCGAATAGCAACGGCGACAACTTCCTTGGTTCAAATGCCGATAATCAAGCGAAACTAAATACAGGAAACAACAATGTAGTTGCTTATCGTTCTGCTGATGGTTCCATCTATCATGGGTACAAAACCTTTGCAATTAAGATTGTTATGACATCCAGTGGAACAAACATCACTCCTCTGGTTGACGATTTGAGAGTAATTGCGCTGCAGAAATAATGGAAAAGCCAAGATTCGCAAAAATTGTTGACAACGAAACTCTGGTTCGTGATACGAAGACGAATGCAGTTCTAAATACAGATATGACTGCACTCGAAAAGTATAGAGCCAGAAGAGAAAAAGACAGAAAAATGGCAGAAGATGTTGAGATGTTAAAAGACAAAATGACCAACATCGAAAGTCTGCTACAACAACTCGTTAACAGAGACTGATAAATGACTGTATCAATTGCAAATACCGAACTGACCAACAGTTTTAACACATGGAGGTTGAACACCAACCACATGGCGACAGTCATCAGTAACAATGTTGTTACTGTTTCTCGAGCTGGCGACGCAAACAGAAATGCGGTTTCGGTTGGTAATGGTCATATCAAAGGCACATTTACTGCCAACGAGTTGAGAACAACCACACTGAAGTCTGGTAATACCTCTGATGCAGGTGGTTGGTTATATGTAAGATCTAACACGGTGGTTAATGCAACCTCATTTGCTGTATCTGCCAATACCACGATTTCTGGTAATGTTATCATCTCAACTTCTGGCTCACAGGTATTTGATGTTGGTGACATCAGTCGTATTCGTGTTACAGGTGGTTCTGCAGGACAATATCTAAGAAAGACTGGCACAAATAAATTTGACTTTGAGCCATTGACACTTCGTCAGATTACAAATCTTTCTTCAAATTCTGCTCACCTTGTTCTTTCTGGATCAAATGCCACATTTAGCACTACAGGTGATTCTCCGAAGTTTATTCTTGCAAATGGTAACGGCAAGAGAGTAGAGTTGTATGCTGCAAATACTGCCACTTCCGTTGATCTTCATGTAGAACTTGAAGATAACGCAGGTGATTCACGCTTTGTTCTTGTTGATAGTGCCAATACAGTTGTTGGTTATATTGATTCCGACGGTAATGCCAGATTTTACGGAACGCTGCAGGCAGATGGTGCAACAACACTCAACGGATCTGTGACTCTTGGTGATGCAGACACCGATACTATTACTGTCAAAGGCAAATTTGCAAACATCGCTGTAACTGGCGTTGCGTCGTTTAATGGTACAACCAACTTCAACGGAACCATGAATATCAATGGTAATGTGAATGTTGGGGATAATGCTGCTGATACTCTGACTGTTACTTCTACATCAAGCATGAATGGTAACACGACTATTGGCAACAGTGTTGCTGATACTCTGAATGTAAATGCAAGAGTGATGAGTAACTTTGTCGCAAATGGTTCGTATGATTTGGGAACATCTCCTCTTAGATGGAACAATATTTACGGAACTAGAGTAGACACTGCAACATTAAATGCCAGCGGTAAGAGCACAATTGCTGCGCTGCATGCTAATGGTAACATTGACACAGATGGAACATTGACCGTAGATGGCACATCTTATCTGAATGCACTTAATGCAACAACTCTGACTGCAAACGGAACTGCAACATTCAATGGGAATATGACTCTTGGTGATGCACAAACCGATGTCATCACTGTTAAGGGTAAGTTTGCCAATCAGTCCACAACAGGAACTGCATCGTTTAATGGTGATATGTATCTTGGTAACGCTTCAACGGATACCATTACGGTTAAGGGTTCGTTTGCCAATCAATACACTTCTGGCACTGCGGTATTCTCTAAGGTTGGTGTTAAAACATCAACTGTTTCAGCTGGGTACGATGTCGAAGCGGCAAGGTCTGTTAAGATTGGTAAGAATCTGACGATTGGTGGCAATACTAGCATCACTGGCATTTTGAATGTTACTGGTGGTCTTTCTATTCCAGCCAATGTTGTAATTGCCATCGCAAATGGTACATTTAACAACATTGAAGTTAGTGGTAACACAACTCTTGGTAGCGATTCTTCTGATAGTTTGGTTCTGAATGCTGTTCTTGATTCTTCTGTAACTCCAAGAACTGGTGGCAGACATACTCTTGGTGGCACTAGCAATCGCTGGCATTATCTGTATGCAAACAACATCAGTGTTACTCAAAGTCTTGGCGTAACAAAAAATGCCACGATCAGCGGCAACACTACGATTTCTAAGAAAGCAACAATTAATGAGTTGGCAGTTACTAACAATGTGACCATTAGTGGTAATCTGACAGTATCTGGTACAACCACAACTGTCAATACAGAAACCATTAATCTTGCTGATAATATCATTGCTCTGAACAGCAATCATAGTGGTGCACCAACGCAAAATGCAGGATTCAATGTTAATCGTGGCACTTCTGCAAATGTTGCTTTGATTTGGAACGAAACAACTGATCGTTGGCAAGCAACGGTTACATCTGATCAAAATGCAACCACCTTTGATAATGTTCTGACTGCAAATGCACACTCCATCTCTGACCGCACCACGATCACTTCTGTTGATGCAACAAATGACTTTTTGTTGATCTACGATGCAACTGATACGAAGCTGAAGAAAGTTAACATCACCAATTCTGCTCTTGTTGGTCCAACAGGTGCCAAGGGGCAGAAAGGCGAAGTTGGTTCGAAGGGTCAAAAAGGCGAAGTTGGTGTCACAGGACCAACTGGTCCAACAGGTCCAGCAGGTGCCAAGGGTCAGAAAGGTGAGGCTGGTGCTAAGGGTCAAAAGGGTGCTACAGGTGCAACAGGTCCAACTGGACCAGCTGGTTCGAAAGGACAGAAGGGCGAAGTGGGAGCCACTGGTCCAACAGGTCCAACTGGTCCAGCAGGTGCTAAGGGGCAGAAGGGTACAACAGGTTCCACTGGTCCGACAGGTCCGACAGGTCCAACTGGTCCTGCAGGTGCTAAGGGTCAAAAGGGTGCTACAGGAGCCGCAGGTCCGACAGGTCCAACTGGTCCAACAGGTCCAACAGGTCCAGCAGGTGCCAAGGGTCAGAAAGGTGAGGCTGGCGGTTTCACAACTGGTTCCGATGCTCAAGTCAACTCACTTGGTGTGAATACTGCTGCTTCTGGTACTGCTGGTGAGATCAGAGCCACAAACAATATTACTGCATACTATTCTGATGAACGACTCAAGAACTTTGAAAGTAACATCAGCAATGCACTCTCTATTGTTAGGTCTTTGAATGGGTACTATTTCTATGGAAACGATGTTGCTGCGAAACTGGGGTATGACACAGAGAAGCGTCAGGTTGGTGTAAATGCTCAAGAAGTTGAGCGTGTTTTGCCAGAACTTGTTACTGAAGCACCAATCGATCCAGAGTATTTGACCGTGTATTATGAGAAACTTGTTCCAGTATTGATTGAAGCCATTAAGGAACTTGCCGACAAGGTTGACGCACTTAATAAATAGGTGAGGGGGAACACCAAATGGCTGCAAAGGCAAACATAATTATTGATCAAGGAACAGACTTTTCTACTACATTGACGGTCACAGCAGATGACGGCACTGTTACAGACCTGACTGGTTATACTGCAAACGGTCATATCCGCAAGCACTACACATCAGCCACAGCAACTGTTTTTACTTGCACATTTGGCTCCCCAAGAACAGCTGGACAGTTGACAATCTCACTAGGCAGAAATATTACTTCAAATATGGATGCTGGTCGTTATGTTTATGATGTTGAATTGACTTCTGCTGCAAATACTCGCAGCAGACTCGTTGAAGGAGTTGTTACTATCAGCCCAGAAGTCACTAAGGCATAGGGGAAACGATAATGGCTCTGAAAGTAAAATTCAGCCAAGCAACACCAGTCTTAACAATCAAGAGTAGTGCAGCTGCAACTTCTCTTGGCACACTGGCAGATATTGATAACAACACTGCAGATGCTGGTGAATCTGGTGCAACTCTTGTGTACGATTCAACCTCTGGAACATACAAGAACGAAAAAGTTTTTGAGTATGATGGTACTACTGTGACCATGAAAGGCGGAGAGTTCTAGTGGCAAATAATGTTGTAATTGCGATCAAAACATCGCAAAGTACTGCTACGCCACCATCTCTTGCGAATGGCGAGCTTGCGTATTCTTATTCTTCCAATAAATTATTTATTGGTCAAACAGATACTTCTGCATCAGCAGTGTCCGTTGAATACATTGGTGGCAAACTGCTTGTTGATAAGGTTGCCAATCTTGAAAGCGTTGTGTTCAGTGGAAGCAGATCTTATACAAACTTTACAATTGCAAACACACTTACGATTTCTTCAGTTTCTGCTGGCAGTCTGCTGCGAACAAAAACAGGTGGTGCTGTTGAAGGTGTGTCAGGAACATATGGGCAAGTGATGCAAGTGGCAGCAAATGGAATGCCATATTTTGACAGTTTGAATGGTGGAACATTTTAGGCATGAGTGACTATCTAGATCATGAAATTACAACTGTAGGAGTAGAAAGGCAACTGGTCGAACTAAACAAAACGATCGTTGCTTTGCGTGGACAAATTGCAGAACTTGAAAACGAATTGAGCGCAAGAGATAAAATTCCTGTGCCAAGAAGTGTTGTGCAACAAATTATGGAAATGGAAGCAATAATTCGCAGGCAACATGCCGATCTAGAATACTATAAGAAGTATGTGCCAGTTCAAGTTATTATAAATAAAGAAAACAAAGAAAAGCCCACGAGAAAAGGTGGGATTCCAAGATAATAATTAAGGAGCGTCCGAAATGGCATCTATCATTAAACTAAAGCGCAGTTCTACCGCTAGTGCTGTTCCTGGAAGTCTTGAAGTTGGCGAAATTGCGGTCAACCTATTTGACAGAAAGCTGTATGTAGGTAACAGTTCTGGTGTAACTGCAATTGGTGGTGAAGATTTCCGTCTTACCACACAGACTGCTGGCGAAGGCGCATACCTCAAGCTGAATGGCGACAGCGTACTTTCGACCAATACCGTTCTGGTTCGTGGTGGTACTGGCGTTTCTGTTGCTCTTGACGGCAATGGTTCAATTTCCGTCACCTCTACTCTCGGTGGCGACATTGCTGATCGTTTGCAAGTTGCTAATGCTGCTGCAACCTATCAAACAATCGCAATTGAACGAGCAGCACTTGCTAATACAAATAGCAGAATTGATCTTGTTAATAGCAATCTTACAGGAACAAATACTGCAATTCGTGCACTGGTTTCGGATAGACTTCAAGTTGCTAATGCTGCTGCAACCTATGCAACTATCAGCACTGTAAACAGTAACCTTGCAAACACTAATGCTCGTATTGCTGCAGCAGAAACAAATATTTCACAGAAACTTGGTGCAACCGCTAGTGTTACTCTTACAGGTGATGTTACTGGTACTGCTTCCTTCTCAGGAAACAGCGTATCAATCTCAACCACTTACAACAACGATGTTGTTCTTGGCACCGACACTTCTGGTAACTATGTTGCTGGCATTTCTGGTACAACAAACGAAATCACTGTATCTGGTTCTGGTTCTGAGAGTGCTACAGTAACCATCGGTCTGCCAGACAATGTAACTGTTGGAAACAACCTGACTGTTTCTGGTAACACTGCTGTTGCTGGTAACATGACCATCGATGGTAATCTGACCGTTGAAGGTGGCGTAACTTATATCTCTTCATCGACTGTAAATGTTGATGATACCATGCTCAAACTCTCTGCGAACAACGCAGCAGATACTGTTGACCATGGTGTGTACGCTAAGTATGTTGAATCTGCAACTACCAAGTATGCTGGTTACTTCCGTGACTCATCAGACTCTAGTGTCTTCAAATTCTATAAGGGTCTTCAGGATGAACCAACCACTACTGTAAACACAGGTGGCACTGGTTATGCACTGGCACAAGTTGATGCCGTCATCGATGGAGGGCAGTACTAGGAATTGTTTCTAGAGGGAGATTTAAATCTCCCTCTAGAATAACCTTCTGGTATGTTATCAGGATAGACTTGTCTATTCTTCTTTCCATTATTTACCCAAACTCTACCTTTTATTGCATCAGATTTCTTCTTTTTACACTCTTCGGTCAGCGGAATTCCTTTGTTCCATGCTGGCTGACCCTTAGAAGATTCGGACATTTTTCTTCTCGCTTCTTTTGTGTGCTTCTTTCCTTTTCTCGGAGAAGGCAATCCTTTATGTGATTCGGATAAAACTTTTATTTGATCCGCAGTATAACACCCACTAACTCCTTTGTTCCATGGAACATTCCCTGGCTTAAATTCTGTTTTTGGTGAATGTCTTAGACCTTTGATTCCCTTATTCCATGCAGGTAATTTTTCGATCTCTGTTTTAGATTTTATATGAGAAATTTGTTCTTGTAAGTATTGATCAGAAAGATATTTTGTTTTGATCATGTCTATTTGCAAAATTCTTGACATTGATTTCGCAAAATTGTATGTATAAATAATCATGCTGATGCTCCTGTTTAGCGTTAGAGTGTATGAGGACGGCAATCCTGCGATACACAATTATTTATAAAGTTCGTATTTTGTATAAATAAGACAAAGAAGTAGCGAAAGGGGAGTTGCTTCGGCACTCCCCTTTTTGTTTTACGAATGCTTACATAAGCACTGAACAACAAGGGTCATAGATATGGCGTCGGTCGTAAAGATCAAGCGTTCCTCAGTTGCGGGGAAGGCTCCTACAACTGGTGATATTCAATCAGGCGAACTTGCCCTCAATATCAACGATGGCAAACTCTTTTCGACTGACGGCATCCGAGTCTTTGAAGTCGGTGCAAATCTTCACTCTCTTTCTGTTGGTACTGGGGGATTGACTCTCGGTAATAATGCATTCAGCCTTCCAACTTCAGATGGTCAAGCAGGATATGTTCTCAAGACAGACGGAAACGGTAATGTCAGCTGGGGATCAACTGCAGCTGGTGCAGGCACATTTCCTTTTTTTAAGTCCGATGGTTCTTCAGATGGCATCGCTGTGTCTGGCGGAACATTCCCATTCTATAATAAAGACGGCAACTTAGATACAATTGCAGTAGCGTAAGGATAAACAATGGCAAATACAGTAGTCATCCCAGTCAAGGCGATCTATACAGGCAGTGATGTTACGGCACTTGGTGAATTCCGTCCAGGTGATAAGATCGATTCACTCTATGTGAGCGGTAATACACAATATCTGCAAGTTGCTAATGCTGTTTCTAATTTCGCAACAATCACATATGTTGATGACCGTATTCAAGTTGCCAACGCAACACTGCTGATCAATGATCGCTTACAAGTTGCTAATGCAACTTCTTTGCTTGCAACTAAACTTTCTTCTGTTGCCAGCATTACTCTTGCTGGTGATGCTACTGGCTCCGCTTCATTCAGTGGCGATGCGATGACGCTAACCGTTGCTGTTGCAGATGATAGTCATAATCATGACAGCCGTTATTATACAGAGGGTGAAATCGACGATCTTCTTGACACGAAGGCATCAAACTCTGTGTTTCAATCTGCATTGGCTAACACAAACGCATACATTGCATCAGTAAGTGCAACCGAACGCTCTGCTTTAGCTAACACAAACGCAAGAATTGCTTCTGTTGAGTCTGATGTTAGCACTAATGCTGTCACTGAACTCTCACACCTTGCCAATACCAATGCATATATCGCAACAAAGCTGAACTCATCTACTTTCAATAGTGCTTTGGCTAACACCAATGCATATATTGGTAGTGTTTCTGCTACAGAAAGATCAGCTCTTGCGAACACAAATGCTTATATTGCAGATGTAGATGCTTCTAGAGCATCAAACCTCGCTAACACAAATGCTTATATTGCTTCAGTAAGTGCAACTGAAAGATCTTCTCTGGCTAATACAAACGCATACATTGCCGCACAAGCTGGCAGGATTGATCTTGTTAACACCAATTTAACTTCCACAAATACTGCAATTCGTGCATTGATTAGTTCTAATGACAGTGACATCAGTAATTTGCAGACCGTAGATGGCAACTTGTGGAGCGCAATCACATCAACCAATACAGCGATTAGAGCACTAACAACTGCCAATGCAAACGAAATTGGAGATGTTTGGTCTGGACTGATCGCCACAAATACTGCGATTCGTTCATTGATATCATCCAATGACGCAGACATCTCAAATCTTCAATCTGAAGATACTGCGCTTTGGTCTGCGATCGCATCAACAAATACTGCTGTTCGTGCTTATACAGACGCAGCAGTCTCAAATCTTGTTGATTCAGCTCCAGCAACTCTAGACACTCTGAATGAACTTGCTGCCGCTCTTGGCGACAATCCAAACTTCGCAACAACTCTGACTACAAACCTTGGTCAGCGTCTTGGTGCTTCAGCTTCAATCACTTTGACTGGAGATGTAACAGGGTCTGGGTCATTTAGTGCTAATGCCGTTTCTATCACAACTACTGTTGCTGATGACAGCCACAACCATATTATTTCAAATGTAGATGGCTTACAAACGGCGTTGGATGCTAAAGCTGATGATGCTACTACTATTACTGCTGGTACTGGTCTGAGTGGTGGCGGATCTCTTGCATCATCTAGAACAATTAATCTAGATGCAAATGATTTGACTGCATGCACATCTATTCTTTCCACAGATACAATCATTGTATATGATGCTTCTGTTGGGGCAACAGTTAAGGCAACAATTGCTGATGCTGCTCTTGTTGGACCAACTGGTGCTAAGGGGCAGAAAGGCGAAGTGGGAGCCAAGGGTGACACTGGTGCTAAGGGGCAGAAAGGCGAAGTGGGAGCCAAGGGTGACACTGGTGCTAAAGGTCAAAAGGGTACGACAGGTGCTACTGGACCGACTGGTCCAACTGGTCCAGCAGGTGCTAAGGGTCAAAAGGGCGAAGTGGGAGCCACTGGACCGACTGGTCCAACTGGTCCTGCAGGTGCTAAGGGTCAAAAGGGCGAAGTGGGAGCCACTGGTCCAACAGGTGCTAAGGGTCAAAAGGGCGAAGTGGGAGCCACTGGTCCAACAGGTGCTACTGGTCCTGCAGGTGCTAAGGGTCAGAAGGGTGCAACTGGCGCAACTGGTCCTGCAGGTGCTAAGGGTACAACAGGTTCCACTGGTCCAACTGGTCCTGCAGGTGCTAAGGGTCAGAAGGGTGCAACTGGCGCTACTGGTCCAGCAGGTGCTAAGGGTGCAACAGGTTCCACTGGTCCAGCAGGTGCTAAGGGTGCAACAGGTTCCACTGGTCCAACTGGTCCAACTGGCGGCGCTGGTCCGACAGGTCCTGCGGGTGCTAAGGGTCAAAAGGGTGCAACAGGTTCCACTGGTCCAACTGGTCCAACTGGTCCAGCAGGTGCTAAGGGTGCAACAGGTTCCACTGGTCCAACTGGTCCTGCAGGTGCTAAGGGTGCAACAGGTTCCACTGGTCCAACAGGTCCAGCAGGTGCCAAGGGTCAGAAGGGTGCAGCTGGTGGTTTCACGACAGGTTCTAACGCACAGGTCAACTCGCTTGGCGTAAATACCGCAGCTTCTGGTACTGCTGGCGAAATTCGTGCAACGAATAACATCACTGCATACTATTCTGACGAACGACTCAAGAACTTTGTTAGCAACATCGACAATCCAATTGAGAAGTTGATGAGCATTGGTGGGTATTACTTCTATGGCAACGAAACTGCAGCATCACTTGGATACGATACTGAGAAACGCCAGATTGGTGTGAACGCACAGGAAATCGAAAGAATTCTTCCTGAAGCAGTTGCTCCTGCGCCTATTGACGAACAGTACTTAACAGTGTATTATGATAAGTTGGTCGCATTCTTAATTGAAGCAATGAAGGCACAGCAGCTTGAAATTGAGGGGATTAAGAAAAAACTGGGGTAAGGTGTAAAACTATATTATGAATGACAATATTTGGCAAATGTGGTGTGGAGAACTGGATGGTGATACGATTGATAAGATCGTAACAGAATGCGAGTATTACAATCCAGTCTCCGCAAATCTTGGGTTTGATGGTGATGTGAACAACGATGGTTATCGAAGTTCCGAATTGCGATGGATTAACAAACGAGATCCCAACAGCAAGTTTATTGCTGATCTGCTCTGGTACTATGGACAGGAAGCAAATCGTTATTCCTTTGGTTTCACTGTTGACTATATTGACGAAATACAATATACTACTTACTATGGATCGAACAATGACCATTACGAGTGGCACCATGATACCTTCTGGGGCAATCCAACTACATATGATAGAAAGATCAGTGTCGTAATTCAACTCAGTGATCCAAATGATTATGAGGGTGGTGTCTTCGAACTTGACGCACAGTATCGTCAACCAGATCCCAATCAACTTAGAACGAAAGGAAGCATTATCTGTTTTCCTTCGTTCATTCGACACCGTGTGACACCAGTGACCAGTGGCGTGAGAAAATCTCTTGTAACATGGATTCAAGGACCAAAATTTAGATGAAAAAGATTGTTATAAACCTGAAAAGGCGTGAAGATCGTAAGAAGCAGTTCCTTGAAAAGAATTCATTCTTGTCCGATGTGCAGTGGTTGGAAGCATTTGATGCTAGTGATCTAACACACGAGAAACTTCTCAAGAAAGGTATGGACACCAATCGCTTGTGGCGTGATCCATATAAGAATCGCAAGATCACAAGAGGTGAGATTGGTTGCTTTATCTCTCATGCTACGGCATGGCAGTATTGTATGCAGATCAACGAGCCAATCATGGTGTTTGAAGATGATGCCATTGTCAATCAAGAATTGTTTGATGAAGGTTTTTACACCTCGCTTGCAGACACATTCAACTTCGTTTATCTTGCTCACAGCGAGAACGAACCAGACAAAGCAATAAATATTACTGGCAATCTTATAGAGCCAGGATATGCATACAATCTGCATGCGTATATTGTTACGCCTGCTGCGGCAAAGATTCTGCTTTCTACTCCAATTCTAAAGAACATTATTCCTGTTGATGATTATGTTGCAGTGATGAAATCTGCACTGAAGATGATTGCGCTCAAGACTGATGCAGCAAGTCAATCTGCAAGGGATCAGTCTGGCACGGATGTGGAACCAGTCTCAGAAGAGGATTGGTTCGTTGATTTTAAAGTGCATCCGATTACTGTTGGAACAGATCGTAAGAGATGTGTGTCATTAATGGACAGCGCAATGCTCAAGAAGATCTATCCAAAGAATCTTGGTCGCAATGTAGACTGGTTTCAAGACATGTCGGGAACTGGTGGTGGAATGAAACTGAATCTTATGCAAGAATATTTGAAGACGCTACCAGATCATGATGTGGTGTTGTTCACTGATGCCTATGATGTATTTTTTGCAGATGATTTGAAAACAATCACAGAACGCTATCTTGGATTCCAAACCAAAGTTCTATTCTCTGCAGAAAGATACTGTTGGCCAGATGAAAGTCTTGCGCCAGAATTTCCAGAATCAGAAACACCATATCGGTATCTGAACAGTGGAACATATATCGGCAGAGTTGACGAGTTGAGAAAGATTTTTGCTGATGAGATTGATGCAAGAGGTGATGATCAATATTATTGCCACAAACAGTTTCTTAGCGGTAAGTTTGACATCAAGTTGGACTACGAAGGATATATCTTCATCACTCACGAGCCACAGGTGTCGAGAAACGGCACTCAGCTGTTCAATCCTGTAACGAATACCTTTGGATGTATCTATCACGGAAACGGTGGAGAGGAGGCGAAGAGGAAGTTCGATGCCCTATATCGCATGTTCTACCCTAAGTTCCCAACACTATACATTCCAACTCATGGCAAGTTTGACATCATCGACAAAGATATGCTGGTTGTTGATTTCATGACACAGAGCCAGTGTGAAGACCTTATAAATATTGCAGATAAGCATGGTAATTGGCAAAGTCTGCAATATGACAAGTTCCCAGCATATGAGATTCGAATGAAAGCATTGGGTCTTTGGGAAGAATTAGAAAAGCACTGGCAGAAACATCTATATCCAATCATTGAAGAGTATTGGCATCCAATTGAGATGTACGGTATGAGAGATGCATTTGTAATGAGATATTCAGTTGACACTCAAACTTGTTTACCCTATCACCATGACGCAAGTTTAGTCACAGGATCTGTAAAACTCAATGATGACTATGATGGTGCAAACCTTGTATTCCGCAGACAGAATGTAAGCAATTCCGACATCGCTGTTGGTAGAGCGGTTCTGTTTCCTGGACAAGTGACTCATGGACACGAATGTAATGAGTTGTTGTCTGGTGTAAAATACAGTTTGACCATGTGGAGTTCTCGTTATCCTGGAGACATTGGTGGATAAATATTATAAATAGAAGAAAATAATTCCTCCAATCAAAGGAAAAGATATGGCAATCGAATACAAATGGGAAATCCTTTCTCTCTACACTGCTCCCAGCGAAGATGGTCTTAGCAATGTTGTTAAGAAAATCAACTGGCGTTTTCAGGCAACTGATGGGCAGCATTATGGTGATTCATATGAGGTGACTGAACTCTCTGCTCCTTCAGCGGATGGTTACATTGCATATGACGATTTGACCGAAGAAACTATTGTTGGTTGGATCAAAGCCAATAGAGATTATGATGATCTTGTTGCATTAGTTAATCAAAGATTGCAATCCAATAAAACACCATCCATTGTGGAAAAGAATCCACCATGGGAATACCCAATTCAGGTTGATGGAACAGAAGAATATCTGGTTGTAATTGATGACCAACCAAACGATCTTGATAAAATTTGGGGACCATTGCTTTGGGACTCATTTAAAATCAATAAAGGTTTGGTTGAAAGAGGGATTGAAGATGTTTCTGTTCCAGACGATATGACTGTGTTCAGAAAGGGATTATTTCCTGTAGACGAACCACTTGTGTTAAACGATCGTGCAAAGATCTATCGTGTAGGGTATTCTGCACAACCAGAATATGATGAAAAGTATCAAACCAAATCAAATTTGTCTTGGGTGACAGATACTGGTCGTGCTGTCGGAACTTATTTTCTTTCTGATAAAACGGTTGACGAAATAAAAACCTCGTTTAAAGAAATTGCACAGCAAGAAAGAAACAGAAAGATGTTTGCTGGAACAGAAATGGAATTGAATGGCGAAACCGTTTCAACTTATACTGATTCTGGAACTTATTTGTTAGCATTGAACAAAGCAAATTCAATGTCAGATTCTGACACTGTGAAATGGAAGCTGGTGAATTCTTGGATTGTTGCAAGTAAAGAAGATTTGGTTGCGATTGCAAATTTTATTGATTCTAAGATGCAGGAATATTATGACGAAGAATATGCATATGTTCAACAAATTGATGCATGCACTACGGTGGAAGAACTAAAAACATTGTATAACTCAGTAATGGGAGAATAACAATGGCACTTTGCGCTTCTGGAGCAATGTCACTTGGTGGAGCAACCACTGGGAGAAGTGTTAATCTAGAACTTGGATGTTCTGCAACAGCATCAATTAATATGAACAGAGCAGATGTTCGTTCTCTAGCAGAAAAAGCGTCTGGTTGCATTCGCATGTCGGATTTCTATGGAAAAAGTTCCGGACCTGTGACGCCAACAACACTTGGCACATATTATGCTGATCATGGGGGATATTACACAGGAACACAATCTGGATATTATTTGTTTGCTTCGATAGTGACTGCATCGGGATGTAAATGGAAAACCACACAATCACTTTCTAGTGGAACAACATCAACTACAAATGGGTATAGCAACACCTATGCACAAAAGAACGCAACACATCCATTATTCAATTATGTTGGCAGCTTAACAACGGCAGGGTTTTCAGATTGGTATATTGGGGCGACGTGCGAACTTCAGCAACAATATACTAACAAATCATGTGGAAGTCAAGGCTATTCTGGCTGCCTCCATTGGGCTTCGACTGAGCAGAATGCGCTGTTCGCATATGGTATCATCTTCAGCAACGGTAACTTGCTCTCCGACGTCGCCAAGTGTCTCGGCATCTACTGTGGTCGTCCTATCAGGCGATCACCCATTTAACTATTTTTCTATTTAAAATATGGCACTCTACACAACACTGCCTCTATATAAAGTAACATATGAATTGCTTAAATTGACTACAAATGTTGTTAAGCATTTTCCCAGAGATTTTAAATATTCTCTCGGTGACAAATTAAGAAACGAAATAATTGAATTGGTAGTCAAAATATCTAAAACTTAGATCTTCAATAAATAGCTATTTTGGGTTGATTAAACACGCAAACACTTTCAACCAAAAAAATAAATTTGTGAAAACAAACCCCAAGTTAAAATTTGATCGTAAAATTAGCAAAGTTATATTATAAGGAATCTATATTATGAACATTATATCTGCATTCACCACTCCAATTTGGGAATCAACGCATTCAGATTTTTCTGAACACCAACAAAATTTTATTGACTGTGTAAAAACTGCAGAAACAAATAATCCAAATCCAGAACAAAAGTTTTTTCACAATGGATACCAGTCTCCAAGAAATATTCTGCAACATCAAGAGCCGTTGTTTCCTCTTTTTGACTATGCAATCCAAACAGCAGAAAAAGCAACAATCGATCTTTCGTTTGTTCCCTCTCGCTGCTTTATCTCAAGTGCATGGGTAAATATCGCAAAATCTAAATCTGCTGTTTTGTTCAATACAACACAAAGAGATACATTTACAGGATTGGTGTTTTTGAAAGCGCCACCAGAAAGCGGAAAGTTGTTTATCTCTAATCCTGGAACCAATACCTCCTGGCAAGGAAATGCGCTGATTGAATACAAGAACAAATTTAACAGCGAAAAGATGCACATCCAACCAGCAGAAGGTCAGCTATTTGTATTTCCTTCTTATCTTTCTTATGGAATTGAACCAAACAACCATGATGAAGAAACAATCTGCGTTGTGATGTCTATTATTGCTATTCCAGAAGAAGCATGGAATGAACAACAAAATTCCTAAGATTATTCATCATATTGCACCAAAAGACAAAGAAAGCTGGCATCCAATCTGGGAACAATGCTATCCTTCTTGGAAACAACAATTTCCAGAATTTGAGCATAAGCTATGGAATGATGAGGAAGATATAGATTCTTTGGTAAGAGAGCACTATCCAGAATACTGGAAATTCTACTCTTCTTTTCCTGTGCACATCATGAAAATTGATTTTGCAAGATTTTGCATATTGCATAAGTATGGTGGAATCTATGTAGACATGGATGTCTTTTGTTATAAGAACTTTTATGGTGAATTAACACAAGATTTTCATATTGTTCAGGCACCATACGGCGAAAAATGGATGAATGGCGAATTACAGGTAGAGAATTGTTTGATGTGCTCAACAAAGAATAATGAATTTGTTTCTAGATTGATCAATGAATGCGAACCAAATTACAATGCCAAGGTGAAACCGAAATTCAACAAAAAAAGAATGGGCGATAATGTCACATCACACTTGATCGGAATCACTGCTGGTCCAAATTATGTTTCTCAGAAAATGGAAAAATATAATCTAGGGGGAAAAAATATTCTTCCAGGAAAGTTATTCAATAACCATGGGCTATCGTATAATCCCGAATATAGAACCAAACATTTGCTCACTGGAATGTGGGGAAAAGAAGTTTTGCTTGGAACTAAAGAAAATATGATGAAAAAGAGTATTGAAGAATACTCAAAGTATGCAAATTTAAACGGAGAATTTGATCTGTTCAAAGATTATACTGATGGCAATTATATTAAATGATGAAAATCCCAGTCTATATCTTTTCTTACAACCGTTTGCAGTATCTAAAAAATGCAATCAATTCTGTTGAGAAATTTTATCCATACAGCACAATCTACATTGTTGATGACGGAAGTGATGATGCTGATATGTTGGAATTTATACAACAAAACACAACAATGTACAATTTTATTTTTCCAAATAGTAGTGTTTGCGGCGATCGGGGGGGATTATACGCCAACTTAAATTATTGTGTTCATCATGCCCAACAGCATGAATATGAACATGTATTGTTTATGTTCGATGATATTCAAATAGTGAGAAAGGTGAACGAAACAGAGTTAATCAACGACATTAATTTTCTATTCGAAAATCCAAAAAAAATGTATAATATAGTTCCAGCTTTTTTCCCAATAACAGAAAAATATATTGGAATTGATGCTGCACTAGATGTTTGCGATAATTACTATGTTTTGAGAGATGGATTCGATATCCCAACACAAAGATTCAATGAGCCTGGGGTCTATTCCATTAAAAACTTCATTTCTCTAATGGAAACATTTGAGAATTCGGAAAGGCAAAATCAGAAAAAGTGTAAAGAGAGAAATTTGTTTTCCCCACATTCTTGCTTTCCCATTGGTTCGAGGCTTCCGTTCCAAGAGTATACAAGAAGGGGGAGAGACATAAAAGCAATCACATTTCTAAACAAAGTTTCGCAAAGAGGATTTTATCCATTTGAGGATATGCCATCCACTATCATTGACATGTTGTTTAATAGAACAAAAGATAAATTGGCATATGCAGAAAAATGGCTTCGTGCACCAGGTGTACCACAAACCATATGGAGTTTTTGGGGTGAAAGTTTTGGTGTAGAACTACTTGGTGGAGATGATGAAAAAGAACTTGCCGAAAAGTTATTTTGGATAGAAAATAATGTTGAAGACCATTCAACGGCAGATAAAATGATAATTGATTTGTGTGAGACATACCTTGAAGACAAAAAAAATTCACTCTACATCTATAATTGAAGACAGCGTTGTTTTAGGATGCAATGTAGAAGTTGGTCCGTATACTGTCATCGAAGGCAATACCACGATTGGAGATGGAACAAAAATTGGTCCATTTTGTCATCTGGGTGGAATGCCACAAGATCCAAATTACTCTGGAGAAAAAACAACGCTAGTAATCGGCAAAAATTGTAGATTATCTAACTATGTTATGATTGACTCTGGGTCAAAAAATGGTGGGACACAAATTGGAGACAACTGCTTCTTTATGACTCATAGTGGAATTGCGCATGATACTAAAATTGGAAACAACTGCACATTTTCAGTAAACGCTGGGACAGTTGGAGAGTGTATTGTAGAAGAAGGTGCTTTTTTTGGAATAGGTGCAAAAATTCATCAACAAGTTAGAATTGGTAGAATTAGCATTTTAGGTGGTAACAGTTTTGTCGCTAGAGATGTGTTGCCATATTCAATGATTGAACACGGTAAGATGAGAGGTGTAAATTTAGTTGGATTGAAACGAAACGGATTTACAACAAAACAAATAAAGGTTCTAATACATCTATACAAGATTCTTTTGGAAAAACAAATGACCTTTGATTCCTGGAAAAAAATGTTACCCGAACACTTGCCAAAAGAGGAAATTGGTCATATAATTAAATTTATTGACAAAGAGTCAGCCAGACATTATACTTTATAAGATGGAAATTGTTTTTTTATTCGGTTTTCTGTATGCTTGGGCAACAATGTTTGCCTACGGAATCTACATTCATCGATCTTTGTGTCACAATTATGTGACATTTCATCCATTAGTAGCTAGATGGTTTGAGTTTATTTTATGGGTGTTGCACACAATCCCAGAAGTCAGAGTTTTGATGCGCCACAAAGAACACCACATGTTTTCTGATACAGAAAAAGATCCACACAGCCCATGGACCAAAGGGATGGCTAATCTTCTTTTATTCTGGCCAAGCAAAAAATTCATCTCAATCATCAAAGGGATGGTTTTTTCGCCTCTGTCAAAATACGATACAGAAAACATACCAAAACAATATGAAAGATATGCATCCTCGTTTATGTACCGATATCCACATATTGGGCAAATATTATTTCTGTTGTCCAATATGATTTTTTTCGGTATAATAGAAGGAATGATTGTTTTTATCTTGTCTTTGTTTGCGGCAATGTTATACACCTACACTGTTGGGCAAGGACTTGTACATATTGTTGGATACAGAAATTTCAACTTGAAAGATAAAAGCAGAAATATTTTTCCTATTGGATTGCTGCTGGTGGGAGAAGAGTTGCACAACAATCATCATAAATTTGCCAATAGGTTAAATTATAAGCAAAAGTGGTACGAGGTTGACTTTGGTTATCTTTTTATCAAATTACTTGAAAACATTAAATTATGTAGAATAGAGGTCTCTAAATGAAAGTTAGCAAAATTGATGGTCTTGGAAGGTTTGGCACATATATCGATGATGTTGACCTCAACACCATTTCTGATGATGAGTGGAACGAGATCGGCAAAATTCATCTAGAAAGTCTTGTGACTGTAATTCGTGGCAACGATTTGTCACATGAAAAATATTATGACTTGTTGATGAAGTGGGGACCAGCTCGATGGAACCGACCAATTGCTTTCTATAACAAATATGGTAAGCCATTAAAAGAATTGGTGTTGAATAAAGAGTTGGATGAAGAAGATCAAAACACCTTCGATAATGGTCGCCGTTGGCAACCAGATAAGAAGCGTCCTGGAATGATTCGTGTGACTCCAAAGAAAAATTCAAGAGGCGAATCTCTTGGTGCATTTGCCGATGGTGAATTGCTTTGGCACAGTAATGAATGTGGTGATACTGCATTTACTCCAGGCGTCGGTCTTATGGGATGGGAATGCATGAAGGGAACTGCAACTGGTTTCTGCACAAGTCCTGACTGGTATGAAAAACAAACTGAAGCGTTCCGCAGCGAACTTGATGAAATGATTGTGGTGCACAACTACAAACCAAATTCAGTCAGCCCGATCGTAATTGAGAGTCAAGAAAAGTTCTATCAGAACAACTTCTCACCAGAAAAGGACATGCTGGTTCCTCTTATCATTAAGAGTCCAGGTGGCGTCAAGGGTGTTCATTTTGGTATCAATACCTTTGATCGTATTGTTGGTATGAGTAAAGAAGATAGCGATAAGTTGTTTGCTAAGATTCGCAAAGAAATGATCACGCCAGAATATACATACGATCACTGGTATGAAAGTGACAAAGATATTCTTTTGTTTGATAATAGTATCACTCTGCATAATCGTTCTGTCCATGATAGTGCACCAAATCGTGTTGGGTATCGTGTACAATATGACTTCGACAAATTGACTGGCGAAACATATAATCCATTCTATCAAGAAGAATTTAATGAAGTTCGTAGGAGCAGAATCGATATTCTCAACACAGCAATGGAAGGGTTGCCGATGTGGTAATTCCATATTATGATCTGAATGCGGTACAATCAGAATACCTGCAAGAGATGCAAGATGCTGCAGCATCTGTAATCTCAAGTGGGAATTATATTTCAACCACCAACAGTTTCGAACCATTATTCGCTGAGTATGTTGGTGCGCAGTATTGTATTGGAACCAACTCTGGAACATCCTCTCTGCAGCTTGCTCTAGCCGCTCTCGGAATTGGTCTTGGTGATGAGGTCATAACCGTTGCTCATACATTCAAAGCGACTGCTGCTGCCATCATACACGCTGGAGCAACTCCAGTTTATGTTGACATTGACGATACATTCACAATGGACGCTTCAAAGATCGAAGAAGCAATCACCAAAAGAACAAAGTGTATTTTGCCAGTGCATCTGTATGGTAATGTTGCTCCGATGAAAGAGATCATGAAGATTGCAAAAGAACATAGTCTTTATGTCATTGAAGACTGCGCTCAAGCGCATGGCAGCAAACTAGACGGAAAACATGTTGGCACATTCGGTGATGTTGGTTGCTTTAGTTTCTATCCTGGAAAAGGATTGGGTGCGTGCGGCGACGCTGGGGCTGTTGTCTGTAACGATGAAGCATTGTATAATAAAATGTTTAAGATGCATTCTTATGGCGAAGGCTGCATAGGATTTAACTTCAGAATGGATGTGCTTCAAGCAGAAATTCTTAAAGTAAAATTGAAATACTTTCCAGAGATCTTAAAGAAGAAGCAGGAAATTGCTGGCGAATACAATAAACATTTTCACGATGTTTCTGTGAGAGAAGGTGTTGAGCATTCATATCACATTTACCCAATTCTTATAGATAATAGAGAAAAGTTTATTGAAGAACGCAAAAACAAACTTGAGCTGAGAATGCATTATGAAACCCCTGTGCATAAAACAAAGGGATATCAGCAACCATGTTATCTGCCAGTTACAGAACAAATATCGTCAAGGCAGGTAAGCGTTCCAATTTATCCTGGTGTAGACTATAAAAAGATTATTGAGTTATTATGAACACAACATTTATTGTTACTGGTGGTGCTGGCAGAGCGGTTTGCTCAATCCCTGCGTTTGAGAAGTACCACAGATTGAATCCAGAGGATGATTTTAGAATCGTTGTTCATGGATGGGATATGTTGTTCTGGAGCCATCCAATTCTTCAAGACCGAGTATTTAATGCTGTGCAAAAAGGATTGTTCGAAACCGTGTTCAAGAATAACAGAACTGTCATGCCTGAACCCTATCATGCGTATGAGTTTTATAATGAACAAATCAATCTGATCGAAGCATGGGATTATGCAATCAATAACACATGCGATCATTCTGATCTAAAACAAGAAGGCTATCTTTATCTTTCACGATATGAAAAAAAGCAAGCAAAGCAATTTGTAAATAATCTAAAGAAAGACAAGAATAAAAAACATTGCGTTGTCACGCAGCCGTTTGGGTCTGGAGTGGAGTTGATCGACAATATTCCGCATGACGATACAAGCAGAAGCATAGAACAACATGATTATTATGAGATTGTCAATCATCTTCATAAAAACAGTGTCGTTCTCTATTCAAGCCAAGAACAATTTAAACGGTCAGATGATAACATCACCATCTCTTTTGATGGCACTCATCCAACATTACCATACTTCAGATTATTAATGGGTCTTATTTCAGAATGCGATTATTTTATTGGTTGCGATTCTGTTGGTCAGCATATTGCAAGAGCATTTGGGAAACCAGGGATGATATTGATGGGGGCGACTGGAGACAAATGTTTTAGTTATCCTGACCATTTCAGAATATACAGAAACGGAACACCAAGATATTTTCCATGGAGACTTGCTGAACCAGATGCTATGTTTGCTGCAAGAATGAACGATGGTATGATGGAAATGACAAAAGAATCATTAGAAGAAATAAAAGCAATTATTGATGAAGATCTTGGCGAAAGAACTTCACACACATATACGCAAACATCAGAATCTGTATTTAATTATGATTAAAATTCCCATTTCAATAGGAGAACTGTTTGATAAAATCTCTATCCTTGAGATCAAAAGTGTCAGAGTTGAAGATGATCTGAAGCTGAACAACATAACAAAAGAGTTGCAAATGCTTTCTGACATCGCACCAGAATGTGATACAAAATTGTACATGAAACTCAAGTCAACAAATGAACAACTTTGGGATGTCGAAGAAAAACTGCGACAAAAAGAACGCAACAATGAGTTTGATAACGATTTCATTCAGCTTGCTCGTTCAGTCTACAAATTAAATGACCAGAGAGCAGACATAAAATACATGATCAACAGATTATACAATTCTGAATTGGTTGAAGAGAAGTCTTATGGATAATGAATTAACAATAGGATATCCGTTTGTTACGCCAATCTGGAATTGTAAATTTCCAGACTTTATCGCACACAAACAATCGTTTATAGATACTGTTCGCAAATTTAGAAATGAGAACGAAGGAATACAAAAGTCAAACATCGGTGGAGGATATCAATCACCATTTAATTTGATGCAAGAACAAACACTTTCCCCCTTGTATGACTACATATTAGACCAAAGTGTAAAGGTTTGCGAACAATTAAATATTTTTAACATCAATATTGGAATTTCTGGTTCTTGGGTAAATTTTAACGACACAAAATCTTCTTCTAATATATTACACAACCACGAAGGAATTCTTTCGGGAATATTCTATTTGAACGCACCAGAAGGGTCAGGTAATCTGATTTTACAAAATCCTGGATTAAATACATTATGGGAAGGAGTGAGATTTGTAGAATCCAGAAATGAAATGACAGGGGAACTAACTAATATTGTTCCTGTTGAGGGCGAGATTATTATTTGGCCATCTTATCTGAACCATGGCGTTCATCCAAACAACCATGACAAAGAAAGAATATCAATAGCATTTAATGTGAGTGGAGTGCCTTCTTATGAGCGATAAACTATTCTTATTTACTGGCGGATTTGATCCGCTGCATAGCGGTCATCTTGCTGTTATTAATGCATGCCAAGCAGAGGGCAGAGTAATCGTTGGTGTGAATAGCGATGCGTGGCTAATTCGTAAGAAAGGTCAGGCGTTTATGCCGATCGAAGAGCGCAAAGAGATCATGCAAAATATCAGGGGTGTTATGAAATGCATTGAATTTGATGATAGCGACGACACTGCAATCGATGCCATTCGACAAGTTCGTGACGAGTTTGGTAAATCCAATCAGATTATCTTTGTTAATGGTGGCGATAGAACTGCAGAAAATATCCCAGAAATGATATTCGATGATGTTGAATTTAGATTCGGTATTGGCGGTGAGAACAAGAAGAACAGTTCTAGTTGGATCCTTGCTGAATGGAAACACCCAACAGAACACAGAGTTTGGGGAGATTCAATGACCTATTATGAATCAACTCAATCTAAAGTCAAACGACTTGTCATTAAACCTGGAAGTGGCATTTCGATGCAATACCATAACAAACGCAGCGAATATTGGTTTATCGAAGAAGGTGAGGCGCAGATCAATGGTGAGAATTTCACCATGTACCTCAGCAAGCATGAACAATATCATGTCGACAAATGCCGTTGGCATCAACTAATTAATATTGGTTCAGAAGATCTTAAGATTATTGAAATTCAGTACGGTGAAGAGTGCGTTGAGACGGATATTGTAAGAAAATAAATAATGAATGTCAGAATTTCTTTTCTATTACTCGCTTTGGTTAGTACCGCAGGGTGTAGTGCGCTTACACCCATTACAACTCTTCTGGACATAACAGAAGCACACGAAGCAGTACAGAAAGATAAAGAACAACCAACGACAATCACCACCAGAGTAACCAAAAAGAACGGTGAGATTGTCGTTGAGTCTGACTCTGACAAGTCTATTGTTGGTGCTCCAATCATCAATCCTGATTCTAAACCCACATTCAGCACAGAAAAAGCAGTAGACTCTGTTCCAAACTGGTTAATTTTTCTCGCAGTGCTTTCAGGACTTCTTCTTTTTATAAATACGGTTAGACACCATTACAATAAAAAGAAAAATGAGGTGAAACATGATTCCAGTCGAACTAATAACCATGGGTGGTGGCGCACTTATGGGCGGCGTGTTCAAATTCATCGACAACGCTCAGAAAGCGAAAGCCGAGCAAATGAAGATGATGATGGCAGACCGTCAGCAGAAAGCGGACATCGCCAATCAGGAGAGAGAATCCGCATCCAAGTCGGCAGACGCAGCAGCGAATAGAGTAGGCAACGATCCGTTTGCTAAACTAACTCGTCGCATCTTTGTTCTCTCAATGGTTGCATTGGGTGCTTGGGCAATGGTCGGTGGTCTTACTGGTCTTGACATCATTGTTCCGATCACACAGGAAGTTGGTGGTTCTTATTTGTTTGGCATTGTTGATACAAGCAAGACTGTAACAGAATTCGTCAGACTAGAAAATGCTCTCGTAC
>Ga0196901_1000088_pt1 | contig 43901 bp, 30 predicted proteins | sample CB_VirMetaG_FD_169099 | JGI IMG/M metagenome (GOLD analysis project Ga0196901, IMG submission 169099) | Freshwater to marine saline gradient viral communities from Chesapeake Bay - CB_1504_1 Viral MetaG (v3) (version 3) | ecosystem: Environmental > Aquatic > Marine > Coastal | place: USA... | reverse complement strand
CCCTGGCTCTAAGCTCAAGACTGCGGTCACTACGAAGCCCTCTAAGCTCAAGAAAGGAAGCAAAGCAGCCTCTCGCCGCAAATCATTCTGTGCGCGTATGAGCGGTATGAAGAAGCGCCTGACGTCTAAGAAAACCGCAAACGACCCTGATTCAAGAATCAACAAGTCTTTGCGTAAATGGAACTGCTAGTCGAACTCGACAGCTAGTGACCGCCTCACGTACCGCCGACCTTCCTCTTATGAGGATGTAACTTACCGTGAATACGCTTCTTACGTTTGACCGGCTTAGTCTTTTCTTCATCTACTGAAGTATCTCCTCCATCCCAACCAGCCGCATCTGCGGCAGCTAGGCTTCCTTGCCCGTAAACTTCTTCGTCCATTTTCTGTGGGTCTAAATGACCTCCTTCTGGCTCTTGGCACATCTTGGCGAGTTGGTAGATGTTCATATCTTGAAGCTGTCCGTCTTTTTGTTTCTTTCTTTTTACCATGCCCCCGGAGAGCCAAGCTTTGTCTTTAGCTTTCAGTTTCCAGGCGTTGTTGAAGTCTAGCCCGAAAGCCCCTTTGGGGGCTCCCTGGATGACGCGGTCCTCCTCTAGTCTCTCTTTACCCATTGAGGAGACTTTGCCTCTAGGAACGGCTCCTACGCGGCTCTCTGTCTTACGTGCTTTGTCGAGCGCGATTGCAATAGCTTGTTTATGAGGACGACCTTCATCCTCATGCTTACTCATACTATTATGTAGGTTAAGCTCTCTCATGGTTTTTCCTTGAGCTGCTAGTCTCCTTCGAATTGCAGCTAGCTTGCCACTTTTTTCCGCTGCATCATGACGCTCCGCCGAGGAAGCAGCCCTTTCAATAGATTTCCGAGGGATGACAGTGGCTCTTACGGGTTGATTTGCTAGTTGGTGATGGCGGGCAGAAGTTCTCCCCCCGATTGCCGCATAGTTATTTCTGCCAGTTTGGGCTACGATAGAGGGTTTGTGAGTACCTGCTTTGGCGGAGGCGACTGCGGCTTGGTGGTAGCGCGGGTCACTTTTTTTAAGCCCGCCAAATTCTTCTTCACCGCGCCCGTGGGCAACTGCTCTTTTCGCGAGGTCCTGTACCGACGCGTTCCTGGCGCTACCCATTCCGGATATATTACCGGTAACGGTTTTAGCTTGTTGTTTTTTCTGTCTAGCTATAATCTTTCTGGTTTGCGATGCAGAAAATCTATGCCCCGTGCCCTTTTTGGTGGGGACATCACTACTCCAATCACCGGGTGCGGCATACTCTCCCCGTTTGTACCCTTCACGGTCATGGTATCCGGTCCCCGCTCCCTTATAAGGTAATGCAGCGCGTAGTTCTTCTCCTTCTTCTCCTCCGGGTTGGGACGTGACCTTAGGACCTCTTCCGTCGTAAGCGGTACCTGGCTTCTCTTTTCCAAAAGCTTCCTTCTTTAACTTGGCTTTGTCGAGCGCAATTGCAATAGCTTGTTTATGAGGACGACCTTCACCCTTCAGCTTCTTAATGTTAAAAGAAACTGTTTCATCGGAGGAACCAGACTTAAGAGGCATTATACTGCGTCTTCTCGATACTTCTTACCGGGAACTCTTCTGGGGCTTGGTGCCGCGCCCGGGCTGCTGGGCGGGGAGGGCGGCGAGGAGGGGGTTCTTGGGCGCAACTTACGTATAGAAATATTGTACTTCCGCGCTGCTTCGGCTGCACCTTCCTCGCCGTGGTCGCCGCGCTTCTTGGCAGCCTGTTGTCGTGCTCGCTCTGCGGCTGCTTGTTTGCCAGCAGGAGTGAGTTCCTGTAGATTGGCTTCGGCTGTGAGGTCATAAGGACCCCCAACTTGAACCGACGCTGGAGTTGCGCGGCGAGGTGAGTTAGTGGTAGAAAGGGATGGTTTGGGAGGTCTGTTAGAAGCTAAGTCCCTTGGGTCAGGAACTTCAACTTCTTTTAATTTCTTCTTACGCTTAACCTTACCCTCAAACAGTCTATCAGATACCATAGGGTATACCTTAGGTTCAGGAGGAAGCACCATTCGGGCTTCGGTTAGTTTTCCTACTTTCTTCATAACTTTATATACTACGGCAGTAGTAAGTAACATATATAATTATGTAAACTTAAACTATGGCACCTATCCCAGCACCCGCTCCTACATCTCTCACTGGTTACTCGGCACCGTACTCTGCTGCGGGTGGTGGTAACCAGTTTCAAGCCAGTGGTCCTTGCTCAGGCACCGCTTTTACCCACACCCAGGACTTAACGATTTTTTACCAGATTGTGAGTATGCCTCAGAGCCTGGGTACTTGGCTCCCAAGTACTTCTAATGTAAGCGCACTGCAACTTACCGTTATGGGTAATGCTGAAGATTCCTTAAATTTCTTCTCTACCAGTTCTGTTTCTGGAGCAAGTGGGTGTGCAACTGCGGCTGATGCGAGACAGGCTCATGTCCTAACGTTATCCTCCACAACTGCTGCTGCTGGAATGGGCACCGCTGGAGCGATTTATACTTTGTCCGCCGGGTACGAAAGACGATGGTCCAAAACAGGCGATACTAACCAACAAGATAACCGACTATATCTTAACGCGCTGTTTGAGATTGACGGACTTCCTGGAGGCTGGGAGACCAATACAACCTTATCAAATAACGTAGCACGGCAAATCATTGCACGAGTATGTAATGGTGGTCTAAAATATCAAAACGATGGCGTGTCCCCTCCAGTCATTGCCAGTTCTTGGAATTTGATGGACTTCAGTTTGATGGACGTATAACCCACCCAAAGACAATAAAAAAACCCAGAAGGCATAACACCTTCTGGGTTTAGTCTTTTTACGGGGACCAACCCAAAGAACAAATAATTAAATATTAACCAAATAGCATAACGGATTCAGCTTCTTTTGCCTTGGGAATCGTCACACTAAGTAACCCATTCTCAAATGACACTTTAGCCTTTTTCGTATCGTATTGCTCATCAACCTTAATCGAAAAATCCACATCTTTTCCGCTAATTCCATGGTGGAGTAGCACATGGGCTTTCAAGGATTCTTCCTTTTTCGCACGAACGGTAAACGAGTTCTTACCCCCGATAACCTGGACTTCTTTTTCCTTGTAACCCGCAAGAGCAAACTCAAACAATAGTGAGTTTTGGTCTTCCGACAGATAGCAGTTGCTAACTGGGTATTTTGGCAATTTGCAAGTATTCTTTACTTGCGCTGGTTGAGGTTCATCGAACCCCCATTGTAACTCACTAAAGAGTTTATCAAAATGTGTAAAGTAATGATTCATAATTTTATACCTCCTTTCGGCAGGTTATAGAAGACTAATTATTTTTTGTGTTACGTCTTCCGTTTTATGGAGGGTTTTATCCACCCCATCGAGTTCAACAATCAGGGAGTATCCTGACTTGTCAAGTGTGTCCTTATATAGGGTAGTCGCTTCCAGCATCAGTTTGTTATATTCGGCTGACCCCTTTTGGATGTTCTTTTTAATTATAGTCTTATACGACTTCATTTGAAGGTATACTTTTTTAGAATCTATGAGATAGACTTTCTGCCCCTCCTTGAAGTTAGCGACGTTTCCGTGACGAACTTTGTCTTTGTCAATGCCCTTCACGCTAGATAATAATAGGCAAGTAATTAATAGAAGTTTATGAATCATATGAAAAAAAATGCTAAAATGGCGTTATTAGGAGAAAATTACTTTCCCCCGATGAATAACTCCCATATCTCTAACGCGAGGGGTCATGGGCTTCAAAAAGTGATGGGGGCTATTCTAAGCCACCAACCGTCCGTTATTTATATATGTCCAACGAGAGGCGTCAATATCAACATCCTACCTCTCATTATGGTGAACGAAATACCATTTCGACTGGTTTTTCCGTCAAAATCTTTTTTCTCCACCCTTCACGAAGATGAGAAGTGTATACTGGACGCAGCGTGTAGCAGAGCGGATAAAGTTATTATTTTATCAGAACGTACATGTGACCCGTTAAAATGGTCAGATGACTGGTTTAAAGCAAGTGAGAAAGCTGTCGATAATTCTGATTGGGTGTTGGTTGCTTCAAATAACGTCGAAGTTACCGAAAGCTTTGGCGACCTGCTAAAGAAATTTGAAGGGAACCCTACACCGGTTTTGGCAGTTGACTTTGGGGTGGAAGCTCAATATCAATAAACTTTGAGCCGTACTTCTGAATAAACGCTTTACGGTTAGTGTCCCATTCCTCGCTCAAGGCACCGTCTCCCTGTGAGTAATGAAGGATAGGTAGAGGGATTACTTTGTTTTTCCGTCCCTTAGCTTGTGCTTGGTACGTGTAATAGATGTCGTAAAAATCCCACTTACCAACAAAGTCTTTTGGCATTTTAGTGTTGATGTTATGAAGAGTTGCACCTGTTGTTACTAAAAATAAACCATCTAACACTTCTACTTCTCCAAAGCCTCCGTAGTAAGTGGGAAAACAATCGTCCAAGCTAGACCCGTGAAACACCATCCCCTGTAGGAAGGAGTTCGGGTGAGGGTACTCGCGACCTAGACCGTGCCACCAACAGGCGGTCTTGTTAAGCCGTTTGGGACCTGCAATACCGAGGAACCCAGTTTTATCCGTAATGTTGTTATCGATGAGTTCGTTGAAGACCTCCGGGGAAGTTAAAATTTCAATATCGTCATGGCACATTATAACTTTATCTTTAGCCATTATGTCGTATTTTTTTATTGCATAAGTATATGCGTCAAAAATAGAATCTTTTATGATATAATAAACTTTCCACCCTGCCTTTTCTAAAAAGGTCTTAATAGGTCGGTCTTGCTCTTCGCGAGTAGGGATAAATGCAACTTTCCTCATGCTATATAATAGTGTTATTTTATGAATCCTGAAGAACTAAAATCTGAAATAAAAAAGTGCCGTGAGGATGCTGCATACTTTATTAAAAATTACGTATACATCACCCATCCCGTGCGCGGGCGAGTGAAGTTCGATTTATACAGGTTCCAAGAAAGAATAATTACTGAGTTCGGTCAGCACAGATTTAACCTGATGAGGAAATTTCGTCAGGCTGGCGCAACCACCATTTGTGCGGCATATGCCCTTTGGTACATTATCTTCAACAAAGATAAGAACGTTATGGTGGTCTCCATTGGTGACCGTGAATCTAGAGACTTTTTGGACCGTGCAGTCAATATGTATGACGATTTACCTCAGTGGTTAAAGCCTAAAGAGGTAGAAAGGAACAAACACGTCCTTAAGCTCTCCACAGGTAGCAAGATTAAATCCCAACCGGCTGGAGCAGGTCGCGGTGAATCGGTATCTCTTCTTATTGTAGATGAGGCTGCGTTCATCGAGAAGATGACTGAGTTCTGGATGGCTATCTACCCTACCATCTCTACTGGTGGTTCTGCATTCATTCTCTCTACTGTGAATGGTATGGCAAATCTATATTACGAGCTATATCACGACGCAGAACTAGGGAAAAATAATTTCCATACGATTGACATCCATTGGAGAGAACACCCCGAATACACAGAGGAGTGGGCTGAGACCACTAGGAGTAACGTGGGGGAACGTGCGTGGCTACAGGAATACGAGGGTGAGTTCCTAGGAACAGGCGAAACCTTTATTGACGGTGGTACTCTACAGAAGGTTAAATCCCAGATATCAGAAGACTTCTACAAAAAGCATTACAATATGATGCGGGTATGGGAAGAACCCCAACCTTATCACACATATCTCATTGCCGCAGACTCGTCCTTTGGTCGTGACAGGGATTACTCAGCTTTTCATATCATCAATCTCTACAACGGTACCCAAGTAGCAGAGTTTTATAGTAATCGCGTCGGTCTAAATGATTTTGCTAAAATCTTAGCTCAGGAAGGGTTACGTTATAACACCGCCTTTATATGTCCTGAGAGAAATGGTCTCGGACTAGCTCTCATCGAACAATTGTTTGAAGTTCACGAGTATGAAAATATGTGGACGGATGAGAAAGGTGAGATGGGATACTTAGTAAATAACAAAAATAGAGACCAAATTTTAAATAATTTACAAGAAAATTTAAAAACTTCAAAAATAAAAGTAAATTCGGAGAGAAGTTTTAAAGAGTTAACTACTTTTATAATAAGTAAGACCGGTAAAATTGAAGCAGAAGATGGGTTTGCAGATGATTTGGTCATGAGCATGGCTATTGGTGCTACCGTAATGAGCGATATCGTATCAAAAAGCCCTATCCCGATTGTAAAAGGGGATTTGGTTGATGCAGGAACAAAAGATTTGGGTTCTGCTGGGTTCTCCAGGGGTACATACAGTAAGGACCAAGAATTTGACGAATATAGAAAATGGATTTAAACGACAACAACGATAAAGACGACCGTCTGGATGAGAATCTAGAGGAGAACGCGGGATATACAGCATTCCCAGGCTCTAACACATTCGGCCAGGGAAGCCCCCTGTCTGGACGGTTCGCGGCATTTTTTAAATCTTTTTTCACTACAAAAAGAAAGCCGGGTAGACCTCCTGCACAAGACCCCTATCGAGGAGATGTTATAAAAAATGCGGACGGGGAACCTGACGGAGGAGCAATCCAAGGTTCCGTTAATGTCGTTAAGGGAGCCACCTCTTTACCTCAAGTTGAGTACGAACGTCGGCGCAGATACCAAGACTATGAAAAGATGGATGAGTATCCTGAGATTGGTGCTGCGTTAGATATTTATGCCGATGACGCTACCCAAACTCACTTAGATGGTGATATGCTTATGGTTGAAACTGAAGACGAAAGAGTAAAGGAAGCTGTAGCCCAATTTGTAGACGAGACCGACCTCGATAAGTTCCTCTGGGATATTATTCGTAACATGTGTAAGTACGGAGATTGTTTCGTTGAAAACATCGTGGATATGAATAACCCGGATGCCGGTATTCAACGACTTAAAATTCTAAACCCCGTCTTTATTTTCCGGAGAGAGGATAGGTATGGATACCTTAAAGGGTTTATTCAGGAAGTCCCACAAAGCACCGCAGCCGCACAACAGTACGGACAGGGAGCAAAGCTTGATAAAAGAAACACTATCCAACTGGATAGAAACCAGCTTGTCCATTTCAGACTGCACACGTCTGATTCTAACTATTATCCTTACGGTAAGTCTATCTGCGCTCCTGGTGTGCGCTCTTGGAAGTCGCTAAGAATGATGGAAGACGCAATGCTCATTTATCGTTTGCACAGAGCGCCCGAGCGTCGCATTTTCTATATTGATACTGGTAATCTCCCCCAAACGAAGGTTGAGATGTTCATGGAACGTATCAAGGCTAAGTTCAAGAAAGAGAAGTTCTTTAACAATGAGACCGGTAATGCCGACGAAAGGTTCAACCCATTGTCAGCGGAGGAGGACTTCTTTGTTCCTATGAAAAACGGACAAGGCACTAAAATTGAAACTCTTCCAGGCGCACAAAACTTAGGTGAGATTGACGACGTGCGCTACTTCCGCGATAAAGTATTGGCTTCAATGAAGATTCCTAAGGACTTTATTGTCGAAAAAGATAAGTCCCCAGAGCGTAAAGCCAATTTGTCTCAGCTTGACGCTAAGTTTGCTAAAGCCGTTATGCGCGTACAACGCGATACGGAAGTATGTTTGGAGACCCTAATCAAACGACACTTGGAGTTGCGTAAATTCCCTAAGTCTTTGATTAATCCGATTAAAATTAAATTAGCTCCCCCATCCGACCTGAGCGAAAAACGGAAGTTGGAGCTTGCGGAACAGAAAACCCGAGTCGTACAAGCGGTGAAAGGTTTAATGTTATTTTCAGATGATTATATCTATAAAAACTTCTACAATATGAATCCTATGGAAATCGAACAGCTGAAATCTGAATTAGAATCGCAAGCCGCACAAGCCGCTCCTCCTGGGGGCGCACCGCCTCCCCCTGGGGGTGAGCAACCGCCGCAAGGCGGTGGTCCCGGTGGGCTAGGAGGAGCCCCCCAACCAGAAGCCGGTCAATAAAACCAAAAAGAGTAGCTTTTAGAACTCTATATAAAATAAGAACTATGAATTTAAAAAACCTATTTGTTTCCCGTGACAAGAATTATGCACGAATTACTGAGGCAGGTGATTACTTAGGTCGCCGCCTACGAGAGAACCTCGTTATTTTTGATATTGATGATTCGAAGAACAGCGTTACTTTTGTCACCGAAAGCAACCATCTAATCTCTTGCGATTATAAAGAGATTAAAGGTCGCCTAACTCTGGAAAACTTTATTGTGGAGGACGTAAACACTATTACCTCCGATGAGGCAATTGATAACCGGGTGGAGGCTGAGGTCCATAAGTTCATGGAATCACTAGTCTCAGACCGTTACGATGTCGCTGAAGTTAACTTTGACAATATCGTTGAGTCTTTTGCTATGAGAGCCCAAATCGGTAACAGCCGCAAAAAGCTTTCTAAGAAATTAGAACGTTTCAATGAGTCCTACAATATCTTTGATACCAAAGCATATAAGAAGTTTAATGAAGCGCTCCCACTTCTTAAGAAGTTCTTAGAGGAAAATGTAGAGTCTCTCTCCGATAATGCTAAGTTGGTAGAAGGTCTTCGCCTTTCTAAGGTAGTTGGTGATACCTATGACTTGCCTAAACTTGATATTGAAAACCTTAAAGAAGAATTTGTTGTAGTTCCCTCGAACTCTAAGAGAACTCTTTACGAAATGGTTTGCGATAAGGAACTGGTCCGTAAGGAATTACTAGAAGCCAAAGACTCCTTTTCTAAAATGTGGCACAATAACGACCACGTCGCTTCTCTAGCATCTAAAATTTACTCTAATGACTCGACCATTAAAAGCACGTTAAGAGAGGCTGTTGCCGCAGTTCCTTACCTAGCACTATCAAACAAAGTAGACTTAACTAACGTCATGGACGCTACTTTCCAGGTAAGTAACCCCGGCACCATACCCCAAAAGGATATCCGGGAATTCGTTAACAAGATTTACGAATTCAAAAAACCTCTCAAGACTATGGTTCTTGAGGCACTCAACTCCAAGTATGGCGTAAATATTCAGAGCCTTCGCTTCGTCCCCTCTTTCAAGGGTTTAGCCGAAGTTCAATCAGAAGTACTGGATATGATTGCCGAATCCTGCGACGAAGGAATTCTTTGTGATGTCCTAAAGGAGTTTGCGTCATGCATGTCTCGTAAAGGAGGGGTGCAGGTATTAGATATCGCAAACACCCTTTCGGAGGTTATGACAGAGTCTAACTTCCATATCGTTGATATTGACGAAGACTTCCAGATGAAGAAGCTTTCTGATTACTTAACCCACAATTTAGGTGAAGCTCAATACTACGGAGATGATGATGCCATGTCTAACTCTGGTGGCAACGCCAATGATGATAAGGACAAGAAGAAGAAAAAGAAAGATAAGGACAGCAAAAAGGATGACCTTCCTGGGGACCAAGACGAGCTTGATAAGGACAAGGACGGCGACATCGACGCCAAAGACCTAAAGAAGCTCCGTAAAGAAAGTGTAGAGGCTGTTGCAGAAGAAACCGAAGAGGAAGCTTCCGCCGAACCTACTGAAGAAGAAGTTGATGCCGCAGCGGAAGAGGAGCAAGCCGCCCAAACCGAAGACGGCGCTAACAATAGTGAGTGGAGAGACTTAGTAGCTTCTTTAGAAGATATTACTCAGAAAATTGACTTGAACTTTGACGCAGAGCCTGCGGGTGAAGAAGAGCAAGATATCGCAGCAGGAGAAGGTGAAGCACCTACTCCTCCACAAGATAACCCTGCTTAGTCCAGTTAATAACGTTATCTACACACGACGACCGCAATACAAGGAGTTCGGATATTAAGTTATCCAACTCCTTTATTGTTTGTTCGTTGATAGTCTTTCCCCTCTCTTTCATCTGGGTGAGCGTTTGTGTCATGATGGTCAGACGTTCCACCATTAGAGGAGTAATCTCATTTAATTTTTTTTCTTCGTCTTTTTTATTTTTCATTTTTTAATCTCCATTCCTAGGGATTCATAGGATTTAATACGCTCTTTGGCGTGTTTTTCTAAGTAAGGCGCTCTGTCAAAGAAATCGTAAATAAACACGCGGTTCTTAGATTTGTGAATACGCAAGGCTCGTCCGAGAGCCTGTAGCGTAGCAATCTCAGACTTCAGTCCACGCGCATTAATGAGGTGTGTGATTTCCGGGATATCAATACCTGTTTGCATAATCGTAGTACCTATCAGGACTGAGATGGAGTCATCTTTAAAGGCGTCGATGGTCTTTTTTCGAGCAACCAAGTCATCTTTTCCTTCTAATTTAAAGGAGTTAGGGATGCGTGAATGCAAAATCTCAGCATGTTTAAGGTCTTTAACTATTATAAGAGTCCTGGATTGTTTTTGTTGGATTTTTTTCACCAACTCCACGATAATATCGTTGCGGGCATCATTCTCCGTGACGAACTTCTCATACACCTCCCGGTAAGATAGTTCGGTATCCTCTACCGTGCCCGTATCTTTTATAGGTATTATTTGGATGAGCGGCTCGGTGAGGAATCCTTCGTCAATGAGACCTTTGGCATCAACTTCTTCAATAACACCACCTAGTCCTGATATAAGATTTAGACGACTCATAGGGTCACGGGGTACTGTGGCTGTCATACCAATCCTGTAAGCAGCGTTAGGGAAAGACTTTATGACCTTGGTGGCTACCTTTCCTTTAGCGAATTCATGTACCTCATCAAAAATAATGAAGTCCGACTGTTTAAGGTGGCTATCAATAACCTTATCAATGGACTGAACGGTGCATAACGTCATTGGCTTGAGTATTACTCCGTCCCCGAATGCTAGACCAACATCAATCCCCCACTCCCTAAGCTCGTCGTATGTTTGTTTGAGTAGCTGTTTTTTGGTGAAGAAGATGAGACCTGTTTTTCCTTCTAGTGCTTTAAGTAGCCCGCCAAGAATAAGGGTCTTTCCCGCGCCTGTAGGAGCCTTAATAATACACCCCTTGGCATCCAACGCCTTTCTAATCATGGATTCTTGGTAATCTCGTAGGGTTATGTTAGGTAAAGAGATATCGTCAGAGTGGGTAGCAGTCCTCAAATCCTCTATTTCGTAGTCCATACCTAAATAAGTGAGGTCTTCCTCGATATGAGATAAAAGACCGGTTCCAAACTTCCCTGTTTTATCAGAGAAAAAGTGCTTTTCACCATTCCAACCGCCCTTTTTATAAGCAGAAGAATAGTTATAGCCGGGAACCTTTGCGCTATATTTCTTTTTTAAAGTTGTTAAGAGCTTTTTATTGCTTGTTTTTAGAAAAGAAACATTATTTTCAACAATAATTTTTAGCATATCACTATTATAGTATAATAGTACCAAACTATTTTAATTAAACATGTCAAAACCCGAAAAAGAAAAAAGTCTTATTGAGCTTGCTAGAAAACATATGGAGGAGCATGGTGCCTCTCCCGAGCAAGGAGTAAACATTCCCGAGGCACCCGTTGCCAGCCGTCCCTCTCAAACCGCTGTAAAGCCTATTTCCGATGAGAAGGAGAAAACGCCACAGGTTCAAGAACATTTTGACGGCAAACTATCAGATGCGGTAGCCGACCTGCTTTCTAATGTATCTACAAACCAAGACTGGAGAGCTTTAAAGCTTCCTTCAAGAGGATTGGCTTACGTAGACTGTGACGAAAGTATCATGATTAAGCCTTTTACTTTTGCACAGGAAAGAAAGTTACGTAGCATTAAAACCAGTGCACAAGGAGTAAAGGTGATTAACGCTTTGATTGAAGATTGTGTGCGCGGATTAGATTACGACTCAATGACTTTAGAAGACAAAAATTATATTTTGTTTAAATTAAGAGAGATTTCTTACGGTGATGATTATACTATTCAGGCAGAATGCCAGGAATGCCAGTCAATTAACAAACTGACTGTGAAAATTTCAGATGTTCCTGTTACTTACGCAGAAGATGGGTACAAGGAACCTCTTACCATAACCCTACCAGATTCCCAACAAGAAGTTAAGTTCGTAACTCCTCGCTGTAAGGACGAGCAGTACCTGGAAAGTGCCGGAAAATTAATTGATAATTTATGGCGCTTTGCTTTATCGGTAGGGAAGTACAGCGAGAAGAAAGTAATTAAAGGGTTCTTCGAAGCTACCACTGTCCGGGATGTTGCATACTTCCGCGAGTCTCTCACAAAAGATAATTATGGCATGAATAAGGCGATGTCCTACGAGTGCGCGAATTGTGGTGAGGTCACCGAAAGTCTTATTCCGTTTACAGACTCTTTTTTCTCAGTGAGCTAGAAGCGCGAATCTCCGCTCTAGCGTCGGAAGCTTATTATTTAGTGAAACACGCGAGGTTCAGTTACCGAGATGTGCTACTTATGCCAGCTGTTGAAAGAGATGAGTTTATGAAGCTATTAATTGATGAGAATCAGAGGGAAAAAGAGTCCTATGACTCCCTAAATAAATAAGAGATGACTACATTCAACGGCGTTACTGTAATTCAAAGGGGCAATCGACCTTCACCTATCATTCCAGCTAAACTGGAATTTTTCAACTATGTTGCGGGCGAATTAAGCGACCCTTTTCAGGTATGCTCTGTTCACATTTTCCCTAATACCGCCTTTGGTACCGCATCTCCCTATGTAAACCAAACTCCTGGAGACGCTAATTACGGTTTAGTGAGTTCGGTAAACACCAACATGGTGTTTCATAACTACAAGAGAAACGACTCAGGCGCTAAAATTGGCTTTGATGCTAATGTGAGTGCTTGTGCGGCAGAAACCAGCTATGCAGGAGACTTACGTTACAGCGCGTCCTCAATCTTCAAAGAAAAGACTGGTCATTTCAGCGTTATTCTTCAACCTAGTGGAGCCTATTGGCCGGTAGATGCCCCGCCCACATGGGACCCTCTGTACAACAATACTGCCTCTGCGACCGGAGGGTATATTGATATCTGGACTGTGGTACATACCGAAGGTTCTAGAGCCCAGATTTATGTAAACACCTTCAATATGGATACCGCTAATACGTTTGCGGTTACCGAACCACTTGAAGTCACTACCTCCAACAAGCTAGTTCAACGGTACGTGCAACTGGGAAGCAAGAAGAGGCTTCAAATACAGACTGAAATCGTGGTAGACAATGAACCTATTAAAGAAAATCTTCGTAATCTAATGGAGACAGGTTCGTTGCTGTCCAACCCAAAAATTAGTATCACCAAACTAAACGAAAGTCCGGTTTTGACTTCCCGAGTCCAGATAACTGGGGAAAGTGGTGTAGGTGGGTTCCAGTCCGCAGGGGTATCTTTAGATAGCCAAGGAACTATTAGCTACGTATGGGATACTAATGATATCTCGCCCTTCTACACTGATGAGAAACTTGGAGGGGACATGGGAGTCTACGAGGTCGCTGTTCAATATGATGTGGCAGACGAAACTATCGTAAGCCCTAGATTTAAGTTAATAGTGAGGTAGCGTCTAGCTCCCAATCTGCCCTGAAGATATTCGAGTATACATAAGCCTCGAAATCCTTGCGGTCAGAAGCTACCCAAAAATCATTCCAGTCTTTATGCTCCTTCGGAGGAACTAAAGAGTAGATGTTCGTGGTCCTTTGAGCCAGCATCCTCTTACGAGCCTCATAGAAGCCCTCTCGTCCACTTTCATCGTTATCATAGGCGAGGATTACCTTCTTACCTCTAAGCTCCTTAGCTTGGATTGTAGACATCTTACAGCCCTGCGTACAGGTAGCATTGAACCCTGCTGCGCGGAGGGACATTGCGTCTAGTGGACCTTCGGTAACAATAACATACTCCTGAGTCTTATCGTATGGATACAAAATCTCAGAAGTCTTGATTCCGTAGAGACCCTTGCTTGGATTTAGGTATTTGGGGTCTCGGTTAACAAGAGTTCTGGCTTGGAAATAAAAAGGATTTCCTTTCTCCGTAAAGTATGGAATAATAACCCGTTGAAAGTATCGACCGGTACGTCCCACAAAAAACTTAAAAGAAGCTAGTTTGCGTTCAATAGCGAACTTGGAGGCGAGTCGCTTGAGATTATTGGGAGAGTTGATATCAGATTTGGGGTTTACCTCTAACCATTCTTCGCTATCACCCTCAACCGTACGGGTAGCGCCGACTGCCTTGTTGTCTACATTCAAGGTGGATACGTCGAAAAGGTCAGCACCCGCATCAAAGGCTTTGCGTTTTAGGAAATGTCTGGCTGACTGATACGGAACATTTTCAATATGGGACACTAAATGAACCAGATTTCCCTTCTCACCCGATTTGAAGTCCGTCCACAGCCCTGAATCAAGATTTACATACAGTTTTTGCTTGTTGTCATCCGTGAAAATGGAATTAATACGCAACTCCCTTCCTGACTCCAAGGACTCCGGGAAGAGTTCGGAGAGATAGGTCTTAATAACATTGGCTGGGACGAACATCAAGTATATAATAGCAGACGAGACCGGCAAAAAATAGCGATATTATCGAGCAAAAAAACACTATTATAACTAATAAGAGCTAAGACTATGTTTATAAACAAAGTATCTCCGAGTAAGATAAAGGTTTACGATGAATGCAAGTTGAAGTACAAATTTAAGTACGTCGATTACTTGCCCGAAAAGTCTACCAATACCGACGCTTTACAATTTGGTTCTTATATTCACAAGATTTTTGAGGACGGTGTCGCCAGCACGTCAGCGGAAGAGCTTAACGAGATTGCGAAAACTCTACGTCCAAATTACACTTTCGACAAAGAGCGTGAAATGAAGGTTGAGAAGTGTATTAACAACTTCTTTGCATTCAATAACTCTCTTTCTTCTTGTGAACAAATATCAACCGAGCAATCTTTTGCGGTTGAACTTAAGCAGGGATACGCTGTAAACGGAATTATTGACCGTATCGTAAAGAGTCAGGACGGGAGCTATCTTGTAATCGACTACAAGACAAGCAAAAGAGCCTCTACCAAAAGGGAGTTATTTAACGACCCTCAAATGCTCTTATACGCTTACGCAGTGTCGGTGCTGTACACTGTCCCTATTGCTTCAATAACTTTAGCCCACTACTACCCCCACATGGACAAATTGGTTCATGTTAAATTTTCTGAGCCTCATGTCTTGATGTACATGAAGAAGCTGACACAGAAAATTTGGGAGATTAGGAAGAAAAAAAAGGATGACTTCTTCCCACAGGTAAACCAGTACTGTGACTGGTGTGGGTACAAAGATATGTGTCCTAAACAAAACCCGACTACTCACTTAGCTGAGTATACTGAGGCTGTTAAGGCTAAAAAAGCAACGAAGAAAAAGGTCCCCTTAGGAACTAAGGTCTGAAAGTAAGGTTTCAATACTCAGTTGAGTATTAAGAATCAACTTCTTCCTTCATTACGAAATACTTAGAGTCTTCGTATATAAGAGGATAATAATCCTCTATGCTGACCAATTCAAAGAAGTTTCTTACTTCCTGGATACTGTATTTATGCTTTTTTGTGTATGCTGATACAAGGGTAGATAACTTTAACGGTCTTTGTGTTTCTAAAGATTTTAAAACTTTTTCTTGAAATATTTCAATAAAGTGTGTAGAAAACCTGTATCTCCATGTTTCTTTAAACTTTAAAGATAAACAGTAATTTATTTGTTCCATGAATTCGCTAAGACGTATAGAATCATCCATAATTTATATTTTATATATAATATAGAGAAACTTGAATCAGTTCTGACGCATAAAATGGCAAAAATTTTGAAAACCAAATATTTGGGTACAACCCGGAAGCTTCCGACGAAGGAGGAGGTGGAAAAACAGCCGAAAAAGGTATCTAAAGGCTGTTTATTTACCTTCCACTACAGGTCCAAGGGTGCTACTGACCCTAAACCCTTAATTATTATGATTTCTCCAAAATGGGTTGCCAAAAAAGGAGGCACTTATTTTACCGGGGTCAACCTAAACGATTTTCCTAAGGATATTCGTCAGGAACTTGTTAAGGAGTTCGGTGGACTACCTGTCGGTTCTGTTTCGTACAACGACATTGAAGCTGCTTCCAAGCGTCATCCCTCGTGCTGTGTCAGGACGTATAACGTAAGTAAGGTACGAGCCCTACATAAAGTAGAGGTTTAATATGGCTGAAGAAAATATCGACCCTGGGCAACAGAAAATTATAGACTTGCTTTCGAAGATTGCAAGTGATAAAAGTGATGCCAAGAGGGAAGAGGCGGAGACTAGACGAGACAAAAATTTCAAGAAAAATACCGCCGCTATCAGGGACAACGGGTTAGCTCTAGTAGGTCTTACTGCTGGTATGTTCAACCTGAAATCCATGATTGGTAATCAGCTGAAGATGAACCAAGATTTAGCGACTGCCTTGGGGCAGACTGGAGAAACCGCAAAAGGTATGTCTGCTGCTACTGACCGATTCCTCAGAGGTCAGCAAGGCGCAGAGCAAATGGTAAAGGTGTTTAGTGACGCCGTCGATATGGGAATGACTAGGTTCTCGAACGACACCTTGCAGTTCGGCGCTCAATTAAAGGTTCTTGGTATTCAGAACAAAACTTCTTTTCAGTTAATGCGGGCTAATACCCAGGCACTGGGTGTATCTGAAGAAGCCTCCCTTGGTCTTGCCCAAGATTTAATTACAACTGCCGTCAAGAACAAGGATTCTATCGCAGGTCTCATAAACGCCATTAACAGTATGAGGGACGCGATGATAGACACAACCGTTGAGTTGGGTCCGAAAGCAGCAATGAACGCTCAGAAAATAGCAGCCATGATGTCCCAAGGCAATTCTGAGCTACAAGAGGCGTCCGCTAAATTCGTTAAATCGTTCTTAGCAGGTAGTGATGGGTATATGAAAGCTGCCAAGCTAGGTGTTCAATTCACTGGCAAAGAAAGTACTGCTGAGATGGCTCGTAAATTCGAAACCATTCTTGGTAAGATACAGGGTCTACAGGCGGGTAAACAAGGGGCAGGTTCTCAGTTCTTCTTCGATGCCATGGAGAGGTCTTTTGGTTTGAGTAGAGAGGACTTCAACCTCCAAACCCAAATAGGCACAAGTATTAATGCACTGAAAGAAGGGAACGTACAACAGCTTGCCAATGAAAGCGCCACTATAAACTTACAACAGACTATCTGGAACAAAACAGAACCTTTCCAGAACATGCTTCTAGACCTTACCGGGAATGTCGCCAAAGAACTTAATAAGATTTTTGACAAGATTTCGGAGTTTAGCCCGACATTAGGAAAATACCTTATGCCCGCCCTCGGCGCTTTGTTTGGTATAGTGGGGTTTTTGGGTCCCGGTATTCTCCTGAGGACATTCTGGACCCCTCTTAAATGGCTCGGCGGTGTTCTTCTTAGACCCCTTGGTCTATTGAAGCCGCTTTTGATGGGCGTCAAAGCCTTAAGACTGGAAATGCTAACTAATCCCGCAGGAAAGATGGCGGGTATGAAAACCTTCGGCAAAAATCTTTTTTCTTTGAAAAATGCTCTTAAATTTGGCAAAGGGTTAATTACTAAAGTCGCACTTCCTCTCACAGTAGGTAAGGCGATTTATGATGGTGTCAAGGGTTTTACTGCCGACCCAAGTGCCGGGTTTGGAGAGTCCCTTAAAAATGCTGGAAGTTCTATCGCCTCCGGTCTAACTTTTGGACTGGTTGGAAAAAGCGCAGATGAAATTGCAAAGGGCGCAGAGGGGACTACTCCCATGGTCGAAGCAGCGGAGCAAAGAGCCGAATCAATGGACTTAGGAATGTCCGATGCCGGTATGGGGGGAGGAGGTTCCGTAACAAATGCTTTGCGAGAAAATACCGCTGTATTAAGAGAAATTCTAGAGTCTACTAAAGAAAACAACAGTCTGACTGAAGACCAACTTAAAATTATATCTGATGACGCGGGATACACACCAATTAGAGCAGGGAGGATGGCTTAATGAGTATGAATCAAACTGAATTTATAAAAGCACTGCAACAGAGCGAGAGTGATTTCGCTCAATCGTATAACACTTCGTCTAAAGATAAAGGGGAGATAAACGCCAAGCTAGGACCTATAGATAGATTTCAGTTAAACCAAGCTATTGAAAAACGAGCTGGACTTCGGTTTACTTACGCACCAGTGGGGTCGCAGAACCCCAGCCCTGAACAGCGGGAGACTCAGTATAATTATCCATCAACAAGAAGAGTGTGGATTCCGTTCTTCGAAAACCCCATGATAACGGAATCCAGAAAGGCGAATTACGCAAGCAAAAAAATACTTTTAAGAAATGAACCCGTTAGGCTTTACACAGGAAGTGAAGCCAGGAAAATAAAGATAGATATTCATTACAGTCTCATTCATATGGCTTCAATGATTGGGCAGCAAGATTTAACTGAAATGTTCACTATTAACACCGGACGATGGGATATTTACAGCGATACGATAGCTGTTACCAAGTATCTACAAGATACTTTGGGGAGAGATACTGGTTCTACAGCGGGTGCGGAATCGGATTCTGACTTAACCAGAAAAGCTTACGAGCGAGGACATTCCACGGAAGGTCCTTGGGGTCCGAACGTATGGTGGAAAAACCCACAGCAACAATCCGCCCAAGGCTCAAATTACTGGAATTTCGCGTTAATGTGGGTGATGAGAACTACACCACAGTGGGTTAATCATCATAAAATAATGCAAAAAGTAATAAACAACATTAGAAGTGCTGTTATAGGTACTCAACAGATGCCTGTAAAAGGTCCTCCTATTGTTGAATTAAAGTGGGGCACCATGTATAACTTTACTCCCTGTATTGTAACAGATTATAAAATACAGCCGATTGAGAATGCGGGATATGACACAAAGTCACTAACCGCGCAGCGTCTAAAGGTATCTCTCAGCCTTGAGGAGATGAGAAATATCAACGGAAACTTGTGGGGCAATCCCGAGATTGGAGGCGACCTTCCAGGGTGGGACTATATCGCCCGTCTTGGTAATATTGACCCTGTCCCCATAGACCTTCCTAGAGGTCCCATAACTCCTGGTGCGGGTAGATAAACTAATGGCACTAAACGGAGATAGACAAAATATTTTTCAGGGAACAGTTATTTCTCATAGAGGAAAGACTATAACAGATATAGGAATGTCAAAAGCGTATAGAAGTTTTATAACTTCAATACAAGAGCCTGGACAATCTAAGGTTGCGGTTGTTCCTAACAATATGGAAGGTCGTCCTGATTTGCTTGCTTATGCGGCATATGGTAACGAGCTTTTGTGGTGGGTTATCGTAGAAGCAAACAACGTATATGATTATGAAGAAGACCTAAAAGCAGGTACCCAAATAATTATCCCAATACTATAAAATGACAAAGACAGCCGCGTACAACGCTAACGAGGTTGCGGCAGTTTATATGTCGCTTAACCGGGATGACCTCCTGTCCACAGACGAAGGCGGGTCGAGGCTAAGTTCGGATACCACGTTAAGAAACGGTTTTTATGGTCTATCCGACCCATTTAATTTGAGGGGTATGCTTGAGTCTTTTGAGGCGGACTTCTCTCAGGGTTCAGGTCAACACTCTTATCGTATTCGAATACTAAATCCGACCTCGGAACTAGAAGTACTCTTGTTGGGCTTTTACGACGAAGTATTCCCCTCCACCACTTCTACGTTTAAGCAGTTTAAAACAGCCGCCGAAAAGGAAGCGAGAATGCTTGACGTTGAAGGCGCGACCGGGGACCAAGACGAAGGGCTTTTAGCTAATGACTCCCCACCTCAACTCCCTTCCGTATATTTGAGGTTTGGGTATGGTACCGACGCCGACGCAGGACTGTCAAGAATTCACAAGGCTAAAATTTTTGACATTAAATATTATGTGTCGGATAAAGAGGATAGGGTTATTGAGCTTCATGCGGTTGACCTGTTTTCTTACTCTAAACAAAACCCTGATTTTAATAGGCGACCATATTTAGCCAGAGTACAAGTATCCGATGAGACAGACGGTCAGTTATCGCTCAGGAAACCATCCGAAATTTTAACCGATATATTTGCTCTCTATACAAGCACTTACCCTGAATGTGTTCCTCTTGTAGATTTGGGCTCTTACACCGATAGTATTGATGGTCTCGTATATTCGGTCGCCAAGGCATTAGGGGAAAGCGATGCTATAGCTGACTTAAACGCCTCCATTAAAGAGGAGGGTTTAGAGGGTACCACGAGCGAATCTGTAACAGCCGAGGGGTTAACTGAAGAAGAGGTAAAAGCATTTGAAGATTTGCTAGACCGTCCCCTTATCACTGCTAAAAACATAGACCGTGGTGTTGATGGAACCGTAACCCCCCAAATCTTGTATCAGGCTTTCAAGATGGTTTTTGAGTCAATTGGCTTAAAGTGGGAGATGAACCCGGTAGGTACCCCAGAACCAGTAACTGGCGTTTTATCGCCTAACCAGACAACCGGTTCCAATGTTGACCCAGAGAAAGGTCTTGAAGACGAAACCAATTTGGCTTCCAATATTAATAATCTAGAGGTTAACATTCAAACGGAATGGTTGCAGAGTAAGTTCGAACCCAGCTACACTCAAGTTTCGGGAGTTAGCAGAGAAAAAGTATACAGATTAAGCTTTTGGCCGATGGGTTATTATTATACTTTCTCTGGCGATGGTTCTTCAGAAAATCCGTACACGTATCACGACAAAAAAATAAGACCGCTTACTACACAAGAAAAACATGAGAATCCGAAGTGGCGTGTCTGGCTCAATGCTGGGATGGTAAATGATAAAAATTATAAGACGATGTCTCCTATTAACGATGATAAGTCTTTTAAATTTTCGTTTCCTTTTGAGAAATTAGAAACTTTATTTACTACCGAGGATGCCATACGTGCGAGAGACGCGGTCAGTACCGGACAGGGCGACAGCTACCTTCACCCCATTCCCGTTAGTCATCCAGTAACTCGTCTTGGCTATAACCGGAACGATACCTTAGTGTTATGGGGTGAGCAAGACAAACCACTTGGTACGTTTGACACTTTTAGTGCTCCTCTAGTGAATTTGGAACGCGGCTCCATCGCAGAACTTAGTAAGGTGGCTCCTGGAAAACCACGTGAGCTTCCTGACTCTTCATCCGCTAAACCATTCAAGGAATGGATTAACTATGCAGTTAATTTTTCATCAATGGTTGACCCCTACCAAGCCTCCTCTAGCCCAGAAGAGGAAGAACTACAGTTTAACCCACCGCTAGTAAATTTAGAACCTACCGCCGAAACTGCATTATGGATTCTTAAGAATACACAGAATTACGACGAGAACAAACAGAAGCAGTTAGAGGACCAGCGCAAAGCGGTGGAAGAGCTTGGCAAGTTTGCCGACCAAACTTTTTCCGGACTCACTAAATTTATTCCCGAAAGACCTAAACCTAGCGAAGCAGAGAGATTCCGTAGATTTATTGATAGATTTTCAAACGCATATGTGAGTATGGGCGACGACGGCGAGAACCCTCACGTCAGCGCGTTCCTACAATCTATTTTAAACAACCTTAATAGATTGCTAATAGGAAAGAGTGATAAGATGAGGATAGTGCAAGTACAGGTTAATGCTCTTACTCCCGCTGACAAAAAGAACTTGAAAGAGAATTCTGCTATTTTTAAAGATGTCGATTGGGAGGAAGTTTGGGCGGAAAAAAATAATTGTCTTCTTTTAGTAATGCCAGAAGACAGTATTATATCTCAATATTCCGATAGCGTAATAAGACCTATTTTGTCTTTCCCCCAAACTAATAGAGGTACGGGACCAAATTATTGCTGGTTGGATTATGGAACTCCGGATTCTATCGTAGCGAAAGTAGAATTTACCGGAGATACTCGTGTGCTTGTTAACCTAGCACAAAGTAATTACACCGTTAGACAGTGGAATGACGTAAAACAACTTTTTGACGGTGGAGAAACTCTTTCCAATGAATTAATCTCCAATACCATTTCTAATATATTGGCTGACAAAATAGCTAATATTGACGGTAGCCAAAGCGTGGAAGCTCAACAGCAACAAAGGGGTGAGTTGCAACGTTTGCAAAAAATAGCAAATGACCAGTCTAATATGGAGATTAATGTAGAGCTTCTCGAATTGCTACCCGAACTATTATCCGCGTACCAAGTAGACCCTAAAACTGGTGAGGATGAATTAACTGAAATAGAGCTTGTTAGTCCAAATACTGCCCTAGAGTTAAGAAAATTAGCCAGTATTGTGTCCAACCCAAAAATGCTACATATGCTTTACCCTGATGTTTATGGGGAGAATGGACAAAATAACGAAACAACCGTCCCGTCAATTAAAGTGACGGCAAATGGTATCGTGAGAGAGGATAAACCTGTTCGGATATTACGACGGCGAATAGATTTAGATTCTATTAGAAGTCGAATATCTAAAGTAGAACAATCACGGAAGATGACCGACGTGGCGTACAACTATTCCGTAGCCATGCAAGAAGAGGCATTTACCGTAAAATTAACCACCTTGGGTATACCTGAAATTGATGACCCCGCGTCAGAATACTTAAGTAGACGAATATGTTTTAAGTATTATGACCCTCGATTAGCTAACGGGTCACTTCATTGGCTAAGTGGGGTGTATCAATTAACAGGATTCAAACACCGACTCAACCCATCGCAAGGGTTTCTCACCGAATTGGAGATGGTTAGACTTCCTAATGAGAGCCTAACTAATCTTAAGGAGATAACATAGTGCCTATTAAGAAAACTGATATCGAAGCTGCTGGAGGTTTAGCTAATTATGCGCGAAACACGCTTGATAGTATGCTTCCGTTTGGCGACGAGACTCCCGTACAAGAGGAAGTTACGTCAATAACTTCCCAAAGGCACGGCTTTTTTGCGCTAGGTACAGTAGTACAAACCCTTGACGACCAACGGGCGGGTAGAATTCGGGTTATCTCTCCCGCATTCCCGGAAGGCGCACAAACATGTGATTACGTCTCCCCCATCGCGGGCGCAGGATACGGGTTTTTCGCTGTCCCCGGAATAGGCGCAACAGTTCTTGTGGCTAGAGTAGCCGCCGACGACCCGCCTTCCCAAAATATCTGGCTCGGCTGTTTGTATGCTCCCGGTCAAAAAGAACTTCCCGACACCAAAACTCAACCTTATATTTTAGGGGACCCCTCACAGCTTACTAAAAATGAAGTAATGGATAATGGGGAGACTCCTCCTGATGACCCTATGCTCTCTTATGGAGTGCCGAATGAGTCCGATGTTTACCGGGATAATGACCTACCCGATTCTTTTGTACTAAAACATCCAAAAGGACACAGTATATCGCTAACAGATAAAAATACTTCTGAACGAAAAATAAATGAGATTAAATTAAAGACGGGAGGAAACAAGAGACTTATTATGAGCGATGCTCCCGCCCCCACGGGAGGAGAGAATATTACCCTCGTTGACGAGAACAATAATCAGATTAAAATCACCAGTGTTGGTCACGGAAACGTGGGCGACGATTCCATAATAACAAGCGTAGGGGGAGATGTAGAAGTAAGCACTAAGACTGGAGGTATGGAACATACTATAAGTCCTAAAAGCAAAAAAGACTTCTCCATAGACAACCTGGGGTTAGGGGATATTGGGGTCACTTCACATAATGGAAAAATCTCATTAGAAGCCGCCCAGGAAATAACCTTAAAATGCGGTAACTGTAGTATTACTATGACCCCTGACTCTATTAATATTAGTGGTCCTACTATCACTACCACAGGTGCCAACGTCAATACCACAGGTACCACCGTCAATATCACAGGTGGAAACGGTGACGTGATTGTCGCACAAACCTCTCTCAACCTACATACGCACCCGACATTACTGGGTATAATCCCAGGAGCTACATCACCACCATCACCGTAATCATGGTTACAGTCATAGAAAAAGAAATATACGGAAGCTCTCTTTGCTTTTGGGGGAATACTAGAGATGTTCCTGATAGGTATGCGGACGATTTGTCCACATACTTCGGACAGACGTACCAGTTAGACACGGTTTCTGGTAGCCAAATGGTGTATAGGAATAGAGACCCTCAGGCTAACGGAGCATTCCCCCCAACTCCAAAAATTATAAGCAAGTTAAGTATTGAACCTTTATGGACCTATAGTAATATAAATCCTAGCAGTGTTGCTGCTGCGGGAGGTCCGTACCCCGCATTTTTCGGGAATGTGAGAGTACAGCCTTATATTGCAACGCAACCTCTTAACAATCTAACCCAAAACTTCTTTGCTTTCTCCGCAAGCAATGATGTAGAGTGGAAACTGAATCAATGGGGTCCTACCGCTGGTCTTGAAGATGTTAACGATATACATTATGACGATAAATTCGTATTACAGCCATGGGAAGATTTAAAAATAAGACTGCTGAACGCTGATTTATCTGGAATACTACAGACCGTGTTTCCGGGCAATCCTGCCGTTGACGCCGTACGTCACCTTCAGTGGGTTGATAATTGGTATAACTCAACTCAGCCTGTCGCCAAGATTCGCATTGAACTTGATGAGTTTACCCCTTCTTCTCAATATTTCCACCGAGTAAGTCTTAACGATATTGAGATAAAGGGTGAGGTGATTGACGACGGCTCTTCGGATTACCAGGACGTAACCCTTTTAGATTTTCGCAGTACCTCCCCCACCCTAAACGAACCTCCATTTAACACCTCTTCGTTTACTTCTTTTAATTTAGAGAATTTAGATTTTAGAGGCGCATATCCCTGGGGAGGAATTTCCACAACCAAGTTCATGTACTCTATAATGTTGCACACCGAAGGTAATCCCTCCGCAACCAGATATATCAGAAAGTACGTTAGGTTCGCAGGAGGCGCAGCCTCCGATTTAGAGATAAATGGGCTCTTAAAGGATATAGGACCGTTGCTAGTAGATAAAGGACAGTGGCTGACAGTTAGGTTATATAAGTTTGAATCATCCATACCAAACGCAACAGAAGCTTACACTGCCAGACAAATGCCGGGATTTTGGCTCAACGGAACAATAACCTAAATATAATAGACTAATGACGTTATTCACAGAAAAATCTCTTAACTTAATGCCTTCACAGGTATTGACGGGGTTAAGTAATTCCTTAGTTGCAGATAAAGAATCTAAAAATGTTTCTTTGGCGGCAGCTAATAGCAAGATAGCAAAATTATCGGGAACGTCGGTACTTCGTAACCCGGTAGCAGGTAGAATTCAGGTTAGTAATAATGAGGGTCGCGCAGCCGCGACCATACAGGAGTCTATGAGCGCTCCCGCAAAATCATTTGCTAACGGAGCATCACTCCTAAACACTTCAAGCACGAACCCTAGTGACTCTCCTGTATTTGTTCCGGGAACAGTTCCTCCCGAAACTTCTTCGGACGATATTTCCGAAATGTCCGCAGAAGTAAACTCATACTTTGCGACCAATCAAGTCCCTACAAGCGACATAACCACTACTAAAATTTCCGCGCAACAGTTAGCAGCGTCCAAACTTTCTGTGGAGATTAAGGAGATACAAGAGACGATTGACTTGATTTCCTCTATTTTAGAACGTAGAGCAAACGGCGAGCTGCCAAACCCAGCTCTGAACTTCTCAGCCCTGGACTTGGATGCCATACCTGAATTTGCCAAAGAGAAACTGGATGCGGCTATAGAAAGCAACGAGAATCTTATTCAGAATAAAATTATTACTCCTTTTGTCGAAAATCAACGCATTCTAAACTCCCTTAGAGCACAGGCTTCGGGTACCTTGGGGGATTTGGACCCCGTGTTTGACCTAGATTTTGGTCCTCCTATCTCTACTACAGATAGGTTTGTGCTATCACAAGACGGTCTTTACTATAACTCTAGAACCAATAAAGTCCCCAACATAGTTCCGTACCCAGTGTCCGCTAGTATGTGGAATCTTCAATACGATTCCAATAGAGGAGGTCGCGGATTATCTTTTACGGAAGAGGATGGGGAGAGCACTGTAAACACTATTTTTGATTTAAACAAAGCATATCAAGGAGAGAACCCCAGAGTTAAAGATTTTTGTGAATTCGATGACGTTCTCCAGCAGTTTGAAGACGATAAACTATCTCACATGACTGAGGTTTCTGGATACATCAGCGAGATTCTAGCAAACGGATACGGGGCTACAGACGCGGTTGTTCAATCCTACACCGCGCAGTTGGGTGCGGTAGCATCCGTGTATGACGGAAAGATAAAAAAGAGAAAGAGACAGCTGGCAATTGCTGCGATTTATGGCAGGGACACTTTCCTAGTAACCAATAGAACTCACCCTCTCGGAGAAGGTCTATTCTTTCAGTACGAACCTCCGCGAGGCAAAGCTTTTGAGTATAAGTTACAGTATGAGGAATTGCCCGACGAATTAAAAACCGTAACCTTCTTCACCCTAGAAGGAGGTCAGACGGTCCCGTACAACACTAAAGCAAAAAAAGTAGTAAGTATTCCATTACCAGAGAATATTTTAGCGAAAGTTGGAAGGTGGCAGCAAATTCCACGAATCCCTATTAATGATTTCTCCTACCTAAAACAGTCGGATATTCCTCTGAATGTACAAAAAAATATAACTTTATTTTCTGAGGACCTGGACACCGTAATTGCTCCATACCAAGCCAAGTACGTGGTGGCTCCTACCGACCGACCAGTACGGTCTGTGGAATCCTTAGCAGTAGACCCGATTGGTTTGGGGGACTGGACGCACAGAGAAACTTCGGGAAGTTTAAGCGCAACAACGCCATTATATAAATCCCTGACGGATGACATTGTGAGTGATGGTCTATTGGTGTGTTACAATTTCCTAGACCCAGACGCCGTCACCCAACCGTCTGGAACGGTATACGCTTTAAATAATGCAGCTGAAGGTTCGACACGTCTCGACGCAAAATTAGTGGGGTGGGACAAATCCTTGGTATTCCCCTCAGGCGTTGGACAAGCTTATTTCGCAGGAACTATATTTGATGAACGCGCAACCCACAATCCTTTATGGGCTAACGTCTCTGGGTCTTATGTGAGACTACCTAACACTACAAGGAATTACAATTTACTTGAACCAAATATCCCATTCAAGGGAGTGAGACCTTTAGATAATTTATTCTACAGCCAGGAAGGAGTTTCTATTGATTTCTGGGCTTACGTACCTAAGATTCACGTAAGCATGACGGATACTCATAGGTACAAGTTAGTGTTTGCTAATGAGAACAGTGGTCCTGTAGCATCCGATTACGTAACCGCATCTACTCAAACGAAAGCTGGAGGCACTAACTTCGCTAGAACTATAGGTATGATAATGGGTTGGAGAGACCAGGGGTCGCCAGAAGCTAACACTCTTGGAGCATATGATTTTTATTCAAGTGGGTTGGAGTTTTGTATTGCGCCTACTGTAGGACAAAACCAATCTTATGCAACCACCCCACAGACTTCTTGGGGACATAGTGTTTGTTTAGCCGAGAGATGGGCTGCTTCCGCAGGAGTCGTGCCTCCTGTGGGAGAAACTACCCAAGTAGGAATGTTTATTCCCAGTTCGGTTCTAACTTCAAGTGGTTATGGAATTCATTCCGTTAGCGGGGGATACCACCACATTAATATATCTTTTGACTATACTAAAAATAAAGTGGATTTCCATTTTGATGGAGAATTACTTACTACCTCTTCATTAACTGACGTATTGGGGGGTTCCCCTAATGATACGGTGCTTCCAACGGCAGTAAAAATTAATCTAGAGGACCAAACTGATGTTATTAGCTTTAATGACCCCACGACCGAGAGCTTTTTAGGAAACACGGTTTATGATGAGAGGTGTACCCCGGAGCGGGTAGCATTCCCCGTATTCACCCCTTGGATTATTGGTGGTGGGTATACGGATAACATTCCAAGAATTCCTGGTACCAACTCTAGACCACAAGGGTTCTTAGGAAGCAACACAAATAACTTCCATCAGCAAACACAGAAAGGTGATTCCGTAAGTTCAATCACTTTGGGGAGCCTTGGAGATTATCCCGTGGGTCAGCACCACCCTCCCCTATCAGGAGGAACAGGAGGAACTGTATCCGGAAGAAGACAGATTCCACGTAGTGGCTTAGATGGATTTATCGGTAGTTTTAAGATTTATTCTCGACCTCTAAATACTTCTGAAGCTAAAATAAATTATGATAGCCAGAAAGGATTCTTTCACAATATCTTAATACCGAGCCCATAACAAATGACTAATTTCGATTTAACCTACGTAAAAACTAACGCCAAGAAGAATATTCTTGGTGTAGCATTCCCGATGATGAATCAGGGAATTGGAGGTTATGTTGCACAGAACGAAAATCTAAGGTCATTGAGAGATTGCGTTATTCAATTAATTATGACTGGAAGAGGGGCTAGAGTTATGAGACCAGATTTTGGTACTGACGTGAGAGCTTCCGTGTTTGAACAGTTTACTGATGACCTAATTGACACCTTAAGAAGTCAGATTCTAGAAACTATAGCTAAATATGAACCGAGAGTTATTGTTAAGCGTATTTCTTTGACTCCCGACTACGAAAACCATACTTTAAAAATAGAACTTTATATTACATCGAAAGATGATTTGCTAAACGGAGAACTGGTGGAGGTTCTCATATAATTATGCCAACTAACACTGACTATTCCCGTTATTTTCAAGGTCTGTATAATATATCAGGCTTTGATGGGACCATTGAGTCCGATTTTTTAAAGTTAGGACAGGTACCCGACGACCGAAAGTCCGACCTTATTGATTATAATATTAATGGGTTTGACGAGTACCGCACAGCGTTACAAAATTACCTAAAATCCGTCTACCCATTGGATTACAATAACTTCGCAGCTTCTGACTTAGGTCAGATGCTTCTAGAAATGTTCGCGTATATGTCTTCGGTTCTTGCGTTGCGGACTGATATGACAGCCAATGAAATGTACATTGATACTGTAAAGAACGAGGATAATCTAAAAAGGCTTTTGGAGCTTATTGGGGTTCGCATGAAAGGTCCTACCGCATCTAAAGCCACAGGACTACTAAAATTTCCAGATAATACCACGCCAAGTTTTCCGGTTGTGGTTAAGCAAGGCGACAGAACAATCGAAGTGCTTAATCAGCGAAGTAATGTTCCACTAACATATACTGTAACTAAGCAACGAACAGACGGAACGCTAGATTTATTTTCTAAGGACTTATCTTTAAATACTACTTTCGATTTTAATGGTCAGGTCGCAAGCAGTCTATTCTTGGTCGAAGGAGCGTTTAAGACCGCAAATGGAACATTTAGAGGTGGGGTTAAAACACGTCAAACTTTTGAGATTACTGATGGTCCCGTAATTGAGGGAAGTATCGGGGTTTCGTCCACTGAATCGGGTGGTACTTTGTACAATGAAATTAGTAATCTATTCCTAGCTTCGGGAGGAAGCACCCCCGTATTCGAAAAAACTTATACAGGAGGGTTTGGATGTGTACTAACCTTCGGAGACGGAGTCAGAGGAAAACTACCAACTCCTGGCGCGTCTTTTGTGGTTACCTATAGAACCGGGGGAGGCGGCAATGGAAACATTGCAAGAGGAACCTTAAATAATACCATTAGGTGTTATAATGCTGGCGTAACTCCCGTGGACGCTACCATAACAAATACAACCAAAGGCTCTGGTGGAAACCCACCCGAGTCGGTAGCTCACGCAAAACGATACGCTCCGTACTTCTTCAGAACTCAGTACCGAGCAGTAACCGGAGAAGACTACAATGTTCTTGCTAATTCTTTTGTGGGGACTGGAGGAACTACCGCCAAAGCCATGGCTTCGTTACGAACTAATGGAGCAGCAGCCAACGTTATCGATTTGTTCGTACTGTCAAAAGCGTCGGACAATCAGCTAGAGCGGGCGTCTGTGGCGATGAAGAAAGAATTGTTAGATTACTTCCAGAACTATAAGATGTTAACGGATGATATAGTCATCTCTGATGGAGTAGTCAGAACGTTAGATTTGGTAGCAACTCTTTATATCGATAAAGCTAATAAGAGATTCATTGATTCGATTCAGCAAAAAGCAGCGGATAAATTGCTTGAGTTTTTTAATGTCGATAACTTATCTTTCGGTGAAAAGATAAGCATGGCAGAACTGAACAATTTCATGTTAACTGTTCCGGAAATTAGATTCTTCCAAGTAAACAATCTCCCAGAAAACATTTACGTGAACTTTAATGAGATTGTACAACTTAACAACTTTGAATTTACTACGGAGCTTGTATAACCATGGCAATGTCGGATAAAGGTGCAGGACAACAACACTTTAAATCTAATTACATTGAAGTAATCAGACGTATTGTTCCTGAGTACTACGAATCAACTGAGTATAACCTATTTGGTTCTGAGGAAGATTTGCAATACCGGGTACTTGGGTCTATCCTTTACCTTGCCAGAAACGTTTCAAGCTTGCTTGGAGCGCCGACAACTTACAATCTACAAGTATCTTCTTTTAGCGGTAATGAATCGTATGTCCCCTACTTCGTACCTTTCAATAATCTGACGGACGTAAGCCCTACTACCTATGAAAATTATGTTTTAAGACCTTTAGGAAAAACCTTTGGAAGTTTTTCCAATAAAGAAGAATTTTCTAACTTCCTTCTAACATCGGCTCTTCCGCACACACAATTTAATTATGTAACCGAGTTTTTTGGAAGCAGCTTTAGTTCCGTAGTTGACCCTAACGTCACTACGATGTCTGGGGTAGCCAATACACTAATTGATAAACTTGGCTGGGTATATTTCCAGAACACTTCTGGAACTATAGTTGATTCTAACTCAGTTCCCGTAAGCTCTTTCCTGTATAGCTCTATAATGGACAACCTATACTACGGAAAGAGAATTAAAACTTCTGATGGGGTACGAAACTTATTTAAGTGGATGTACACGAACACCAAAGGAGACTCCCCTTTATGGGCTTCTGTGCGTGAAAAGTTTGTCCCCGTTCCGTTTAACAACCCCTCTTCCACATACGCACCTGACCCAGGTGAGGTAGGTAATTTCTATGCCTCCGGAGGACAGCTTGTAAGCGCACTAGACACGCTTGTTAGTGTATGGGTAAATGAAGACGACCCCAACTCGTTATACTTCAGAGACATCGTTAACGCGTCTCTTCTGGGTCTTGATGTAAGCAGGATGGAGAACGCTGGTCCCATGGGTAAAATGCTCAAGGCACTTGCGTATGGATTCTATGATGTAAAAACATCTATCAGAGATATTCAATACTTGTTGGATATTGAGCAGTGCCCCGAAGAATTTTTGCAATACCTAGGAAGATATTTGGGGTGGACATTTTTCTCAGATGACCCGGACAAATGGCGTGACCAACTTAGACAGGCTATTTACCTTTACAAAGCAAAAGGTACAAGACAGGCACTTGTGAATGCGGTAAATATGGTTATCCCGTCTTCCGTATACACTCCAAACGCGGCTGTATCTGGGTTACAAGAGTTGTGGGAATCTTATGTTCCAAACCTTCTATACTACACGCTTAAAACCGAGACCGACCTAGGAAAAAGTCCGGAGGTATACAAAGCATTCAGAACGTCATGGACTAAATCCCTAGAAGCGTCGGGAATTCCTATAACCGTAACCAATTACGACCCACAAAATCAGGATAATAACGTACGGTTCGCGGTAGACGCAATTTTAGAATTACTAAATTATCAGTATAACTACTTAAAGATTGGCGGAATACCCTATAAGGAAACAGCTTATTGGGCACAGCAAGTTAGTAGGGGAGCCCAGCCAGGGTATTACTACCGAGACGCCGTCCTCCAAATACCACCCTGGGAGGAAAGTAGATTTTACCAGAACTGCAAGATTGGTCCAAACATAGACAACTTCATTCGCAGCGTATCGTCTATTCTAGCACGGACATTTGACGAAGCGGGATGTGGAGTGTCTTCCACCGCTGCGAATAGCGTAGCTAAATATATTTTAAGTTCTGTTTCTATTAAAGAAGCAGAAGGTATTAACGAGCCTGGGTGGGGCGCAAATAACTCATTCAAGTTTATGACCTCTTCTTTACAACTTCCGTTTAACTACGAAAGTGTAATTAAGAACGGTGACCTGGATAGCATGAGTGTGTTTGATTTTTGGAACTCAAAATCTTCTGAAGTGCACTCAAAGTTTTTCGCATCGTCAATCGATTTCGCTTCTAATGATTTCACAAACGTAGCGAAGACGAAGATTGGACGTAAAGGAATTCCTACCATTGTCAATGTGTTCCGGCAATTCGCTCCTTTCCACGCTCTGAATAAGATTTATGTTGGGTCTAGCATTGTGGACGATTACTACGGTACCAGAGAAGATGGCGAAGGTAATCCTGGCGTAGCTTGGTCCGGAATACAAGACATAGAAGTAGTTAATACTATCCAGTCGGACATGGACCAAGTCCATAGCACCTATACCGCCTCGGCTTTCCCAGGCGCGTGGGGCGCAGGAGGCTCATTTAGTGGAGTTGGAGTATTCCCCAGCGTTTACAATCCACAGAATGGCAGGTTCTTGCCCTCTGCTACACTACACGGAACTAAAGGAACTTCCCCTCAAGGATATTTCTGGAGTGGCGGCGGCTCAGAGGATGATTTAGGTCTTAAAAAGCTTATTGCTAGGAGAACCGCAGGAAGAAGAAAAGATTTAAAATATAAATTTACTGGATGGGCACAAAATAGACAGGGGCTCAACCAGCCAATTGCTACAGATTGGTTCGGGATGAGTGGGGGCGCACTCCAACCCGTTCTCAAAGGAAGAGGCTTAAACCTTCCCGGCTTCGTACCCAAAGGATTTAATTTCTCTTCCCAAAGTTTCGTGGATACAAGCGGAAGTCTATCGTCGGTATACTCATACTACAACACCTCCGCAACCCCGTTCTTTGAGTTCCACGCATCATCTTTCTTCCCAGCACGAGCTATCCCTGATTTCGAACCCAATGCCTCTAGCTTTAATCAGCTTAGAGATGTCTTTGGCTCTCAGATTCTGCGGGCTATGACCAACATCTTTATAAGACGGGGAAGAAAGGATGCTAGATGGTATAGATTTACCGACCAAGGATTTGAGAATTTCAAATTCGGAACAGGCGTACAGAAACTTTACTGGGATTACAATAACAAATTCCGAAGACAGCTTCAATGCTGGGTGGACCAGGAAACCCAAGTTGATGGTGATAGGTACGCAGGTGGATTCAATATACTAGCCCACGTGTTCGGTCCTCTTCTGTTTAACCATAATTTCTCTATCAAGGGAAAAATACAAAATAACTTAGGGGCTAAATCTTTCCCGGGAAGCTATGGAGGTTCTATCTCCTCTCTCAACCCAGACTGGAGCGCGGTAGTTGCTACTCCCGCCACGGTGAATAATATTTATCTTAACACTTTAGGCAACAATGCAACTCTAACTGACGGAATATTAGCCGCAGGAGCTTATGGAACATACGAGAATACTTTGGATGTGTTTGAGCGTCCAAGTGAGCTTTATCAATCTAATAGGACTCTCCTGTCAGGGATAGATTTTGTGGCTCCGAGAATTAATGCGTTTGCGGTATGGAACAACCCATCTAATCCATCTTACAATATTGATTCAATTTCTTCTAGTGGAATCACTATGGTACAACAGCATGGAACAGATAGTCCGTTCCAAACTATACGTGCAAGGTTCGCTTTAGATGGGAATATGAATTACGCCTATAATGGACAATTAAAGTTTCCCCCGAAGGACCTACAAACCTTACGAAGCAAATCTCTGTCAGCCATTGCTGGATGGCAAATTCAAGATGAAAACAGAACCCCGGTAATTAACCAAGCAGGTCATTTATCCCACCCCACCTCAGATTCATATTTCATAGACCCTGCTGGTAGCGGAATTCCTTATGTGGTTCTAGTAGGTAAAGGAGGAACTTCTGGAACCGGAACTCTTGGCGTTATGTCGGGGGTACTAGGAACTGCCCAAACCCCTAACCTTGCGACGGTAGTCAATACGACGGAGCGTCAGACACCCGCCAACCTAAGACCGCTGACCCCATCAAATTCTTACCGTCTTTCGGTCGATGCGTCTTGTGCGTCGGTTTCCCCAAACCAAAGACTTAGTTATGCACTGTTTAACATAACCCAAAATAAACAATGGATACAACCAACGACACAATATGCCACAAACACAGTTGGTCAGTGGAGGGATATAGATAGCACTTTATCATCTAACCTCGTAAACATTATGACCAGCGGTACCGTACGACCGGAGACTAATTTTGGTACGTTCACAGGAGTTATTACGCCTTCCTCCACATTTAGTCAAAATGATAATTATGAGTTAATCATTTCCCCAGCAGCTATACTTAAAGGTAGTGTTACCCCATACAAAATTAAAAATATTAGAATAGAAAATTATGAACAGGGTATTACGAATATTACTGCGGGTAGACAAGGAAATAAATTATTCAAGGATGAGGAATATCTATTAGGTATTGATGCCCGAGTTGCTAGAATTGCGGGCGCACAAACTTATCCTGATGAGAATCTATATGTTAGAGTTGTAACGGACCCGAAACCTTTTGTAGGGAACGGATGGAATTCGTTCGCAAAAAGTTGGTGCTATGACTGGGTTGCAAAATCCTGGTCCAACTCAAAAGAAACCTCTAACGACAGACAGTGGAAGAGACTAACCTTCCCCGGAAGTTCTATTGAGCCTACGCGACACGTATTAGAGTTCAACACTCATAACAGCCGCACCCCTCTTAAATACCACTCACTCTCTAAGGATGGTCCGCTGGGTGGCTACTTCGCTTCTGCTGGTCCAGTACATGATAACCAAACTGTTTATTATGTGGAAGTAGCAAAGATGGATAGAACTGGGGAATTTAATGGAGTCACACTTTTAGGTGTAGATATTGTAAATAAGCGCTATAATGTTTATGCGGAAGATTATTCCAAAAAGGATTTTGTGGACATCTTTGATTTCTTTGACGGTTTAAATATTAGCAAATCCTCTAGAGACGCAAGAGATTCGTCCGGAACCTACCTACTATCAGGAGGAAGCCGTAGTGAATACCTAGAATATTGGGGAGGAAGTCATTCCGCCACAAACGGAGTTTACGGATTTATTGAAAATGATTAAAGGTAATATAGAAATTTTCCAGAGTTATGGAGATGAACATAAGAGTCTATACAAAGGCTCTAATATGGTCGTTGATGGTTTCAGGAAAACTATTGCCGACGTAATGACCTATATGCCAAACCCGAGCGCGACTCCCACCTCTATGGAGCCTGGAGTTAGCTCAGTGTCTAGCTACCAAATCCAAGCCATGTCCCTGGGAAGCGCCAAGGAAGGTTACTCTCAAAGAGACTCCAGATTCTGGTATAGCGGCATGGCGACCTCTGCCGAGAACTACCAACTGCTTCCCGTAACGGACAATGCCGTATTTGAGATGTGGGACTGTTACTCAAGTATTGGCTTTAACCAATGGAAATATGATAACCAAGTAGACGCCAACCTACTCGTTAACCCTACGCTGAACTCTATGTCGGGGTGGAACGTCAATTTTCTGCACGATATGTCAGCGGGCATGGTAACGCACACAACGGATATCACCTCGGAGGGAGAGATTGATATTACTAAATTTGAATTGGTCGCTGGACAAGAACAAGTAACCCTCAGACAAAGACTTCCTGAGATGAAGATGGGCGGGGTATACACCTTCTATACCAATGGTAAAGCCCATAATGCCACTATGGATATTCGTATTTCTCGTGGAAAGAATGATATTCCCTTGGAGTACTATGATTTTTCTACAGAAAGATTTGTTGTTCTAGACAAAGATAATAAAGATTTATATCACACAATAAAACTTAAGAATTTTTATGAAGTAGATGAATTCAGGTGCCGTCTGCGCGGAAATGAGAGAGACCAAGTATTCCAATCAAACAACGAATATTTTGTTGAGTATATTTTCCCATCGGTAGGTTTTATAGATGAAAGTTTTGCGCCATGGGATTTTAATTATGTAAATCCCCATATTAATATTATCCGTCTGGAGGTGTGTGATGAACGGCACCAAATCCTAAGGAACCCTAACTTCCTGGAACACCAAAGTCTATTAATAAATAATGATTTCGATATTCTAGTAGAGTTCCCGTCTTCCGAAGTTAGAAATGCTGATGGGTGTGCGCAAGCAGGTCTTTATAAAACTCCTGGATGGAGACAACTAAACCCACTCGCTAGAGACTCACAGGACCCAGGAAATAGGGAGGACAATTCCCATTATGGAGCAGTTTTCCCTTTATCCAAAAACCAACAAAGAATTAGCGAAACCCAGCTCGATGGTGTCGCCCTGTATTCATCTTCTATTGATTTAGATTCTAGCGGCGCTGCCCAAATAGAACAGAAGTTCAATCTTGGAAATGAGTATAAAAATCATTTTGCGTTCGCGAGCAATACAGCGACTGAACCTGAGCTATTAGCCGCCGCCAACGGTCAGTACGACAATAACCGAACTCTAATGCTATCTTTTGATACGATGGTATCTGGTGAAGCAGCAGCAGCTGATTGTGGAACTCTTCAAGTTACGTTAAGGAGAGATTCCGATGGATACGAGTATAGCTTTACGCAACAAAGCACTACTCTTCAAAATGATATTTGGGTACCTAACGGAAACACTTATAATGTTTCCTATGACGCAAAAGATACATGGTATCAGAAAGGTGTGCAGGTTATTTTGCCAGCCGATGCCCAACAAGAAACGTATACGATTAGTATAGCTGGAACAGGTCGAAGCGATGGCACCAACGGATTCTGTTATTACTTAATAAGAAACTTTTCTTTTGGTCCATTAGCTGGATGGAGAACCTATGTATACGACCATAGTGGTATTGCCAAGTGGAGCCTTAGTTCTACTGGCGCACGTGTACAGTCAGGGAAACTCTTTTCTGGACTAACGTTAAGTGCAACTAGATATGACACCCTGGCTGGAGCAGGTACGGCTAGGGCAGATATTGACGCTTCGATAGATGGTATTAATGTACCAGCTAAAACTCAATTAGTACAAAATTTTGTTGGTCTGGAACCAACTAAAACCTATAGACTAGCCGTCAAAGGAACTTACCTATCTGACACCGGCACTCTACCAAACTTTAACTATAGTTTAAAAGCAAAAGCCAGGACGAAGCCCCAAACTAATAATTACAATATTCTATCTACCTGGATGAGAGACGGTGGAGGTCAATATAGTGCGACTAACACCCCAACCAATCTAAACCCATATAGTACAAACACTAACGCTCATAGAGCTACCCACCCCTTCTTTTCTAAATCACTCAACGATGATAGCTCAACGCCACTGGATTGGGGTTTGTGGGTCACGGCATCCGGGTCTTCTCCCGCCAGTTCCGTCACCTCAGATAATCTAGCCGCGAACGCTGGAGAATACACCCTCTCCATGAAGGTCTTTAACAGCCAAAACGCACCTTCTTATTTTGTTCTAAGCTCTACGACCGCAGGAAACCACGACCCAACATTCTTTAATTGGGAAACGGCTGAGTGGGATAGTTTTGTCACGGGTACAGTTCCCGCATACAGAAATAGTGCGTCCGGAGCTTATTTCCTACCACTGCCTTCGGGTGCTAATACAAATCGATTCACTACCTACACCTACCCGAATACTGTAACGCTACCTAGTACAGGTGGACAGCTACGGGAATACTCTACCCAAACCCCGGATGGTCTGGGAAGTCGAGGTAAGTATCGATTAACGGCAGCTGTTTACGGTCCTAATGCCGAGGCAGGTTCTACTTTGATAAGTGACCTAGCACTTAAAGGACCCGGTCTTGAGACGAACGTTGATATCTGGAAAGAGTTATACTATAACTTCACCGCAGGTTCATGGCAACCCGAACCAATTCAAGCTGGAGATTACTATTCCGAAAACACTGACGATACACCAGAAAGTTTTATTTCATGCCCAGTTAACTTAATTAGTAAAATGGCTTTATTCGGTTTGGATAGAGATACCGAATACCAGATTAATATTATAGATGCGGCTGGCGGTATTTATACTATTCACGATATTAGTTTGCAAGATGTTTCTCTCGTCTCCAATAGCGGACGAAGTAGGTGGGTTAGGGATGCCAGTATATGGACAAGTGAACCTTACGGTAATTTACATTATGATAAGTACGATGATGGCGCGGTGTTCAAATTACGAAACGAGAACAACGGCTCTAATGTACTAACCAACACCACATCTCCCTCCGCAATGACTTCTTGGGCAAATCCCGCCTCAATTATGTTCCGAGCAGCATCCGCAAATACCGGAGACCCTTCACCAGGACCTATTTTTGTTCCGGTCATGCGTATTATGAATGAAGCAGCTTCAACATTTGCTCCGTGGCTAACACAGAACTTTACCTTGGGCGAGTATAATTTAAAAGGCGGAGATATGTTTGCGATAGGCTTAGAGGGAATTTGTCTTGAGCATTCCAATACCGTTGTAGATATGTCCATCGCCGCAAAATATAATGGAGTACGGTATCAGTACAATCCGACCTCAAGAGAGTGGCTTCCGGGGAAGGAACAAAGAACAACCTCCTTTACATTGTACAATAGAGATGCTCAAATAAGAGATGAGTATTATGCAGACGCAAAAACTTGGAACCAGTTGTTATCTTCTCCAATCGTAGCTCCTCCGTTTGGACCTAATACTAAAATCACTGCAAGCTTTGCGGTTAATGCGGCGGGACCAGACAGGAAGACTGATTTAAAAGATTTTAAAGTTTATAGATGGACTGATGCTTCTTCCAACCATTATCATGTGTCGGGAGCAACGTTTAACTTCCCTGAGTTCCCCAGTCCAGCGGACGCAACTCTTCAATCAACGCAACCTTCCGGTCATCCCGGTCAGTTAGGACAATTCTTAAATAGAATTAATTTCTTTAATTATTACCCGGCTAAATTTAATGAAGGTCCAGACCGTTTTGGAGTACCTGCAAGCGGTTTGAGAGCAATTAACAATCCGATGTCCCCGTCCATCACTGGTGAGAAGACTTTAGAGGAGGCTGTAGCCATGGGAGCTTATCTCCCTTCTGCCGGACTATTCTTTGGCTCAGGAACCTACGGCTTACAAAACTCTCAACAGTCTTGGGGGTTAGCTCCGAGTGGAGGATTAGTATCGGGTGTCCTTAACCAAATGGGAGTTGTGAATAGTGATGGGTATATTTACCGTCACCCCTATACCCCCACTGATGCTAATGATGCAAGCGCCGGGTTTATTGTATCGTCATACCAAACCGGCGCAGGAACCTATGCACATAAAACTATACGTTACATCCTAAAACTTCATAAGGATGATTGGAGATTCCTAGATTACTACATGGGTGGCATAGGAGCCTTAGGACTACACGCCTTGGATTACAAAAAAACCTACAACAAATTAGGGACTGCTTACCAGATTAGCGGTACTGGCGCTTCATATTCTCCAGGTTCTCGTGTGGGACTATATAAAATAGCAGACCCCTCACGGAACCCTGTATTTAATCTAACCAATAAGAAAGTAACATTTCCTCCAGGTCTAAAAATAGATTACAATAACACAGACCATATTACTATAATATGGGATATCAATTATTAAAATGCAATTCTTCGAAAAATCAGAGCCTCACGGACACTTAGAAATCTGGAAACATTATCCGGACGGAAGTAAGGAACTCCACTTCAAAGACGATAACGTTATTTGTAGTGGTATGGGCGCTACTTTGGCGGAGATGTTTGACGCCGAACCTACCGTAGACGTAAAGAATTTTCAATGCGTGTATTTCCGTTGTGGGTCTGGCGGTCAAGCATCCTACCAAGTTTCGAGTCGTTCTGATGTAGCAGCCTCTTTTTCCCGCGCCCAGTATGGGACGGGAAATTTGGACATGAGTATCCATGACTTAATTGCTAATGGAGCCAAGACAACCTCCCTACCTTTTGGCGTAATCCCTTACGGGTACATTAAACGAATTACTCCTACAAAGTGTATGTGGCAAATTGTTCTTGACGAACAAACTCTAAATGTAGGTGACGAAACCCCCGAAGGGTATATTAATGAGATTGGGTTATATAGCAAAAACCCTTACGTAGAAGCGACGGACGCTTCTATGTTATGCGCGTACAGGTACTTCAAAAAGATTTATAAGACCGACGCATTTATTTTAGTCTTTAGATGGACGATTGAATTCTAATGGTAAGTTTCAAAAACGTAAGTAGTGTAGGCGGCGATGGAATCATCCCCCTCAATTGGGGTACTGTCCCCAAGTACGACCCTAGCTCTTTCTATAACTGGGAGCAGGATAACGTTCCGTTGTGGTCTATCGAACAAAGAGGAGACACTCTTTACCGTGCTATGGGGTATCCTGGAGGTAATCCTGATGGAGTAACCTTCACTCTTTCGTCAACCGGTAATTATGACGAAAGCAAAGCCATTTACGATTCCATTGACGATATTGTTGAGAGAATTCCTAAAAGGCTTAAATTTCCCGTCCTAATTGAAATCTGTACATACGGACAGCTAGGGCACCTGGACCTCGCCAACATAACCTGCGAAGGACAAGGAAAACTAGAAATTAAGAATAAGTGTTTTTTCCAAGACGTTAACGCCTCTGCCTTCCAGACAGTGTCTGTATCAGGAAGTCCAGCTGACGCAGCACTTGGAGACCGTCCCTATGTAAAAAGAGCTTATTCTCACATAGCCTCGGCAACCATGATGAATGTTTCGTCAACGAGGCTCGGTCTATCGTTTGCTAACGCAGGTTCTTGGTACGCCAATGGTCGTTTGTTTGCGATGCAAGGACCAGACACGGACAGACAAGCAAATAATATTACTGCGTATGTCGCGTCTGGAGATGCCACCCGTAGCTGGAAAGTATCCACATATGGCGGATTCCAAATACCACACCCCTACGATTGGAGAAATGATTGGGGTGCTGGAGCGGATACAGCAATTGCCGGTACTGCCGCGAGTGCTTGGGGAGATGCGACCCCCTGGTATGGTTCTGCAACAAAAGATTACATGGTGCAGAAGCGAGCCCTTCAATATACTCAAGGACAAAGTACCTTGGTTGGGTATGGCGCGTATTTCAGTTCCATCTCCCTCAAGGATTGTCAAGGTACGATTATTCTCAGAGACGTGCTAGTTGATGCTGGTAATGACCAGAATGATTATGACGGCGCGACAGGACAAGTTCACAGAGGGGAGTATGGTATTGACATAGAAAACTCCGAAGTTATTTTGGATAACGTTACTTCTATGAGAAGTGCGCTTGGTGGATTTAGAGCTACTAATTCTAGAGTTAAGGTAACTGGTCACTGTATGGCTTACCGTAACTATACCAAAACAGGCAAACAACCTAGCGAAAGATTACAAAACGGTGTAGGTTTTTATGCACTAAACACTGATTTGGAATGGGATTCTACGGACTACCTAGACTCAAGAAAATATATTAATTTGTTCACCAAGTCTAAGCGTGGTATGGATTTAAGAAACTGTACTTTACGCGGAGGCATTGCGTGGAACGAAACAACGCTATCTGCCATTCCTAACGCGGGCTCTCAGTTACTAGGACTTCCTTCTCGGTCATTAGGAGGCACTACTCTTGATGGAGCAACGACTCTTGCGACGGCATCCGGCGCAGGAGGAGATACCCTCACTACTACAATCAATATTTCAGATTGTAATGAACATGGTCTATACAGTGAAGGAACGGATATTGATTTTAATGGACGTTTTAATTGTTATCTGAACGTTGGCGATGGTATTCGTTTGAGACGCTCACAAGCGGCACTACCTCAATTTACCTGTAACCACAATTCGGGCTGGGGTATTAGCTTAGAGGGTTCTCAGTTAACCTACGGTGGAGGAAGCGAAAACTTCCCTGTCCGCGCAGACGGCTACTCACAAGTTACCGCAGGAGGTAGAATCTTCAATGGCTCTATTTACACAAATGACTTTGGTGCGGGTCCTGCTAACACAACTCCTGAGAGACGTATTAGAAACCGTGCGCAATTCCACGTAGATTCCAACAACCAAAACCTTCTGGTTGATAAATCATCTTCTGTTCAAGTCGCACAAATAAATAACATTCCCTTATACGTAGGACAGTGGGGCGGAAGTGATTGGGTAAATGATAGTTCTAAAGGCTCATCTTATGACTTAGGTAATGATGTTCGTTATCTTCCAGCAACTCACTTCGGAGCAACTCCGTACAGAGCAAATAACAAGCCTGGAATGGTTGTAACTAATAACTCCGACGCTGAACTTGTTGGTGTGAGTTACGCCGTTGATTCTCACGACACAGGTAAAGGTAAAGTCGCAATCGCTTCTAATGGCTCTAACTTAACTTTCAGAGGAACCTCCTCTACCTGTACCACTTTTAATTATTTCCCTGTTACCGACACCGCACAACAATTTAGAAGTTGGATGTCTGCGGGCGTAGTGGCTACCGATAATTCAAACGTGGAACTGACTGGTCCGACTAAGTCGGCTCGATTTGGAGTTCCTTTCTTAGCAGAGAACAACTCCAACTTTAAAGTTAAGCCTCCAACTTTCATAGGAACCGATAATATCCTAGACATCTCTGGGTATCATCTTATTCCTTATGTTGCCGACACCCGCCAACCTAACCATACAAAACTTGAAGTTCATTCAACTAGAGCTTGTCTGGTTGCAAACAAGAGTTCTAATATCGAATTATTTGGTTTGGGAGGAAAAGTTGTTCAGGGTCTCGGAGGCAATATCCTTGATTCAGTAGATGTCTTTGCGACAGGATATGCTGATAGTTTTATTGGAGACCAAAATAGCCAGTGGGATAAATCTACTTCTGGTGGATATGTTAAGTTTTATCCGAACGCGTTCACCAGTGGTGTAATGACTTACTTCTCTGACCGCGTATCCCTATCTCCTACTGCTGCCAACAACGAAACTTTTAACATTACTAACCCCTACATCAAAACACCTGATGCCGCCGCAGATAGTAACTTCCACAGAGATGGTATGACAGGCGGTATGTGTGTTCGAGCAGTTGAGGACAGTAAGGTCGATGTTAATTTAGTTAACTTCCATTTCCAAGGCGCTCCGTCTTCCGTGTCAGGGGTTTACTATAACCTCCTAGGAACTGGTTGTGAGTTATTCAAAGATACAGCACCTGACGTAGGTCCTGGCGGCGGTGGAGGTGGCGATGAGAACCCATGGACAGTGCCAATCGACGGCGGTGCCACGGAAGCCGGTGGAATAGGTCCAATCGATGGCGTCGGGGAAGGTGAAGGCGGTGGAACCGGGTCTGGAGGTAACTCCGATTTTGATGACAATATTATTGTTACAGGAAATAATTACGCTACAACAGATAATAATGCCACCAACCAAGGTACAATGTATACTGTGGCTGGTCGAGGAACCCAAAACTCAACATTTGGCGCGGATACAGATAATGACCAAGCAGGTAGTATGACGGTTATCGGGGATGAGAGAGACCCTCGCGTACGTTACCGCGCCTACATGAGAACTAAAACTGGCACCACTATTAACGCTCCTAACGGAAAACTGATGAGTGAAGTAGAGTGTATGGGAGGTCAAATTCAGATTTGGAATATTGCAGACACTTCACGAATTCACGCTTCTAACATTCTAGCCAATGGAATGGACCCAATGACGTGGTCTCTCTCCGCCGTTCCGGGTGGCGCAAGTAACTGCCACGGTCCTATGGGTAAATGGCGCAACGGCGTTGCATTAGATTACTATGGTTTAGGAGGTAGAAGAACTACTTACGGTGGTTGTGGCGCGGTTTTCGCAAACACTGGTGTGTTCCGTTTAATGATGTCTACTCGTGGTGACCTAAAGTCGTTCTACGATGTTAGTACCTTGAGTGGAACCTCTACAGGCGCTCAAGGATGGCGAGACACCGCACTATCTGGAGGTTCCCCGGTAGACCAAGTTAAC
>Ga0196901_1000086_pt1 | contig 44266 bp, 61 predicted proteins | sample CB_VirMetaG_FD_169099 | JGI IMG/M metagenome (GOLD analysis project Ga0196901, IMG submission 169099) | Freshwater to marine saline gradient viral communities from Chesapeake Bay - CB_1504_1 Viral MetaG (v3) (version 3) | ecosystem: Environmental > Aquatic > Marine > Coastal | place: USA... | reverse complement strand
TTTTCCGTGTAACGAATACACGGAACTTCATGACTAATGAGTTTACTTCGCAACAAGACATTGATAACCAGTACGTGATCAACCTTGACGATCTTACACAAGACGCTTCGGGTTTGGTGCGTTTATAAAGGAGTTGTTCGGGTGAGCGATTACGCACACAAATTTGATGCGCTGAAGAAGCGTTTCAGTGAACGCGATGAGCGTATGCGTGAAGTGTCTCTGGTTCGCGCTGGGCATGCTGATCAAGTTTTCCCGGGCATTTTCCCTACCCAAAAATGGTCACGTCCCATTATCGCTAACCTGATTGATGTTGTTGCCCGTGACTTTGCGGAACAAGCCGGTGTTATTCCCACGATTAGTGCCTCGGGTGACTCGGCCCTTGAGGAGTCTTCACGGACTCGGGCTGATAAGCGCACAAAGATAGCAAACTTTTATATTGCTTCATCCCGTTTGGGTATTGAAATGATTCGTGCTGCGGACCAGTACGCAACCTATGGTTTCACCCCGTTCCGTGTAGAGCCACACTTTAAAGAGAACCGTCCACATATTCACGTGGAAAACTCGATGGGTGCATATTTTGATCGGGATCGTTTCGGTCAAGTGAACTTGTATTGCCACACTTTCCGTCGTAAAGCAGGCGATGTGGCCGCTATGTTCCCTGAACTTGCCGACAAGATTATGAAACGTGGCATGTTCGGTGCGCAAGACGCGAACCAAATGATTGAGATTGTGCGTTGGTATGACGCTAAAACGTCTGTCATGTTTATTCCTGAACGTGACGGTCTCATGTTGGCGCAAACCGCAAACATTCTCGGTCGTGTACCTGTGGCTATCGCTCAACGTAACTCTCTTGACTCTGAGGCTCGAGGCCAGTTCGATGACGTGTTGTTTGTTTTCGCGGCTAAAGCGAAACTGGCGTTGCTCACGATGGATGCGGTCCAAAAATCTGTGGAGGCTCCACTTGCGCTGCCGCAAGATGTCACCCAGTTAACCGTTGGCCCTGACGCAGTCATTCGTTCTAACTCGCCGGAGAAAATCCGTCGCGTACCGTTGGATGTTCCCCAGTATGCATTCGCTGAGAACAATGTTTTGTCGGAGGAACTACGTTTAGGTACACGTTTCCCTGAGTCTCGCGCGGGACAATCTGAAGGTTCCATTGTTACCGGGCAGGGCATTAAAGCGTTGCAGGCTGGTTTCGATGGGCAAATCAAAACCGCCCAATCAATCATGGGTGAAGCACTCGGCGAAGCAATATCACTAGCCCTAGCAACCGATGAGGCTTTCTTCCCAGATGTGAAGAAAGAAGTCTCAGGTTCTGCTAACGGTGTGCCGTTCAAGTTGGCGTACACACCCGACAAAGACATTAACGGTGAGCATGGCATCAACGTGCAATACGGTTTGATGGCCGGTTTAGATCCCAACCGTGCCCTCGTGTTCGCGTTGCAGGCTCGCGGTGACAAACTTCTTTCCCGCCGTTTCGTTCGCAATAACCTCCCTGTCACGATGAATGCGGCTGAAGAAGAACGCGCCATTGACATGGAAGAGATGCGTGACTCACTCAAGGCGGGAGTGTCATCCCTTGCTGCTGCTATTCCTCAAATGGTGTCACAGGGTCAAGACCCCACAAAGATTATTGAACAAATGGCGATGGTTATTGATCAACGTAAAAAAGGTGTCCCGTTGGAGGATGCTGTAGCGAAAGCGTTCGCACCAGCACCTAAACCGGAACCGAAAGCACCAGATGCTGCACCGTCAATGTTTGGTGATGAAGCACCCGCTGAACCTGCACAGGAAGAAATCCCGTCAGGTCCAGTAACGAATGAGGCGTTACCGCAAGGTCCGCCAGCAATGCAGCAGTTACTCGCAGGTTTAACAAGTTCAGGTCAAGCAAGTATGTCTAACCGTGTGGTTAGAAATATCCCCGCATAAAAGGAGAAATCATGGGTATGGGAAAGCAAGGCGGAATGGTGAAAGCACCAGTCGCTACAAACATTGAAGGTAAGAAAAACGGTGGCGCTGTTGTTGGCGGTGGCATGGTGAAGTACGGCATGACCCCTAAGCCTGTCGCTGGGAATTCTAAGAAGACTAAGTAGTGGCAGCCTCAATGAAGTCCCCTCGGCCAAAGAAGACGGCTGTCACGGGAACTAAATACATTACAGAGGGTCGTCCTGCAAAGAAGAAGCCGTCGACAGTTCTCCAAAAACCTATAAAACTTTTGCCGAAGCCTGCAAGAAAGTCGATTGCTGAGGGACGTAAACCTGCACCGAAACCTGCAAGAAAATTGATGCCGGGTAAAGCGGGAATGGTGGACATGCCAATGAAAGACAAGATCAAACCAATGCCTCGCCCCAGTAAAACCGGTGGCAAGCCTGCACGTAAACCAATGATCAGCCGCCGAAGCGGCTTCTAAATCTAGGAATAATAATGCTGCCCAGCAACTCGAAGAAGAAAAGCATCCCTGCATCATTGAGGGCACGTAAGCCAATCCCTGAGTCACTTAAAGCGCGTAAACCTACACAGCGCAGTACTCCTAAATTTGTACGCGGCGGAGGCGCTGGTCCCGGTGAGGGTGTTCTTGCTAGTCAAGTAGTGGAAGCAATGAAGTTTCTTTTTGGTGACAGCAGTGAGATTACAACGAATGCTGGTGGAGTAACACGTAAAGTTAAAATTGCAGAGTCTGGAAACCCGATTGGGTCAATTATTGGCGCTGCTGGTCGCAAACTAGCGTCAGATGCGGCAAAAGGAATCGCTAAAAAAGAAGCGAAGAACACTGCATCTTTGACTAAGCCTCGCACCGCCAAGCCTGCAAAGCCTGCAGCAAAACTTTCCAAGGCTGAAGCACGCGACATGGAACTTGCGGACATTAAAAGACTAATGATGCCTGATCCTCGCCCTGCACGTGCTGCAGCGAAGTTCTCTGCTGATGACGGTATCCGTCAGGCTATGCGTGGCAAGTCCGGCAAGGCGTTAACGACAGGCCCGAAGCCTGTGCGTTCAGGTTTTAAAACCGCTGCTGCTTTCAAAACTGCTTTGAAGAAGTGGGAAAGTAAGTTAGAGGCTAACCGTGCAGCGGTTCGTGGTGGGGGAGACTCAACACCTGTTGCACCGAAAGCGACTCCTGCAGTGAAGAAGCCTGCGGTGAAGAAGGATCCAGCCCCGGTTGCGAAGAAAGATCCCGTAACTCCGAAGAAGCCAGCAGTAAAGAAACCTCAGGCTAAGAAGCCAACTCCTAGCACTGCTCTTGTGAAGCGTCCGGGTAGCGCGGTTGCGACTCGTCCGGGTGCGCCCACTGCTAGCACTGCTAGCAAGGATGTAGTGAAAGAGCGTGGCGTTCCAACCTTCTCGTATGCACGTCCAACGACTGCTGCGGGTCGAGCAAAGTTGGCAATTGAAGGTCCAAAGGCGCAAGCGAAGCGTCCTGCTGCCATTGCTGCAGGCCGGTCGCAGTTAGCGATTGAGGGTCCGAAGAAGGCGGCCACGGCTGCTAAGGGTGGCATGTCTAAAAAGAAGAAAGCACTCATTGGTGCTGCTGGTGCTACTGGTCTTTTGTTTGGTGCAGGTGAAGTTCTAAGACGTTCAGATAGTGAAAGCAGCAAGGCTGACGGTGCTGAAGGAATTAAGCGTCAAGTGTTGACGGATAAGTACGGCCGTCAAATCGGTCGCGCTGAATACAACCGGCGTGAAAAGTACCGGGCAAGCATTGCCGGTAAGACACCTAAGCAGGTTGAAAAGATGCGCAAGGCTGAGCAGAAACGTCGACTTGAATTCCGCAGGTCGGATGGCAAGAAGCAGTTCGGCGCTCTTGCTTCCAAGAAGAGTAAGAATCTCAATGTTCCTGTTGGCACAAAAGTCAGGAAGATACGTCAAGGACCAGTGAGTCCTCAAAACATTCGGGATCGTGAAAGATTTAAGTAGGGGTTATGGCGCAAGCAAACGTGAGTGGACCGGGGCCGTTTAGTCAACGCACAGACGTGAAGGGGCAACCTCAACGTGATCTTGGTGGTGCGGCCTACGGTGAGCAGAAAGAGTTTTCTGACATTCAGGGTGGCGCGAAAATGAATCGTGGCTCAATGGGTGGGGGCATGCCTGCCATGCCAGCCATGCCAAAGGTCACTGGTTTAGGTGAACCCACTCAACGCCCTGAAGAGCCTGTTACTTCTGGTGCGCCCAGTGGTCCCGGTGGGGGTTTGGAAAGTATTGGCTATGGCGATACTCCACAGAAGCAAAACATGATGGATGCGAAGGCTGTGGCCCGCTACATGCCATCGCTTACTCGTGCCGCTAACACTCCCGGTGTACCACCATCGTTCGTTCGTTTCGTGAAGTATGTGAGGGAAATGTCTCTGTGAGTCAATTTGTTCGTAACATCGCTGCCGCTGTCGATGCATTAGGCATCGAGCCGGTTGGGGTCATTTACGGGATTGGCATGACTACTTGGGATTCTGATAAGGATCGTGACGATTTTCTTCAATTGATTACGGGGGGTCAGCGTGGCTAAGAACGCCCCGATCATTCCTGCTGCTAATTATTCCCGTCAAATTGAGCGTTTCAATCAGCCTACGGTTGAACAGCAGCAGCGTCAGCGTGATCAGGAGATTGCTCAACAGCAGGCTGCTGCTCGCGCTTTGGAACAACAAAGGTTGGAAGAGCAAGGCAACCAAACCATTTGGCAACGCTTCGGTTCCTTTGTTGGTGGCGCTGCAAGCACTGCGGCTTCTGCCGTGGGTGATGCTGCAGATTTCCTTGTCCCTAACGATTCACGTTCTGTTCCCGTGTTGGGTCAGGTTGCTCGCGCTGGTAGCGCGGTCGTCGACAATGTTGTTAAACCAGCAACCATAAATACTTTTAATGCGTACGACTATGCAGCGGACAATATTTCTCTTACTTTGTCTACTGGTGCTAACGCAGCGAACCCTAAGTATTGGCAGAACCGTGGTTCCAATGGAAGCCTGATTAGCGATTCTATGGATGTAAGTCCCGGTCGCGCAACGGTCGCAGCAGTGGAAGGTTTGGGTAGTTACCTTGGTCCATTAACCCAGCCTCTCGTTGGTGGTTCGAGTGATGACGCTGGTCTTAAAGGTATCTACAGAACTGACCCCGAATTCAATATTGCCAACAAGGCTCAGCGCGACAAGATGTTTGATGACAACTTGTCGCTGCGTTTAGCATCGGGTACTGCTGATGCTGCATACACATGGTTCCTTGACCCGGGTGTTATTGCCGGTAAAGGGATTACGGTTGCTCGGCGAGGAACAACAATGTTTGGTAAAGACTTCGCTGGGTTAACGGCACGTTCAACAATGGACCGTAGTGGGCGTGTTAATGAGGCAACGATGCGCCAAGTTGAGAAAGAACTTGACGAGTCAATGGAGTTCGCTGCGGGTGCGCGTGAAAGCGATAGTGCTTTAGGTGTGGTTGCTGATCAGATTGTTCGCGGGGACTATGAGGAACTGTTGAAACAAAGACAGTTTAAAGGCCCGAACCGTGATCAGGCTGCAGCGATTGGTTCGCTGATCAAAGACAAGACTGATGCAATTAATTTCCTTGGTGCTTCTTATGGTGTGAAGAAGTATCAGGATGCTCTTGCGCAGTCTGCTGGTGACTTGTGGGTTTCGATGGTGCGTACCGCTAAAGGTAACCCGTACGAAACTATTACTTTGAACACTCCTTCTGGTGCTGCCCGCCCTGTTCTTCTTGATGACCTTGTCGAGGATCGTGCAACGGTTCGTGCTGTCATCGAGGGTGCATCGAAACGTGACCCTGAACTGGCTGAGGCTTTACGCCGCTCGGATGCGTTGAATGCAGCAAACATGCAGATTGACAGCATGCCTGTTGGGTTCCTTGACTACGTGGGTGGTTCCAGTGCGCAGGGTATCCGCATCGCTCAAGCGTGGCGTGATGGCAAACAGGTACGCAAGGCGTTACTAACGGGTGATCGTGCTGCAAGCACACGGGCTGGTGTGTCAGGCACTGCTGCCATTAAGGCTCGTTACGCTCGACCTGACGGTACAGCGCCAGCACTTTTTGAGAGTGTTTTTCAAGCGTCAAGTACGGCCCCCCGCATTCGCATGTGGGACTGGGTGACGGGCAGTGTGGCTAATGGCCACATCAACATTCGTGATTTCAATGACGGTAAGTCCGCTGATGAACTGATGGCTGCCTTGACGGATTCTCCTTCGGTTAAGAAGGACAAGGATTTTATGAAGGCGCAGTTGAATTTGTTTGCTGCCGCTGGCTCCAGTACTGAGTTGAAGTACGGTGCGATCAGGCAGATTGAAAAAAATGTGACTGACTTCCTCGCTGACAAGCATGGCGGGAATAAGCCGTTGTTGCAGGAATTGTATAAGCGTCTTGACAAGAATCGTTCAACAGCGGTTGAGGCTTTTCAAAAGCGTGGGTATGCGGTTGATCCTGAGAATGGTGACATTCTCATGAGTACAGCGCAGATGCGTTCACAACTTGCGAACAGTATGCCGATGTTGAACATGCGCGTGTTGGAGAAATCAGCAAAGATCGCAGGTCGTGACGTGTATAAGAATGTTACTGACGCTGATCTGGTGGGCATTCGGAAGCAGGTCGTTGGTGCTGGAGCAAAAACTTTCCTTGATGAGGTTGAGACTTTGTGGAAGGCCGGTGTTCTTCTGCGTCTTGGTTACACGCAACGCAACGTGGTTGAGGGTTGGCTGCGTAGCCTCGCTTATCTTGGCACGATTCCAGCGTTGGCTAACGCACCGCAGGGTTTCTCTAACTCTTTGTACAACAACACTCGACGCATCGCGTCGAAAGTTCCTGTTGCCTCTCCTAATGGCAAGGTCACAACACGCCTTAAGGGCATGACGATTCTGCAAAAGAAAACCGTTAACTCTGTTAACGAGTTACAGCGAAGGCTTGCTGAGGCGGAGGATCTTGCACGGCGGGGAACACCTGACATGCCTGATGTTGAATTACTTAAGTTGCGTGAGCAGTTGCAATCTAAGATTGATGATCTTGTAAAGATCGAGACTCGCGTTGGTAACTTGAAGTCACGTCGCGCAATGGGTGATGATGGCGCTTTCTCTGGTGAGTATGCGGATATTATTCGTAGGCTTTCTAGTGCGGATCAAACCACGCGCGAGTTTCTTGAGTCCGCAGTTATGCGGAATCGCCAAGAGGCTTTGGATGATCGCAACTGGAAGATTGTTCAACCCGGCGATGACCAGTACTGGAAAGAACTATCGAATGCAATCCGGCAGTTTCGTGCTGATGAGATTGGTGTTCGTCTTCTTCGTGGGGAAAACATCGGTGACATTGTTGCTTTCGTGAAATCTTCAAAGGGCAAGAATTACCGCAATGACATGCAACTTTCTTACGATGAGGTTGAGGGTCGTGTTGTTCAGTTGTCTGAGATCATTGACGATTACATCCCTTTGCAGTCTGTGCGCAGCATGGCTGCTAAAAGCGATTTGACCGAAACACAGTTGCAAGCGCGACTGGGCAGTTTGTCTGCTGGTGCTATACGTAAACCTTTCGATGGTGCTGCTGGGCGTAAGCGTTTCGCTGAATTGTTGGACACGAACAGCCAAAAGAAGGCTGTCATGAAAATGTCTGATGAGGAGTTTGATGATGCTGTTCGCGGATACAATGCACAGATTGCTGCTGAGGGTGCAACTTTAAGTCCTATTCATGGCCGCAAGGTAATGGCGTTGAGTGGTGGGCAGATCGGTGCAAAGATCTACCAAGCACCTATCCAATACTTGTTTAAAGCCTTAGGAACCTTTCCTGAAACAACATTGGTTCGTCACCCGTTTTATGCGGAAGTGTGGTCACGCCGCACGAACGCTTTGCGTGACATGGCTATTCGTCAAGGTCGTGACATTAACCCAACCACGGTTGAGGGTGCGAAGGTTGTTGAACAGATCGATAAGGCTGCGCATCGTTATGCGATGCGTGCCACGAACGAAACCTTGTACACCATTGAGCGGTACTCGAACATAGCGAATACGTTCCGCTGGTTCTCACCGTTTATTGCAGCGTGGGAGAACTCGTTCAAGGTGTGGACGAAGATGATTGTTAATGATCCGTCTATCGCTGCACGGGCAAGCATCCTGTGGGACATCCCATCCCAGTTGGGGTTGATTGTTGATCAGAATGGCGAGAAGATTGAGGGGAGTCGTTTCGATTTCCTGACGGGTAACGTGGATCAATACATTACTTTGCCGTCTGCTATGAATGATTTCTTCATGAAGTTTAGTGGCGGTATTCCGTTCCGTGTACCTAGATCGTCTTTTAACTTTGTCACTCCGGGTGCTACCCCGTACCTTCCGGGGTTCGGTCCCATCGTGACGTACCCGGTTGGTGCTGTTCTTGCCCAGAAGCCTGACCTTCAGGAGATTCTCCGTGAGAATCTTGGCGATACTTTGTACACGCAGATTGCACCGTTCGGTGTTCCACAGAATGATCTTGTTGATTCGTTTGCCCCACCGTGGGCGAGGCGAATGATTCAGCGTTGGCAGGGTGAATCGGATCAGGATTACTTAAAGGTGGTTGGTGCTGTCTCACAATCTGCAATGGTTCAGTGGTATAAGAACGGTGCTGATCCTGATGAGAAGCCACAGCCTGATGAAATGATGCAGAGGGCGAATGACTTCTTCTTGTTTGCAACGATTGTTTCCCTGTCGGCCCCTGTTTCTTTGAACCGGATCAGTCCGTTTCAGAAAGAGATTGACGTGTGGAACGCTTTACGCACAGATCCCACATTGACTTATGCACAAAAGGTGGACAAGTTCCTTGAGAGTGAAGGCGAAGAGTTTCTTCCTTTGACTGTGAGTATGTCGAAGTCGAACATCCCCGGACTTGATCCAACGATTGAGGATTACAAAGTATTAAAGAAACACGATTCTTTGACTCGTGATCTTGCCAGTCTTGATCCTCGGGCGATTGGCATTGTTTCTTCAAGCGTACCTTTAGGTGAGTTTGATGAGGGTGTGTACAAGTGGCTGAATGAAACAAACATTCCGGGTACTTTGGATAAGTTTCGTGGTGCGCGTCCCGTTGGTGAGGGTATTGATGCCATCAACATGACGAAGGCGTGGCGCACGTACCGTGCTAGTAAGCAGGTCATTGATGATGAACTGGAACGCCGTGGCTTGTCCTCTCTTGAAGTGAATGCTGCTGCGGATCTGAAAGAGCAGTGGAAGTACTACGTGAACAACACGATGGTGAAAATGTATGGTGAGGAATGGGTGAGCGAGTTTAACTCGTTTGAGAATTCCGCACCAACATATTTGGTTGCCATCAATAAGGTTCTTAACAATAAAGAGTTCATGTCTTCGACTGGTAAGTCGGAGATGTGGAACAGCGTGAACATGTACATGCAGTCACGGCAGGTTGTGATTGATTCTGTTGCGGCTGGCTATGACAGGGCAACTGCTTTGGAGCAGTTCTATGACTACACAGCAAACATGCGCAATGGATCAATTGCGTTCAGTGATTTCTATGACAAGTTCCTTGATCAGGATGACTTTAGAGAGATGGGACTGAGTAACCTTGAGTACTAATGCGCCTCCTCCGTATTTGACTAAGAACCCTTTGGTTTATGCAGCGAATAATCCGCAAGCGAACGTGTCTAGTAATGGAACGATTGTTTTGAATCCTTCGGGTGCGGCTGCTGGTGCAGCCACTGTCTCCGTCATTGGTGAGAATGGTTTGCAGCAGGTTCCTATCGATGTCATTCTCGCTGAAATAAATAACACTCGCGCTAACAATCCTAATCTTTATAACCGATTAGAAAAACTTGTTGACGCTAATGGCTTCAGTAGTTTTCAGGATGCCCTTGAGATTGCCGCGTTTGACACTAGTAGTGGTGAGCGCAGTTGGGAACAGTTCCTTGGTGTTCGTTCCCAGAACCCCGAAGTCGCCGCTGACTATGCGAAGCGTCAGGGTGGTGGGGGTAGTGGTGGACCCATTAATTCAACGAATACGCAGCGTAATTTGTCGAGTGCATCTCAGGCTGGTTCCATCATGGATGCCACGTTCCGAAGTGAACTGGGTCGTACGGGAACTAAGGATGAGGCGCTCGATTTCCAGAAGGCTTTGAATGAGCAGCAGCAAAAGAATCCCACGGTCAGTAGAACCAATGGTTACTCCGATGGTAAGGGTAGTAGTACGTCAAGTACTACGACTACGGGAACTTTTGATCCGACTCGTTTCGCGCAAGAGTATGCGCGTTCACAGGAGGGTTATGCGGAACGGTTCGCTGGTATTAATTTCATGAAGATTCTTGATGATGCGATAAGTAATCCAAATATTGTTGAGCAGATTGTTGGGGAGGGTATTGGTGGCCAAGCCAACTAACGAGCAGGATCCCGTATTGAAGCAAGATAAACTCAACATGAAGAAGTTGGGTGCGTCTTACGGTATCGCTGCTTCCGTATACAAAAACAATGATGAAATTAAGAAGTTGCTTCGCAAGATTATAGATGATCAGGCTAAAGGAATAACCTATGAACCTATTGACATTGTCAATATGCTTAACGAAACTGATTGGTTTAAGGATTACAGCAATCAGTATCGTGGTGTCGAACTGGACCGCGCTCGCATGTCACCTGAACGGTGGCAAGAGGGTATTGATACCCGTGCCCGTCAGATAACTGAATCTTTCGCTGCATCAGGTGCGGAGATCGATGATGCTACCGCGCAGAAGTATGCGGAGCAAATGATTTACGGTTCGGGTATTGACGAGCAGGGTAATCAGAAACGGTATGACCAGAATTGGTTGAATGAATCAATCGCTGACGCTATTGATTTCACGAAAACTAAAACTGTTGGTGGCTTTGAAATGTATGACCTATCTGGGGCTGCGGAGAAGACCGCGACTGACTTGTACAAGTTGGCTAATGATTACGGTATCGATTCGGCTATGACGAATCGTGCGTTCACTTCTTGGTTCGAGTCTTCCTTCAAGGGTTTGATGAATAAGTCGATGCAGCCACAGGATGTGGATGATCAGTTGATTGATTTGGCTTCTTCTCGCTTCCCGGGTTTGGCTAAGCAGATGGCTGCTGGTCAATCGTTGCGCACTGCAGCGAATCCTTACTTGCGGGTGTTGGCGGATGAGTTGGATCTTGACCCTGAATCGTTTGATCTTAATGACAACTTGGCTCAGAAGGTTTTGAATAGTGTGGATGATTCGGGGAACTTTAAGCCTATTAGTTTGTACGACGCGAAACTTGCGGCCCGTAAGGATGAGCGGTGGAAGTCAACTGAGACTGCTCGCAAGGAGTACACGGATATTGGAAATATGATTCTTCGCGACTTCGGATTCTTGGGGTGATGTAAATGGCTGAATATGACATGTCCAGATTTACGGGCTTTGCTCCAGACGCATTCAATGCTGATTACAGTTCCTTGGCGGGTATCGACTGGAATGCCATTGAGCAAATGGATTTCAATAACATTGGAATAACCCCCGGTGCGATTCCTCCCGGGGCTACCCCTGATGGTTCAGATAGCGGGGGTGGTGGAGGTGCGGCGGTAGCAGCACCTACTGCTATCGGTGTTTACCAAAAGCGTGTCGGTCAGTTCATGGTCACCTATGAGCGCATGTCTAATGGGACAGACCGTGAGATTGATCGGGTTCGTGAGCGTTCCGCTGGTGATGACGTTCAGGCGATGTTTACTGCTGCTGGTCTAAACAAAGAGTTCGTGGATCAACTCGTTGGCATTATTAACGGGATGTATGAGCAGACCGTTGCCCCGACACAGGGTGAAATGTTGAATGCTATTTACAACTCTGAACCGTACAAGCAGCGTTTCTCTGCCAATGAAATCATTCGGCAGAGACTCTCCGGTGGTCAGGGTAGGCCGGGAGATCGGTTGCTTTCCCCTAAGGAATACATTGATTTGGAGAACACGTACCGCACGATTTTTCAGGACGCTCAAATGCCTACAGGTTTTTATGATGCACCTGACGATTTCAATACCCTGATCTCTAATTCGATTAGTGCATCAGAGTTGCAGTCTCGTGTGACTACTGCCGCTGATGCGTTGCAGAAGGCTGATCCTGCCACTATTAACAGTCTTAGCCGCTACTACAACCTGACTCAGGGTGATCTGGTGGCGTACCTTCTTGACCCCGCTAAGGCGATGCCTGTGCTTGAGGGTGTGTCTAGGCGTGCAGAGAACGTGAATGGTTTGAACAGCCGCGTTGATCTTCAACGCATGTATGAATCAGCGCAGGTTGGTGGTTCTGCTGAGCGTCAAGGTATGAGTGTGGATAAGGGCATGTCTGAAGAGATCGTTGATCTTGGTAAGGCGGACAGGGCTGATGAAGCGTTCGCTGTTGCGGGCGCTCAGGAGATGGATGTTCGTCGTCTTGGAAAACTTTACGATCAACCGTTGGATTTCAAGGATCTTGTTAAAGAGTCCTTGACGTTAACGGGTGGTGTCGAGTCGGGTAAGAAGCGTAGGAAACTTGCTTCGAAGGAACGCGCAGCGTTCGGTGGTCAAAGTGCCCTTGACCGTACGTCTTTGCGAAAAATGCAGGACATTTAACACAAGCCCCTCAACGGATCGATCGGCCCTGTTGAGCGTATCAAGTCCGATAGTCGCTACATCCATAGCCCAACTACCCCTTGTTGGGCGTGAGGGTAGTGCAACCCGTAAGGGTTTTGATCAAGGGAGTATGGAAAATGAGTCAATACGAATATGACGGTGAAGACTTCGATCTCGAAGTCGATGATTCGGAACTGTCCGGCACTGATCTGGTTAAGAAGTTGCGTAAGCAAATCAACGCAATGAACAAGGCACTCAAAGAAAAAGACGAGTTGCTTATCGACTATCAGGAAGTTGCTTATCAAAACAGTGTCGCGGAAACATTAAGCGAGTGGGGTTTGAATCCTCGCATCGCAGCGTTTGTTCCCGATGACATTGCTGATGAGGACGAACTGGCAGCGTGGCTGGAGGAATACGGTGACGCGTTCGCTACTGGCTCTGTCCAAGAAGAGGCAACTGATTCAGGCTACGGCATTGATGCGGATGCTCTTCAAGCCTCTGAGTTGATGGCTGATCTGGAGGATGGAAGTTTTGATCCAGAGGTCGGGTTAGACATGCAACATCGAATGGAGCAGGCGCAAACGCCTGAAGAATTACTCTCCATGCTCAGAGGTTAATCAACCCCTATAAAATAAAGGAAGTAACGGACAATGGCTCTTTCTAGTCGCTCCTCCGTTCCGAACCTGATTCAAACTGCTTACGATAAACTCGTAGAGTTCAATCTTCGTTCGGAACCAATGTTCCGCAAGTTCGCTGATAAGCGTCCTGCGGATGTAACTAATCCCGGTGGAACAATCGTTGTGCAGTTGCACAATGACATTGACCGTGTCACAACTACCCTCAATGAGGTTTCAGATGTTGACGCTGTTTCAATGAAGAACACCAACAAGGTATCGATCACTGTTGACGAGTGGGGTAATGCAATCGAGCGCACTGAGCGTCTCGCTTTGGAATCCCTGTCAAACATTGATCCTGCTATTGCAGATACTTTGGCGTACAACCAGTTGGATTCGCTTGACTATCAGGTTTACCGCAAACTGGTAAACCCTGCGGTTGGTCGCACTAACGGTATTACTCCTGCTGATGAAGTTGTTGTTAATGGTGTGGATAAAACCGCAACTGCAACCCCAACTTTGACTGCTTCAGATATTCGCCGCGCTGTTGCAAAACTGCGTGGCGCTAAGGTTCAGCCTCGCGATGGACAGTTCTACATCGGAATGCTGCACCCTGACGTTTCCTTCGACCTCCGTACGGAGGCTGCTGGTAGTGGTGCGAACGTGTGGCAAATGCCTCACACTTACACCGAAGCCGGTGTTGGCAACATGTGGACTGGTGAAGTTGGCATCTATGAAGGTGTTAAGTTCATTGAGTCTCCTCGTGTCGAGCAGATGGCTGGCGCTGGACGTTCAGTATCTAACAAGGCACTGACCTCTAACGTGGCTACTCTCACTTCAACCGGTCACGGTTTTGAAGTTGGCGAGACTGTCACTGTTGCTGGTGTTGATGCAACATTCAACGGATCATTCGTGATCACCGCGAAGACTGCTGACACGTTCTCGTACGCGAAGACGGCACCTAACGTCGCCTCCGCTGCAGTTTCCCCTGTGGGTACTGCTTCCTCCTTGGATCACAAAGTGATCCTTCTTGGAAAGCAGGCTCTGATGGAGGCTGTGACTTACGAACCAAAGACAGTGATTGGTCCAGTTGTAGACAAACTGGCTCGTTACCGTTCCGTTGGTTGGAAGTTCCTCGGTGGATGGAACGTCTACCGTCCCGAAGCACGTTACGTGCTTACGGTGGAATCAAGCATCTAAGGATGTGTGTTGCGGAGGGGTGGTTCTGCTGCCCCTCCGCTTCTTCTTAAGGAGTTTATATGTGTGCAAAGTGTGGCTGTGGTGACGTTAACGACACTGCAATGATTTACAAGAAGTCAAGCAAGAAAGATAAGTAGTGCCTATTTTCCGTGGACCTGATGTGCGGGTAAAGCGTGGACGGCCAGATGATCTTTGGTTCGTTTCCTACCCGAAGTCACGCACTGTTATTAAACAGAATGGTTCGTGGCGAAGTGTCAGCACACCACAGGAAGACTTCCTTGCCACGTGCGAGGTTGTTTTACGTGGCGGCTATGTGCATGAAATTAGCGATGATCTCGCTACTGAACTTACTAACGCCGGTTACGGCGAATTCATCTCGGAGGATTAATGTCGATTCATCGCATACGCAAACATCCCGATTATGTTGAGGGATGCTTCGGCTGTAAGGCTTCAACTGTTGTTGTTGCCGATGGGCAGATTCGTGCGGTTGCTCACAAGAATGAGCGTGAATTGAATGCTTACAGTGATGCCCGCAAGCAAGGCTTGCAACCACGTTCAACAAAAATGGCTGATACTTCTCGGGCTATTCGTGTTGCTGACCGTGTTGGTCAACCAGTCAGGATGGGATAAATGGCAACTCTTAGCGAACTAACGGAACAGACTCTGATTGAGATTGGCGCGTACACGCGCAATCAGGAATCAATCACTGTGTTAACTCAACCCGCAACCGATACCGATTTGGTGTTCACTGTGGATGAAACCTCCTCACTGTCTCGTGGCAGTGTGGAGATTGGTGATGAGATTGTTTACGTCAAGAAAGTTAACGCACAGTCAGGCACGATTGCGATCATGCCGGGTGGGCGTGGATGGTCAGGGTCGACAGCGGTCAGTCATGACGCGTTAACGATCCTTCGTAACAATCCTTTGTTTTCTCGTTCACAAATTAAACGTGCCATCAACGACACTATTGTTGGTATTGATTTGATGTCGATGGGTTCTTACGATTTCGTGTTTGATGGTTCCACGTTCGCGTACGTGTTGCCTGCAGATTTTAAGAACGTGACGGGTGTGTCATGGAAGTTACCGGACACAACGGGCATTTGGGATTTGATTCGTCATTACCGTATTGACCGTAACTTTCGGGTTGCTGGTTCTGATGTGACACGTTGCGCCATTGTGTTGGATGAAGCACCAATGCCGGGTCAGATTGTTCGCGTGCAATATGCACGCTTCCCGTCACCGTTGACGGATGCGCAGGGCTTCGCAACCACTGGTCTTCCCGCGAGTTCACAGGACGTTATTCGGCTTGGTGCATTGTGGCGTTTAGTTTCCACGGTGGATCCGGGCAAGGTTGTTGCTATCACTCCTTCGAGTGAAGTGTTGGATGCTGCTGTTCAACCGGGTCAATCAACTGCTACTGCACGTTACATATATCAATTGTTCAGTGTTCGTTTGGCTGAAGAGAAATCGAAGCAAATGATCAACTACATGTCCGTCATCAACTATCAAAGGTAATTGAATGGGAACTCCTGCACGTTACTATTCCAGTACTGCTGTCCGAACGACACTTGCTGCGTCTGTTTCTTCTACTGATGTTGAGGTGATTGTTGCCTCTAGCACAAACTTCCCATCACAGTACCCGTTCACGCTGATCCTTGAGAAGGATTCAGCGAACGAGGAAATCGTTACGGTGACCGGGCTGGTTGGCGCGTCACTTGTGGTCACTCGTGGTTTCGATGGTACTTCTGCGCGTGCGCATTCTGCTGGTACGTCAGTGGAACATGGCGTGTCTGCGAAGGACTTCACTGATTTCCGTACGCATGAGGCTGCATCTAATGGTGTGCATGACATTGGCGCTGGTGCTGCTGTTGTTGGCACAACAACAACTCAGTCGTTGACGAATAAGACTCTTGGTGGGAACCTCGCCGCTGGTGGTTTCAGGGTCACTGGTCTTGCTGATCCTGCTTCTGCGCAGGATGCTGCTACCAAGAACTTTGTTGAGACTGGGGTTACTAGCCAACTGACGTTGGCTGAGGCTGCTAAGACTGCAGCGGTTGCGGCGAGGGTTGCTGCTGAACTTGCTGAAACGAATGCGGAGACCGCTGAGGTCAACGCTGAGACTGCACAGGTGGCTGCTGAAGCAGCGCAGGCTGCAGCAGAGATCGCTGAATCCAATGCGGAGACTGCGGAGACTGGTGCAGCAGTGAGTGCGTCCAGTTCTTCTTCCAGTGCTACTGCTGCTGCTGGTAGCGCATCGACTGCATCCACTCAGGCTTCTAACGCTGCCACCAGTGCATCTAATGCTGCAAGCAGTGCCGCTGCTGCAGCCTCCAGTGATAGCGCAGCGGGTGCATCGGAGTCGGCTGCAGCGACATCAGCATCTAACGCTGCTGCTTCTGAGAGTGCCGCTGGTACTAGTGAAACGAATGCGGCTTCGTCTGCGAGTGCCGCGTCAACGAGTGCATCGAATGCTTCCACGAGTGAAGGCAATGCCGCCTCTTCGGCTTCTACTGCTGCCACTTCGGAATCGAATACAGCAGCCTCTGAGGCTGCTGCTGCTACCAGTGAGGTTAACGCTGCAGCGTCTGAGACCGCTGCAGCCACGAGCGAATCTAACGCTGCTACGAGTGCTAGCGGTGCAGCCGCTTCTGCCAGTGCTGCCTCTTCGTCTTCGGTGGATTCGGCTAACTCTGCTGCTGCTGCAGCGACAGCCTTAGATTCTTTCGATGATCGTTACCTTGGGTCTAAGTCGGTTGCACCGACACTTGACAATGATGGCGATGCCTTACTACAGGGTGCATTGTTCTATCTGAATACTGGGTCTTCTGAAGTCATCGGCATGTATGTCTTCGATGGTGCTGGCTGGTTGAAGGCTTCTGCCGCATCTGTTGCTTCAATTGTCACGTACGAGTACACGGCTACCGCTGCACAAACAGTGTTCTCTGGGGTGGATGACAATGCTGTGAGCATGTCATTTACTGCTGGTTTGATTCAAGTGTTCCTCAACGGTGTGCTTCTTAATCCCGGTGATGATTACACGACCGGAGTGAACAGTGTCACTCTGGCGAGTGGCGCTGCGGTGAGTGACACGTTGACTGTTGTTGCGTTTGCTTCGTTCAATGTGGCGAACACGTACACGATTGCTGAGGCGGATGCTGCGATTGCTTCTGCTACTGCTGGTCTTGGTGGTGCTACTGGTGGTGGCGCTGATCAAGTGTTTTATGAAAACGATGTTGCTGTGACAACTGATTACACGATTAGTACAGACAAGAACGCGATGAGCGCCGGGCCTGTAGAGATTGAAGCAACAGCAACAATAACGATTCCTAGCGGATCAGTATGGAGTGTGGTCTAAATGGGTAACGTACGTTTATACGGTTCGACAAGTGGCTACACGGAGTTAGCGCCACCCGATATCGCTCCTGACGGTGTGTTGTCGTTGCCGTCAGGGACGGGGACGTTGCTGACTGCTGAGGGTGGGAAGGTGTTGTCTGTAAATTCGGTAACAAGCGCAGCGACTTTCAGTACTAGCAGCACAAGTTTTGTTGATGTAACTAGTATGTCAATTACGCTCACACCAAAAAGCGCAACAAGCACTTTTATTTTGGCTTTTTCTACATTCCAAAATAGGTCAGGGGCGGCGATAGAAGCAACCTACCAGTATTTAAGAGATGCAACTGCGGTAGGCAATTTTGCGCAAGATAGTCAAAGTGGCCCTCCAGAGGTTGTTTCTAATTTATTCCCTGACAGTCCAGCAACTGCAAGCCCAATAACTTACAAAGTGCAAGCAAAAACAAATGCAAATACCTTAAATATATACACTCGTTCGTTCATTATTTGGGAGGTGTCAGCATGATAACTACAGCACAAGCCGTAGCGTCCCTCCGTCCCAACATTGAGTGGACTATGAACGGTGACGATGTTGAAAATATTATTTGGCACACACCAAACGTGGAGCCTTTAACAACCGCAGAGGTTGAGACGGAAGTCCTGCGTCTTGAGCAGGCTGCTGTTGATGCTGAGGCAGTCAAGGTTGCTGCGCGTGAATCGGCGGTAGCGAAGTTGTCTGCGCTTGGATTGAACTTGTCCGAGGTTGAAGCGATTGTGGGGAGTGTGTAATGGCTGTAACTATTGATGGTGCTGGCCCGTTGGCTGGTGCAACAACGTTGAATGGTTTAACTATTCCGACTACAGGTTTCGGGAAAGTGTTGCAGGTAGTGACAGGAACAACTACCACACAAGTCACTAGCACTTCTAGTACATTTGTAGACACAGGATTGACAGCGACAATAACGCCATCATCAGCGGCAAGCAAAGTGTTAGTCCTTGTCTCACAACAAGTGTGTATGGACTCAAACGACACTGGAATTATGACCGTTAAAATAGTTAGAAATTCAACAGATATACAAACAAATTTGTATTCAGCGTTTCTTTCTTTAGCAACAATTGTACGTTATACGGCTTACAATTCGTACATTTTTTTAGACTCACCAAATTCAACTACCGCAACTATTTACAAAACCCAATTTGCTATGCCCACGGCTAATTCAAGTACTTATGGTTTTGTACAGCGAGGTAGCGGAACATCCGTTATAACTCTGATTGAGGTGGCAGCATGATTACGATAGACAAAGCAGTATCAAGTCTACGCCCCAATGTTGAGTGGTCAATGATTGGTGATGACGTTGAAGGCATCATTTGGCATACGGAGAATGTCACCCCGCTAACTCAGGCGGAGGTTGATGCTGAGGTTGCCCGCCTTGAAACCGTTGAGGCGGAGCGTGTTGCGGGTGAGGCTGCTGCACGAACAGCAGCGATTACTCACGCGAAGAGTCTTGGGTTTACTGATGAAATGATTTCTGTGATGTATCCGAATTTGGGGAGTGAAGCATGAGTACATTAAAGACAACTAATTTGCAGCATCCTTCTGCTGCATCTCCCGCGATTGTTCTTGATGCTGATGGTGATGCCACTTATGCGGGTGTGCATGATTTTAGTGCAGCAACTGTGACTGGTGCGCCGCAAGGGATGGTGCATATCAACACGACCACGTTTAGTGCCGTGTCGAGTGTGAGTTTGAATGATGTGTTTACGAGTACATACGATTATTACAGGGTATTATTCGAGTTTGTGCCAAGTTCGGCTACGACTCACACGATGAGGTTACGCACCTCAGGGACTGATAACACCGACCCAGTTTACGCACACATTAACCAACGTAATTATTCAACAGCAATAACAACTTACGCAGGATCGGCAAGTACATTAGTAGATTTTACCTATGGGCCTTGGGGAACAGAACAGTATTTTTCAGAGTTTGAGTTTCGTAATCCAGTAAAGGCGTCTAATACTGGCTGGCTAAACAGAACTACGAGTCACCAAACTAGCGGAGTTCAAATGTTTACGTCAGGATTTCACAAGTCCACAACAGTTTTTGACGGGTTTTCTCTGTTTTGTGCAGCAGGTAACTTTACAGGCACTATCCGCGTCTATGGCTACAGGAACGAGGCATAACAATGGCTGATGTTTTAGAAATAAACGTGGCAACAGGGGAACGTATCGAACGTGACTTCACCCCAGAGGAGCAAGCACAACGTGAGGCAGACATTGCTGCTGCCCTCGCTGCTGAAGCGGAACATGCTGCCGTGTTAGCGGCTGAGACGCAAGCGAAAACAGATGCTATCGAGCACGCTAAGTCTCTAGGGTTCACGGACGAAATGATTAATGTGATGTACCCATCGTTAGGGGTTGTGAATGTCTAGAGCAAGAACACTTGCCGATCTTGGTGGTCAGTCGCTGGCTACTGACAGCGAACTGTCGTCCGCTGTTGCCGACAAGGTAACTGATAGTGAACTTTCTGCTGCTGTTGCCGACAAGATTGCTAGCAACGGAACCGTAACCAATATTGTTGAGTTGACACAGGCTGCGTATAACGCTCTTACTCCTGATGCAACCACACTCTATGTCATTGTGGGATAGACATGCCACTGTTTAATTTCGCTGACTCTTTAAGGATTGGTAGTCGGACTGTTGCGCAGACGAGGAAAGGTGCGGAACGCACTTTCCCCATGTGGAATGAAGCAACTGGCGGGACAGTAACCACCATTACGAATTACAACGGCACAGGGCAAACGTGGAAGGTTCACAAATTCCTTAGTAGTGGAACACTCACAGTCACTTCTGGTGCGCAACCATTCCGTGTGCTTCTAGTTGGTGGTGGCGGAGGCAGCGGTTCATGGGACAAAGGTGGCGGCGGTGGTGGCGGTGGCATGTTTATTCGTGACGGCCAAACGATCAGTGCCGGTAGTCACGCCGCAACTGTTGGCGGATCGGCTGGTACTAGTTCTCTTGCAACGGTTGGCTCTGCGTCTCCGGGTAGTTATGGTGGAGGTCGCGTACAGAATGGTGGAGCGTCAGGCGCTCCCACGGCAAACGCTGGCGGCAATGGAGACTACGTGTATGCCTCCGGTGGTGGTGGAGGTGCAGGTGGTGTCGGCGGCAATGTCCGTGGCTACGAATTGGGCGGTGTAGGCGGAATAGGTAGATTAAACAACATTACGGGAACCAACACCTACTACGCGGGTGGTGGTGGTGGGGCACACAACTTGGGTCTTAATCCCCGTTGTCCCGGTGGTGCTGGTGGCGGAGGACAGACCGGACTAAATGGTGCAAACGGATTTGGTGGTGGTGGTGGTGGTGCAGGACTCGCAGGAAACGGAATTGGTGGTTCAGGTGTGATTATCGTTTCTTACAGGATCGCGTAACACTCACCCATCCATGTAACCCCAGCAAATCCGCTGGGGTTTTTTCATACCCGAAAGTAGAGACCAGTGCCCGAATGGATTGATAGTCCCACGGAACTCGCAACAATCATGGCGGTCGGTGCTTCCGTTGTTGGTGTCTTGTTTTGGATCGTGCGAACCAAAGTCAACGAGGTTCTGCACGAGACCATCCCAAATTCCGGTGCAAGTTTACGTGACGCTGTTGACAGGATCGAGCGGAACGTAGATCGACTAAACGAAAAACTCGATGGACACATTGATTGGCATCTAGATAAGGAGTCCAAGTGAACGAAGTAAACGAAGTCTTGTACAAACTAGCGGCAAGCCCTATTGGTGTTGCCTTCAAGGTTGGTGTGTGGGCTGCCATCGGTTGGCTTGTGGCAAACGTCGACTCCCTCAACCTGCATCCAGCGGTCGCTGTCGCGATTGCTGCCGGTGGTGTTGTTCTCACCGATGCACTCAACCCTGAAGATATTCGTTTCGGTAAAGGATCAATGCAATGAGTAAAACTATTAAGGGTTGGGATGTTATCCCCACGATGTCCGATGCTCGACTGAAACTGTTTACTGTTCCCGGCACTAAGCGTCACATGCGTTTGCGTAAGGATGTTGGCCCGTATCTTGTTGCTTTCATCGCTGAGTATCATCGTGTCATTCAGCCGATTGACGTTGGTACGTATGATGATTGGGCGTGGACTGCACCCCGCAAGGGTCGGGCTTCCTCTCGTATTTCGGATCACTGTGGTGGTGTAGCGGTTGACTTGAATGCAACTAAAGAGGGTAGCCAGTCACGGTCTAACACGTGGTGGGTGCGTCACCCTGTGAAAGCACTTCGCATGAAGCGGCTACTGCGGCAGTACTCCATGCTGGAATGGGGGGGGACGTACGAGCGATTTTATGACCCCATGCACCTAGTTATTAAAACTCCTAGCGTTGCTGCAGTTAAAACTGAAATGAAACGTCTTGGTATTACAGCCACTGGAAGAATTAAGGCTCAAGGGAAGGTCTGATTGTGTCGGAGAACAAGGGGATTGTTAATGATATTCCGTTCGCTTTGGGCACGGATGTTATTGAAGCCCTTGCACGATACGACCGTAACGATTTCGCTGCGAACTACGCCATCGGCAATCAGCCGTGGCTTAGTGCCATCACGAAGGACGATAAGTATTCCCGTGTAACGACGCAGTTCCAGAAGGAACGTATCGATCAGGGTGCTTCCGCTGGTGAGAACACGTTGTCTAACTGGTGGTTGCGTTCTGCCACGTCATGGCATCGTGGTGCGGGTGCGGATTTTTATGACGCGGACGAGTTGGATTTGTTTCGTTTCCGCGAGTCAGCCAATGTTGACGTGTGGACGCAAGGTCAACTGACCTTGCTACCTGACACGGAACGTGTCTTTGAGTCTGGTGCTTCGCATGCAACACCGTGCGCTCTTGGTGTGTGGTTCATTTCTGATAGCGACTTGTACTTGTACCGTGCGTCTACGGACACTATCGAGCAGGTCACTGCATTCACTGGTGTTGCGTTGCGGTTAGCAACGGATGGGTGTTCTGCACTTGTTGGTGCAGCGGATGGATTGTACGAGGTGAGCAGCACCTTGACGGTGGTGAAGTTGTATTCACCACCCGCTGGTTCTGCCACGTGGGATGTTCAGGCTTTGGGTTATGTGAAGGACCGCATTATTTTGTGTGCGAAAATCACGGGCGCTGTACCGATGCACGTGTTTGAGTTGGGTAGGAACCCTGCTTCACCACCTGTAACGGTGGTGTTGGTTGATGATTCCCGTTACTCATATAAATCCACGAGCATGTCGTTTGCTGCAGTGACGGAGACTACATCCGCGATTCTTGTTGCCACGAACATTGGTATTCAATCGCGGGTTATTTCTTTCACTATCGATTCAAGTGTTGGTGGGAACAGTGCAATGCTGGAACCGATTGTGGTGGCAGAGTTTCCCATCGGGGAAACTGTCAGGGCAATGAAGTCATACCTTTCCACTTTTGTGGTTACCGCCACGAACCGTGGTGTTCGTGTGGGTACTGAGTCGCAGAACGGTTTGGGTTTAACGTACGGCCCGTTGACTGTGGAGGATGACGTTTACGGGTTGGCTTTCAACGGAGAGTACGTGTACACAACTCGACGTGTTACTCGTTTAAGTTCGCAGGGTTTGTGGCGTATCGATCTTGGTACGGAGGTTGGTGACGGGTTCGCTTACGCATCTGACTTGTCTATCACCGATGAGGCTCCAACAAGTGTGGCGTTCATTGGTACTACTGGGCGGGCTTTGATTACGACAGCGGATTCAGTTTTTGTTCAGCATGCCACGAGGAAGGCTGAGAGTGGTTATCTTGCTAGTGGTCTTATTCGTTTTGGTACTACGGAAAGGAAACAGCCTGTCTCTGCGGCGATTCGTTCTGGGTTAGGTGAGGGAACTTTAGGTCTGTCCATTTCAGATAGTGCTGGGGCTGCTGCTGGTTTTGATTCACTTCCCGTTGGTGGCACATTGAACATTCCAGTGTCGGCTGAGTTGCAGCCGAACACGGAGTTTGAAGTTACTGTCACGATGAACCGTGGTGGTGTAGGTGACACGGGTGGTCCCGTGTTGGAGGAGTGGCAGTTGCGGGCGTTGCCTGCACCTGTGCGTTCACGCACGATCACGATCCCGTTGATGTTGATGTCAGAAGAGAGGGATGTGAATGGTGTCATTCGTGTCTCGGACCCGTGGCTTCGACTGCAAGCATTGGAACAACTGGAACAGTCCGGTGGTGCTTGCATGTTTCAAGACTTCTCAACTGGTGAAGAGCGCATTTGTGTGTTGCGTGCTGTGCAATTTGAGCAGGTTAACCCGCAGTCATTCACTCAAGGTTTCAGTGGGGTAGTGACAGTGCAGTTACAGACTGTGGATGTTGAGATCTAATGTTGTCATCGCTAACACCTCTTGTCACTTCAGGATCAACTGACCCAATGGTGGGTGAGGTTCGGTTGGCTTTGAATCTTCCCGGCGATGATTGTTTAGACACTTCACTGTCGGAGGTTATTCGCGGGTTTCAAAGGGCGCGAGGGATTCCGGCGCACGGTTTGATTGACGAGCAACTATTGGAGTACTTAGGGATAACCCTGTAATACATGTAACAAAAGAGATGGGTAGGCATAACGCCTGCCCCTCTTTTTTTGTGCCTATTTACCGATATCGTCTATAGATGTGGCAACTATTTCGTGCCTACGAGCCGTGTTCATTACTGGTTTGAATGAGGTAACCAACTCGTCCCAGCATGGGTCACACAGGTCTCCTGTGTAGCGGCGTTTGCCACGCTGCCCTACCCATTGAACAACCTCTGCCCCGTTGGACCGCTTGTTGCAGCGGTCGCAAACCACCACTTGGATCTTCGCCATACTGCTCACCTCTCAGCCACTCTCTTGAGTGAAATGACATTTTTTTGAGTTGAGATAGGGAACATCGCTTGACCTTTCAAACGCTTATCCCGGTTTATCCGATCCCCCGTCAAACCTAAATACCTCTCCGTCATTGTAACGCTTCGGTGATGAAGTTGCGTTTGTACTAGTCGTAACGCGCCGTCGGTTCCCATCTCCACGAGGGAGTCGAACCACGCTCGTGCCCCTGATCGGCGAAGGCAATGCATGCCTTCCCAATGGGTGTCTTCCCAACCGTAAGCGTCGAGACAGCGTTTGATGAGGTCTTCTGGTTTGCTGATTTTGCCGGTTGGGTTGTAGCAGTTACTGTCCCTGAAGCCACGGGCCACGGGTGGGACAAGCCTCCAATTCGGATCAAGATTCCCCATGACGCTTTGGTAATGGGTAAGCCATATCCGCAACTCCCCGTCCAGTTCACTGCTCAATGGCATGCGGTCGAAGTCGTTTGTTTTCTGGATGGTTACGGCGATAGTTCCACCGATGAGATCTACGTCCTTGACACGCAGGGCCACTGCTTCGCTGGAGCGAAGGAACAGGAATAAACCTAGGGCTGACATGATGCGATGACGTGGGTCAGGGGCCACGTCAAGGAACGAATCGAACTCGTCGAGTCGTAGCCGCTGGCGTTCTTTAACGGGCACTTTCCGGTAGCGAACACCCAGCATGGGGTCGTGGTCAGGGCCAATGATTCGGTTTGCCCGACACCATTGGAAGAACCCTGACAGGGTGGCGTGAACTGCGTTCACTGATGATGGTTGCCGCTTATCAAGGCAGGCTTCGAGGACATCAGCGATGTCCGATGGGTAGATATCCGACACTAATCTTTCTGGTGACAGGGTGCGTGTAAGGAAGCCTAATGCGGACTCGTCGTTGCGGGTCGTGTTGTGCGCGAACCCTTGCCGTTTCCTCCATTGCAAGTAGTCAGGTATAACGTCCCCGATTTTTTTATCTCTCATGTTGCAAAGACTAGTGGAAAAGAAGTTGCATTGCAACAACAACTAAAGACATGTTATTGCAACATGTAACAGAGGTTAAGGATACAAGTTCGATATCTGATTTTTGTGAGGAATGCCCGGTCAAAATCCAACCAATAATGCTGTTTTACCATTGAAGGGTGTATGGTAGACACAACAAAGGAAGGAATAAGACATGAGTGCAAGAAGGAAATTACCATCAGAATCAATCATGGCTGGGTGGGTCGAGAACGGCATGACCCATGAAGAAATAGCCAAAAGAATTGCTGACGAAATCGGTGAGCCTGTTTCACGTACGTCTGTTTCGGGGGCTTTGTCGCGTGCTGGATACACCAAGCGTTTACGTTACGATGACTATATTCCGTGGTCACCTGTAGCCCTGAAACATAATTCGGCATACCAAATCACGATGCTCAGGATCGGGGCAAGGCTCAATGCCGACCACGAATCCGCAGGTAAAGTGAATGCCGGTGAAAAGAAGCGGTTTAACAAATGGAAAAAGGAACTGGAAGATAAGGGGTTAGTGGTTCATTATGACTACAACACCCCCGAAGGTTTCTTCTATGTTCCCCGTAGGGCACAAGACACAGGTCTTGTGCGTAGCCCTGATCTGATAGCCAAGGCTGGTTAACCCTCAGGGGGTCTCGCTGCCGCTCGACCCTCTTACCGGATCATGATTTAGGAAAGCCCCCCCTACCCCCCCACTGAAATCGTGGAGCAGGTTCGGGGGGCTTTTCCCATTTCAAGTCCCGGTTATTACCGTCACAATCATTGAGGTTTCGCCCCACAGCAGTTGCTGTGGGTATATCTTTCCAGTTACCAATGCAACACGCAACAGCGACACGCGGCGTTAATGCTTGCAATGTCAGTCGTATTCGGTATGTTACTCACATGACAAATCAAGAGTGGGAACTTGAAGATTTTCACCTTGCCATTCAAACAGGCGAGGGAGAAATTCTTCTTGATACGACAAGGGAATTGGCACTAATGGTTTACCCGTGGGACGCATGCACTGATTGCAAGCGTCACGCCCACGACGTTGTTGAGTCGATGGGATTCACTGACATTCTCGAAGTGGGGCACATGGATGGTTACCGGATTGAGGGTGCGACAACCCTTGATTGTGACTTCTTCCTGATCGCACCACCTGCCCCTCAACCTAAAAGAAAGGCGATGGATCGTGAGTAAAATACCCCCGCATCGTTCGTATTCACAACTGTCTACGTTCTACAAATGCGCCCACCAGTACTACCTGTCGAAGGTAGCGAAAGTACCGGAACAACCAGCCCTTTACTTGGCTGCAGGCAGTGCTGTTCATGAGCATATTGAGGCTTTGAACTACCGATTTCATGAGGAACGAATGCAACATGTCTGACACAAGCGGTATAAACACGCGAGGTATCCCTTCGGAAGTGTGCCTCAACTGTGGAGGGAAAGTTTTCAAGATCCTTGCGCAGTTCGATGAGTACGAAATCGTCTGGTACACGGCCAACGGTTACTGCGTTGCATGCGAATCACCCGTCACTGTCCCCACCCCGATTGATGATCCTCAAGCAATGGAGTTCGACTATGAGTTCTAAAGAAATGACTCTTGAATGGCAAACAATTCTTGCCAACCAGATCGATGAACTTGAACATCGCACTGGTGTGCCTATCACGCAGTGGCGTACGGCTGGGCGCAAGACGAAAGCAAAACCAGCAGGTGAAGATCTTGCGTTTTGGGAAACCGAAGGCTTGCGTCAAGTTGAAATGTACGGGGAATGGTTAGCGAAGTCAGGGTGGCAGATAGCCACCATGCCTGACGGTCATCCCGGTATCGAATGGAAGTCGGAGACTTCCTTTGGTGGTTCACCTGTCCGCGTGATTGTTGATTGCATTTACAAAGTCGGTGATGACTTTGTTGTGGTGGATTACAAGACAGGTTCACGTACACCTTTCGGCATGATCCAAATGGGTTTGTATGCATCCGCTGTTGAACGCGTGTATGGCATACGACCTAAGTGGGGTGCGTTTTTCATGACACGTAAAGGGGAACTCTCCGACCTCACTGATCTTTCACCGTGGTCAATGGAGTACTTCGATTATGGCTTCTCAGCAATGAACGCAACCATCGAGACGGGTTACTTCCCGCCGAACGTCACGGACGCATGTAGTTACTGCTCGTTCTCTGACTACTGCGTTGCAGTGAATGGTTCTAAATCTGCCAACTACCCATTAGTAAAACTAACGAAGGAGAAATGATGAGTACAACAACCGAATCACCATTTAGTTACACGATCAAGGTTGGTCGCAACAATGACCTGCTTACGGGTCGCGCTGATGATTCAACACAAATGCAGGCACGCATCCAAGAGATGCACGTGTTGAAGTCAGTGATCGAAGGTCAGCCTGTGGCTGCACCTGTCGCTGCACCAGTGAACGAAGTTGATCAGGCAGTGGCATACCTGCAAGCCGGGGGAATCACTGGCACTGTGGTGCAGCAAGAGCAAGTGGGCGGATACACCGTTCAGCCACCAGCGCCTGTCACTCAGCAATCAGTTGAGGAAATCACTGACAAGTGGGGCAACACGTGGACGTACGGTCACCCTGACGCACCAGCATTGCCTGATGGTCGCGGAGCATACGCACGCAAGAAGGGCATCTCTAAGGCTGGCAGTCAATACACCGGATGGTTCGATCCCGCTAAGGGTCCGAAGCCTTTCCCAACCGGCGTTACTGAAGCACCACCAATTTTCCCTAAGCGATAGGGCATGCGGTCACTCCTACAAGTGGTTCGCTCCACGAGCGAGGCAGGTCAGGATCTCCCAGAGATCCTGCCTGCTTTCTCCTCAGCGACCATCAAGTTTCGGCGGGGGCAACTTCATGTCATCGCCGGTCAACCCGGTGGGGGTAAGACGATGCTCAGTCTTTGGTACGCAATCAAATCGAACACGAGAGTTCTTTACTTCAACGCTGACTCTGATCAAGGAACCATTGTTAACCGTGCCAGTGCGATACTGCTTGACCGCACGGTTGACGAAGTCAAAGCGATGCGTGAAACAGAAGAAATATATTTGATTGAAGATGAACTCATTGAACTCTCACAAAGAATACGTATCGAACCTAACCCTCATCCAACATTGGATGATATTTACGAAGAGACAGAAGCATATGTTGAACTCTTCGGCTGCCCCCCTGATCTGATTGTCGTTGACAATCTCCTGAACCTTGCTGCCGCACATGACAACGAGTGGACTGCCATGCGTGACGCTATGTCAGCGTTGCATTCACTTGCGCGTGAAACTGAAAGCGCAGTCGTGGTACTGCACCACGTTAGCGAGAATGATTCTAAACCTGAGTTCCCTGCTGCACGCAAAGCATTAATGGGGAAGGTGAGTCAACTACCAGAACTCATACTTACAGTGGCGATGAGTGGAGATAACTATCTCGTTGCTGCTGTGAAGAACCGGGATGGCGTGTCTGATCCCGGTGCTGAGAACCCCATCAGGGTTGCTGTCGATCCAAGTCGCATGTGCCTTTTCAACAACAAGGAAGAACTTGAAATGGCAAACACTAGGAGACAATGGCTATGAAATACCCGGACTATACAGACGCAGCATGTGTTGGGATACCGACAGAAATTTTCTACCCAGTGATCGATGAACCAGCGGACATGACCACCATCCGAAAGATATGTGCGGCATGCCCAGTGCTAACTGATTGCTACCAGTGGGCTTTGCATCATGAACGCCACGGTATTTGGGCTGGCTCCACACCATCAGAGAGACGCACTGTGCGTTCCCGCCTCAACATTAGTTTGATTACACCTGAGGCAGTGTTCACGGCTGGTGCGCGACTGTGAGCGCGGCTAATAAGGCGAAGGGTAGTCGTTGGGAGATTGACCTTGAGTCTTTCTTTAATGACAGCGGGCTGCATGCCCGCCGTCTACCACGAGCCGGAGTCAACGACATTGGTGATGTGTCTATCGCCTTGAAGTCAGGTCGTGTTCTTGTGATCGAAGCAAAGAACGTGAAGGCCGCGAACATGAGTGACTTCCTACGTCAAGCCGATGTTGAGGCTGACAATTATGAAAAGAAATACAAGCAAGCAACCTTCCCACTCGTGGTCACAAAGACACGACAGAAGGGAACGGTTGATGGTCGAGTGACCATCACTATCGGCACGTTGATTGATCTTCTCCGTGAGGAGGGGTTGGTGTGATGGACACGGATCAACTCGAAGAGGTAATGGTTGCAGTGTTAAACCATTACGACTTACCCGTTACTGGTAGCGGTGAACGCAACACGCGATGCCCCGTGCATGAAGAACGTGTTGCATCCGCATCAATGAATGTGGGTAAAGGACTCTGGCATTGCCACGCATGTGGCGCTGGTGGAACCGCAGTGAACATCGTGATGTTGCGGGAGCGACTCGAATACAGGGAAGCACTCGCGTTCATCACTGAACGCATCGGTAAAGAGATGAAGGCAACGCATCGTGCTGCACGTACACGAAGTACGGGCAGTGGTCGTTGGGTTCCACCAAAGTTGAGGAGAGGCGCATGACAACAATCATCGGTATCCAAGAAGAGGGTAGGGCCGTCATGTATGCGGACTACCAAGTCTCAACAGAGTCTGAATCTTTTGTCAGTAAGACAGCGCGAAAGATTTGCCGCAACTTTAGTTTGGCATACGGAACCGCAGGAAATGGTCGCTTGTGCGACTACATTCAATACGACTGGGAACCACCACAGCCTGACGAGGAAGCCAGCGTGCAGGTGGATGAAGAGTGGTCCTACTACTGGCTAATCACCACATTCGTACCTGACTTGAAGCGTGCATTGCGGCGTGAAGGTTACGAGTTAGGTAGTGATGGTGTTGATTTCCAAATGATCATCATCGTTCGAGGGTTCGTGTTCCAAATCGAATCCGATGGCACGGTAATGAACCGCATGCATGGGCTATACGGCATAGGTACAGGCGGTGCGTACGCACTGGGTGCGTTGATCACTGGCGCTGACCATTTGCAGGCCATGAGGGCTGCGGAAACCCTTGACCCGTTCAGTGCCGCATTCAACTACACCTTCGATGAAGTAAGCGTGGAGAAGAAATGATCACCGCGTTGGTACTGAGTTCTGTACTGATGTTTACCCCAGTAAACATTGACACAAGCAACATCCCTGACTCCTTATACAAGGGCACTGCCTACTACATGCCGAAGAAAGAAGAGATCCGCAAATGCATTATTTACCGGGAGTCCCGTGGGAATTACCGTTCCGATGGCCCCGGTGGCGCGGGTGCTTACTCATTCATCCAGACTACGTGGGATCTTTACGCCCCACGTGCTGGCTACCACCACTTAGTTGGCGTACGTCCCAGTAAAGTCCCGAAGTTTATTCAGGATGCAGTGTTCTGGCGGACATGGGATTGGGGCAATGGCAAATGGCATTGGTCTACCCGTTGGAATCCCGGCATGCTCGCATGCTTTGAGGAGAAGAAGCGATGAAACCAAACATGAAGATGATGGAGATGCGCACCATCGCATCGGAGATGTATCACCAGTGCTTGAAGGGTTCACCCGCTGAGGATTACTTGACTGAACGTGGGTTGATGGATGGTGCGGAACAATTCCAGTTGGGTTACGTGCGAACACCAGCACCCGGACATGATGACAAGTTCCTTGGCATGCTGTCCATCCCATACTCAACACCATCAGGTGTTGTTGGGTTTAAGTTCCGCAGGATCCAAGGTGATGGCAAGAAGTATCTTGCACCTGCAGGGCAGAAGATGCACATCTTTAATGTGCAATCGTTGATCGATGCTATCGAAGAAGTGTGCATCGTGGAAGGTGAACTTGATGCGATAGCCGCAACACTCGCAGGTCACCCAGCGATTGCTATCGGTGGCACTAATGGTTGGCGTAGCATCTTCGGTCGATGCCTTGATGGGGTAGGCAAAGTCATCATCGTTACCGACAATGACAAGAAGGAAGACGGCACGAATCCGGGGCAGGATCTGGCAAAGAAACTTGCTGAAGAAATCCCTAATGGGATACGCGTGTCGCTTCCCTACGGCGAAGATGTGAACAGTACGATCCTCAATTACGGAGCGCAGCACTTCACAGACTTAGTGAAGGCAACTCGATGAAAGGCTCCGACTTGTTGACTCGCGAGACTGTTCTTGCCAATGCCAATACCCTCATTAACGGTGACCGTGCAGACATGTACGGGGATGCGCACGTTGCGCATGATCGGATCGCTCGAGTGTGGAGTGTCATCCTTGATACGGAAGTCAGCGCACACGAAGTGTGCCTGTTGTTAGCGTCCATGAAAATGGTGAGGGCTGCAGTTAACCCTGACTACATTGATTCGTGGATTGATATGGCTGGCTATGCAGCATTAGGTGCAGAGATTGTGAGTAGACCATGACCCCAATGTCCCGCAAGTGGATCATCAGTGACCTTCAAGTTCCTTACCATGACAAGAAGGCAGTGGATGCGGTCGCTCAATGCATTGCTGATCACAAGACCGACAACGATGTAGTGGTAAGTATCGGCGATGAAATGGATATGCAAACGATCAGTCGTTGGAGTGCGGGTACTCCGCTCGAGTACGAGCGCAGCATCGGTAAGGATCGGGACACTACAGTGCAAGTGTTGCACAACTTGCAAGTGCAGCACATGATTCGTTCGAATCACACAGACAGACTGTTCCATAAAGTCATGCGTAACGCACCGGGATTCCTTGGGTTGCCAGAGTTAGAACTTGAGAACTTCCTGCGTTTACCGCAACTCAGCATCAAGTTTCACAAGCATGGTTGGGATGGCATTGCACCCGGATGGGTTGCACTGCACGGTGATGAGGCCGGAGCATCCCAAGTGGCAGGACAAACAGCAGCGGGGCTAACAAGGAAGACCGGTAAGTCGGTGGTGTGTGGACACTCACATCGATTAGGTTTACAGCCCTACTCCACCAGTGTGGGTGGCACGTTGACACGCACACTATGGGGATTCGAAGTAGGCAACCTGATGGACTTGAAGGAAGCCAAGTACACGAAAGGCATAGCGAACTGGCAGCAAGGGTTCGGTGTGATCTATGAGCATGGCAAGACCGTTGTACCTGTACCCATACCCATCGTGAACAAGAGTTTCGTATTCGAAGGGGAGCAGTACTCGTGGTAGAGAATGCAACACGCGAGACACATGAAGAAATAAGTATGGACGATCCCATTTGGGAGGATGTTGTTCGCCTCGCTGTAATAGCATCACGCGTAGTACATCGCAGGTTCTACGGGTACGTGGATCGTGAAGACTTGCAATCCATAGCAGTGGAGTACGCGTTACGCAGGCAGGACAAGGTACGTGAGTACCTGTTCCGGGAAGACAAAGCCGAACGCAAGTCAGGTGAGTACGCGATGGTCACGTTCCTTTCGCGTCACGCTGAAAGGCGGGCACGTGCAGAGAAGGCACGCAAACTGGGATACAACCCTCAAGATGAATTCTTTTACCGCTCCACACTGATCGAGTCACTGATCAAAGTGTGGGATTCAGGTGATCATGATCTCGCAGGTCAAGTAATGGATCCGGCCGAGATGGGTGGCAAAAGGAAAACGAAACTGATCAGCGAAGGCAACGATATTTTTGCGATGGTTGCTGACATGGACAGGGCTATGCGTTCACTCGATGAACGCACACGATCCATCCTGTTGCGTAGGTTCAGTGATAACGCGACACTGCATGTGATTGCGGATGAGATGGAGATCTCTCATCAACGCGTGGATCAGTTGGTTACTTCAGGTTTACGGAAAGTCAATGAGTTTCTGGGTGGTCGCAACCCTTACTAACAGCGCGGGCAGCGCGGGTAAAGAGGAGGGGTTGGTCTTCACTGATCAACCCCTCCGTTCTTTTAATCACCTAGCGAATCGATCCAGTTCGGTTGCATCATGCGTGCCACCATCACCCCAGTCTTTGATTGGTCACCGTTCTTGTTCACAAGGGATAGTTTGTTGATCTTCTTCTCCGCTTGAAGGCGCGTGGTCCATGACCCAGCAGCGAACACGGGACTCTCGTTGGAGAGTCTCGCGATCACTATCCACTGGTCACGCTTAGCACGCACCGCATCCAGTGCCTCGATGATGTCCGCAGCCATGTCCTTAGACTCATCCGATAGGGACGGGTCAAGGATCTTGGCCACGGTTTTGATTTCTGTTGGTGTTGCCATCAGGCTGTCACTAACTCAGCAAGATGCAGCGCACGTGTCTTAAATTCAACGTCACGACCACGCAGGATGCGCTCGCTGCGCTTGCCACGTGAGTAGTAGTCGCTGTATTCCACGGCCGCAGCGAACAACGCTGAAGCCTTACCGCGAATGTTCTCGTTCGTTGGTGCGTCATGGATCAACCCGGCAAGGTATCCACGCTGACGGTCATTCACCGTGCTAGCAGCACGGTACTTGCTGACATCCATTGCAGCGATGGGCTTGGGGAACATGCGATCAATGAACTGCTCGACCTGCCACGCTGTCGTGTCGATGTCGTTCAGTGTGTTGATGCGATCCTCCATGATGCCAATGGAATGCATGCTTGCGATCACTGCATGACGGAAGTCTTGCAAATAATTCTGGGCACGTGACGTGTGACGTATACGTTGAACGGCTCCCTTCTTACTGAAGATGGCAGGGATCTGGTTCGTGCAATGGATGCGGTGCAACCATCCACGTGCAGTGGTAGCACCACTGCCATCATGAGTGGTGGCGATGAGCAACTGGCGTGTATGTGCATCACCTTGGATACGTGATGATGCCGCCAAGTTAGCCAGCATGAACACCTTCGCGCCATTGTCCAGTGACCCAGCAGAATCAATGGACTGGATGAAGCCTTCACGCATCAGGTAGTCCAATGGTGCGAATGCTTCATGGTTTTGAATCACACCATAGTTATTACCCACAACACTGATCACGTTGTTGTTGTCGGTACGTACCAGCCCCACATGGTTAGTGACGGGGCTGATGCCAGTCTCACTGCTTGCCGTGAGATCCCAGCGTTGCACCTCGAAGTCGATTGATGCTTCTCGCATTGCATCCTGCAATGTTGTGGAACTTGATACGTCCTGCATTGCCAGCCCAAACGGGCTACGTGCAGGGGCTACTGTCTGTGCTGCTGTCAATGTATTCATCTTCCTTTTTCCTTATCTGTAGGGTGTGTTGTGTTGCGTTCTGCATGCAGCAAGCGTCTGGCTTGTTGCATTCGTGTGTAGTTGTATTGCTTTTCACTCTGTGCTTGGCCTGCTGTCTTGCCCATGTAGTAGGACACGAGGGCAATCATCGCCATGAATCCCAGCAGGATCAGAAGACTCTCAATCATTCTTCTTCACCGTTCTCTTCGAAGTTTGTGTACCAAGTGCGCCCGCCTTCTTCGAAGATCTCGAAGCAGCCAGTGACCCCATCGATGCGCTCGACACCCAGTAACCCTAGGTATTCGTTGCGATAGATGATGTTGTGCGTGAGTAGTACTTCGACCTCAGTAAGTGGTCTCATCACGGTCCTCTCTCAGTGTGTAGTCGGCGATGACTTGGGTTAGGCCGATGCCTAACGCGAGCCATGTTGCCATGAATAACAGGTTCATTGCGTCCTTTCGATTGTAGTGTGTGTGTCTGACATGTTGCAATCCTAGCCCAAGTTTCAAGGGTTTAGGCTCCGACATACCGAAGCCACGGATCTGGCGTGCTGAGTTCCCGCGCTCTCGCACGGGCCTCCTTCAATGACGGCAGCAACTCCTCGATCACGTCGCTACCATCTGGCCTCACGCCCACATCTGCGAAGTGCAGGTCGTAGTACCCATCCACGGGCCACGCCCAGTACGTGCCGTGGTCACCGTCGTACTTGCCATTACGTAACTTCACTGCGTTACCAATGCCATCGAACATCATGATGATTCCTCCTTCGGTTGTTCTTCACATTCGCCACGGCAATAATAAGAAAGTTCACCATGCTCTCGCCCAAAAGCATCAACCGATATGCATGTTGTTGTGTCTTCCAATTTGCGTTGCGCTCCGCAACAGTCTGTTGTGTATGTGATGTCACTCATGATTCCTCCTTGTATTCCTCAGCGACGTGCATCACGTCGCATATCCCGCACCACAAGGCACGCACGTCGAAGCCACCGTCAGGTCGTGGCTCATCGGCTAGCACGTACTCCGTGTAGTGATACTCGCATGATGTCGGTAGTTGTATCGATGTCATGATGCCTCCTTCGATAGATCGAATACCAAGTCTTGAAGCGACTCGAACATCTTGTCTAATGCGTTCCATGTGTCACGAGGTGTCACAGTCGCAGCCCTTAGGCTCTCTCCTAGATAGGTCATGTCCTTCATGACTCCATGTATAACCTCGACTTGATGTCTCTTTCTGTCAAGGATTGATGCAGCCAAACTTGCAGCCGCATCATCGGTGATTGTCATTCTGTATTCAGTCATGATTCCCCCTTCGATAGATCGGATACGAACGGGGTGTACGCATTCTCTAATGCAATTCTGAGAGCATGCACCTGTGACTTGTCCACATCCATTTCCAAATCATCAGTCGGTAAACCATTTACTGTTACGCGAATCCGAACTAAACTTATTTCACTCATGATGCCTCCTCTAAATCTATTTTTAATTTCAACTGCAACAAAACCAAATCCAACTGCTCAATGAAAGCAGCAGGATCTGACACCTCGATCTCAAAATCGCGTGCCTCATCGTCACTATCCACGTTCACAAATACTTGCGCCATCAGTGCGCACCGCCTTTCTCGATCATGTATTGGAATACGGTAGCCACGCTCCCGCTAAGTTCATGTGCCAGAATCGACAACTCGTCGATGTCATCGTTCTTCAGTGCGACCTCAGCCTGCCGCATCAGTTCGCGGGTATAGGTGAAGTCACTGCGCACCTGCGCCTTGGTTGTCATGTTGCTCATGACTGCTCCCACTCTCTGAAAATTTCAGTGACGTACGCTTCAACATCAGATGCTAAACCCTGCGCCCAATACTTCGCGCCCTCTTCATCACCCTCGACATGCATGCCAACCTCAGAGGTGATCACATCACGCTGAGTCTGCATGTAATGCTGCACTGCAGCCATGACCTGCAGCCACGCTCGAGCCTCAGCCTCTTTGCCGTCAATTACGTACTCAACTGCACTCATTGCCTTGCTCCTTCCAAACGAAAGGAGAGCCGGTATCTCCGGCCCTCCTAGGTCCAACTATAAAGCACGTGTCAAACGTGCTTCAATCACTCACAAACTAGACGCTGGCCCCTGCCCAAACCTAGACCGAACATCATCACGCGAGGGCTAGCATGATCAGCGAAACACTCACCACACACAAACGCCCAGCCCCCACCATCATGACCGCGCATCTCAACATCGAAACCCGCAACGGCCTCGCAAAAATCACAGTCAGGCAACTCACTCACCTGCGCCACTGTCCAATCGTGATCATCCCAACTATCCTCAACGCTCAACGATTCAGCCATGACCGATCACCTCATGTACCCGCTCAGCCACGACATCGACCGACCCGCCAATGTGCCACGCATAAACCTCATCCATGCCCGGAGCGCCATCCTCGTAGCGTTTCCAATCGTAAATCGTTGCCACTAAACCATCATCAAACTTGATCACCCATTCCGTGGTGACCTTGCTGCTTTCATCCTCAAAAGTAGGTGCGCCAAACACCGACTCAATCAACCTACGTGAGGCCACAACCTCACCCTGCAGGTGAGTACCCGAACAATCACAATCACCAACAATAAATCCTGTAAACATTTCAATCACCCTTTCAATCGCAAGGGGGCAGGCATTTCCTGCCCCCTAATCCCAACTATGCACCACGTGTCAAACGTGTTGCAATCATGCCGTGACGTACTTGGATCCCGTACCGTGCGCAAGGATGAACACGTCCGTAGCCACCTTGCCAGCCTTAACCCCGGAACACATGCCGCAATCGAAACACGTCAGTTTGTTGACCTCGCGGGTGGCGGCACACTCCACCGCACGATCGGGACGATCCGCACTAGTGGGCAGGACCACAAAGGACCGCCATCCCGCGAGGCGTGCATCACGTCGATCTGTGACCGTATCCGCACTAGCCATCAGCAACTCACGATAGCCCGGGTCCACATTCCGCCACTGGTGCGTGTAACCCGTGCGAACCTTCGACGTCGACACAAGATCCCGCAGAACCTGCAGAGGCACAAGGCTTGGATCCCCATAGGATCCGAGCCGGATCCCGCGGCCCGCGATCAATTCCGCGACATCGGCCGGATCCATCACGGGATACGAACCGCGGGCATAAGCCCGCCAGATCGAAAGCGGAGCCTGTCCGACATTGACGTAGCAAGCCCGCCCCACACGCTTACCCGTGTCCTGATTCTGGTAGCCACGAAGTGGGCAATCCCCACAGATCGACCGATCCAAATCCAATTTCATTGCCGCGATCGGATCCATATCCGAACGCAAAATCCACGTTTGCACCATGTCGCCCGTCTTACGATTAGCCGAACCACCAGAACCAAGCCCGGTTACGATCATCACAATCGGACCACCATCAATCATTGAAACACCCTGCCACACTATCGCGCTTGTAACTTTAGCCATCGCCTTAATCCCTTCCAAACGTAAAGCCCCGGGAATCTCCCGGGGCCATAACCCAACTATCTCACACGTGTCAAACGTGTTGCAATACCCCAAACAATCAAACATAATCCCAACGCACGATCCCGTTACGGTCGTATTGGCCATCCACATTGCATTGATCACAATCAAACTCCCACACGCCACCATCCGCCGCGCACTCCCAACAAGCCGGCAACGCTACAGGCTTTGCATCTTTCATCACAAACTCCATCCGATCAATGAACGGCCGGTTGCCGTTCTGGTTCCCAGTATCCGCTATCTGTCAAATCATAGAGGGAATCGTGAGGGGAACCGCCACATATAGGCACACAAGGGCCATCCATGACCACATGAGGAAGACAGTGGTCTGCAGAACGACACCGCGCACGCGCGCGCGCCCGGTAGGAGGTGTCTTTTTACATCTCGTACTTGTATCGGAGGACGAATTCTAGAGGCGGCCGCTCGACGACCCGAGGCTTTTTAATACCACCCCCCCCTAGGTATGTATGTGTCCGGTGAAAAATATTCACCTAATTCTGTACTGGTTTATCCCCATATGTCCGTTTCTAAATAAAATAGTTTGGGGTTACCCCTTGCAAAATGGTGTTTTTCTAGTCCCCTAAAGAAGTAGGTACTACTTCATAAACCCCTGAGCAACTTCGTTGTGATGGGGTGTTCCCCTGTGTTTGTGATTGGGGTGGGGTCTGTCCTTACTTGGACCCTGTTGCACCCCTTTTGTTTACCCTAGTTTTGGTTGAGGAGTACTTGTGGCTCGTGCGGACTCACCTCGCAGGCGTGTTGCGCCTGATGAGGCTCGTCGCGAGTTGGTTGACGCGGTGCGTCAAGGGCGGACTATTACTGATGCGCTTCGCGTCATTGGCCGCTCGCGCTCGTGGTATGACACTCAACGGCGGGTAGCCCCTGATTTCGCGGTTACGATTGATTCGGTCAGATTGCGGCAGACTGACGCTGCCTTATCTGCCCGTAATGCGGATATTTCTTTTGCGGAGTTTTCTGAGAAGTACCTGCATGCTCGGGTGTTCCCTCACATGCAGAATGTTGTCGACCTGCTTGAGGGCAGGTCTCCTTCTTGGTTGCGGGATGAAATGATTTACGAGCCGGGTAGTGCTGGTTTGTCGCGGCTACTTGTTAACGTGCCTCCGAACCACGCGAAGTCGATGACGGTAACGATTAATTATGTTACGTACCGGATTGTGAAGGATCCGAACATTAACGTGCTGATTGTGTCGAAGACACTGGAGCAGGCTAAGAAGTATTTGTATGCGATTAAGCAGCGGTTGACTCATCCTCGCTATGCGGACATGCAGATGGCGTTTGGTCCAGCTGATGGCTATAAGGCTACGGCGGATCAGTGGTCTTCGAACAAGGTTTATTTGGGTGGCGATACGCGGGACTCTGGCGAGAAGGATCCTACGATTGAGGCTCTGGGTATGGGCGGCCAGATTTACGGGTCTCGTGCTTCGTTGATTGTTTTGGATGACGTTGTGACGTTGTCGAATGCTTCTGAGTGGCCTAAGCAGCAGGATTGGGTTCGGCAGGAGGTTGCTTCTCGTTTGCCTCCTGATGGCGGCCAACTGTTGGTGGTGGGTACTCGGGTGTCTGCTGTGGATTTGTATCGCGAGTTACGTAATGAGGATCATTACACGGATGCTTTGGTTCCGTGGACGTATCTTGGTATGCCTGCAGTGTTGGAGTATGCAGAGAAAACTGAGGATTGGGTTACGTTGTGGCCGAAGTCTGAGCAGCCGTTGAGTGAAACGGATAAGCCAGATGATGATGGCATGTTTGAGCGTTGGTCTGGTCGGCGCATGGATAAGGTGCGTAACGAGGTTGGTCCGGGTAAATGGTCGTTGGTTTACCAGAATCATGACGTGTCTGAGAATGCTATTTTTGACCCGGTGTGCGTCAGAGGCGCAATTAACGGTATGAGAAAACCGGGTCCACTCATTGCGGGTGCGACTGGTCACCCTGTGGATAGTTCACACTTCTACAGGGTGATTGGTTTAGACCCTGCTATGAGCGGGGATACGGCTGCGGTGGCGTACGCTATTGATAGGCGTACACAGAAGCGTTACGTGATGGATGTTCACGTGATGACGGCCCCTACCCCTGCCGCTATTCGTACTTTGTTGAAGGACTGGGCGGAACGGTATCGCCCGAACACGGTCATTGTGGAGTCGAATGCGTTTCAGTTGTTCCTCACAAAAGATGAGGAGATCAGGAATCATTTGAATTCGCGCGGTATCGCGTACCGCCCTCATTTCACTGGTTCTAATAAGCAGGATCCTGAGTACGGTGTTGCCTCCCTAGCGACTTTGTTTGGGTCTAAGGAGAACCGTAAGGACCAGTTAACGCAGAAACATGCTGGCGATAACTTGATTGAGTTGCCGGATGCTTCCACTAATGGTCATATTAAGAAACTTGTGGAGCAGTTAATTACGTGGCAGCCGGGTGTGCGTGGTTCTAAATTAAAAATGGACGCTGTGATGGCGTTGTGGTTTTGCGAGATTGTTGCGCGGGACATTCTTTTCCGTGTAACGAATACACGGAACTTCATGACTAATGAGTTTACTTCGCAACAAGACATTGATAACCAGTACGTGATCAACCTTGACGATCTTACACAAGACGCTTCGGGTTTGGTGCGTTTATAGAGGAGTTGTTCGGGTGAGCGATTACGCACACAAGTTTGATGCGCTGAAGAAGCGTTTCAGTGAACGCGATGAGCGTATGCGTGAAGTGTCTTTGGTTCGCGCTGGGCATGCTGATCAAGTTTTTCCGGGTATTTTCCCTACCCAGAAATGGTCACGTCCTATTGTTGCTAATCTTATTGATGTTGTTGCCCGTGACTTCGCGGAGCAAGCCGGTGTTATTCCCACTATTAGTGCCTCGGGTGACTCGGCCCTTGAGGAGTCTTCACGGACTCGCGCTGATAAGCGCACGAAGATAGCAAACTTTTATATTGCTTCATCCCATTTGGGTATTGAGATGATTCGCGCTGCGGACCAGTACGCAACGTACGGTTTTACCCCGTTCCGTGTCGAGCCTCATTTCAAAGAGAATCGTCCACATATTCATGTGGAGAACTCGATGGGTGCATATTTTGATCGTGACCGTTTCGGCACAGTGAACTTGTATTGCCACACGTTCCGCCGTAAAGCCGGTGATATTGCCGCTATGTTCCCCGAACTTGCTGACAAAATTATGAAACGTGGCATGTTTGGTTCACAGGACACTAACCAGATTCTTGAGATTGTGCGTTGGTATGACGCTAAGACCTCTGTGATGTTCATTCCTGAACGTGACGGCTTATTGCTGGCGCAAACACGGAACATTCTTGGGCGTGTACCTGTGGCTATCGCTCAACGTAACTCTCTTGACTCTGAGGCTCGAGGCCAGTTCGATGATGTGTTGTTTGTTTTCGCCGCTAAAGCGAAACTGGCGTTGCTCACGATGGATGCTGTACAAAAATCTGTTGAGGCTCCACTTGCGTTACCGCAAGATGTCACCCAGTTAACCGTTGGTCCTGATGCTGTGATCCGTTCGAACTCACCGGAGAAAATCCGTAGGGTTCCTTTAGATGTTCCCCAGTATGCATTCGCTGAGAACAATGTTTTGTCTGAGGAACTTCGTTTAGGTACTCGTTTCCCTGAGTCTCGCGCCGGGCAATCTGAGGGTTCCATTGTTACTGGGCAGGGCATTAAAGCGTTGCAGGCTGGTTTCGATGGGCAAATTAAAACCGCCCAATCAATCATGGGTGAAGCACTCGGCGAAGCGATCTCAATAGCGTTGGCAACGGATGAGGCTTTCTTCCCCGGTGTGAAAAAGGAAGTGTCCGGTTCAGCGAACGGTGTGCCGTTCAAGTTGGCGTACACACCCGATAAAGACATTAATGGTGAGCATGGCATTAATGTGCAATACGGTTTGATGGCTGGTTTGGATCCCAACCGTGCACTCGTGTTTGCTTTGCAGGCTCGCGGTGACAAACTTCTTTCCCGCCGTTTCGTTCGCAATAACCTCCCTGTCACTATGAATGCGGCTGAGGAAGAACGCGCCATTGACATGGAAGAGATGCGTGACTCTCTTAAGGCTGGTGTTTCATCCCTTGCCGCTGCTATTCCTCAAATGGTTTCGCAGGGTCAAGATCCCACAAAGATTATTGAACAAATGGCGATGGTGATTGATCAACGTAAAAAGGGTGTCCCGTTGGAGGATGCTGTAGCGAAAGCGTTCACACCAGCACCGAAACCGGAACCGAAAGCACCAGATGCTGCACCGTCAATGTTTGGTGAAGAAGCACCCGCTGAACCTGCACAGGAAGAGATTCCTTCAGGTCCGGTTACTAATGAGGCGTTACCGCAAGGTCCGCCAGCAATGCAGCAGTTACTCGCAGGTTTAACAAGTTCAGGTCAAGCAAGTATGTCTAACCGTGTGGTTAGAAATATCCCCGCATAAAAGGAGAAATCATGGGTATGGGAAAGCAAGGCGGAATGGTGAAAGCACCAGTCGCTACAAACATTGAAGGTAAGAAAAACGGTGGCGCTGTTGTCGGCGGTGGCATGGTGAAGTACGGCATGACCCCTAAGCCTGTCGCTGGGAATTCTAAGAAGACTAAGTAGTGGCTGCCTCAATGAAGTCCCCTCGGCCAAAGAAGACGGCTGTCACGGGAACTAAATACATTACAGAGGGTCGTCCCGCAAAGAAGAAGCCGTCACCTCTAATTCAAAAAGAGATTAAGCAATTACCAGAACGAAAAATAAAGCCTATTACTGATGGGCGTAAACCTGCACCGAAGCCTGCAAGAAAACTGATGCCGAGTAAACCGGGAATGATAAACACCCCGATAAAAGGCAAGATCAAACCAATGCCTCGCCCCAATAAAAACGGTGGCAAGCCCGCACGCAAACCAATGATCAGCCGCCGAAGCGGCTTCTAAATCTAGGAATAATAATGCTGCCCAGCAACTCGAAGAAGAAAAGCATCCCTGCATCATTGAGGGCACGTAAGCCAATCCCTGAGTCACTTAAAGCGCGTAAACCTGCACAGCGCAGTACTCCTAAATTTGTACGCGGCGGAGGCGCTGGTCCCGGTGAGGGTGTTCTTGCTAGTCAAGTAGTGGAAGCAATGAAGTTTCTTTTTGGTGACAGCGCTGAGATTACAACGAATGCTGGTGGAGTAACACGTAAAGTTAAACTTGCAGAGGCTGGAAACCCGATTGGGTCAATTATTGGCGCTGCTGGTCGCAAACTAGCGGCAGATGCGGCAAAAGGAATTGCTAAAAAAGAAGCGAAGAACACTGCGGCTTTAACTAAGCCTCGCACCGTCAAGCCTGCAAAGCCTGCAGCAAAACTTTCCAAGGCTGAAGCACGCGACATGGAACTGGCAGACATTAAAAGATTAATGATGCCTGATCCTCGCCCTGCAAGGGCTGCAGCGAAGTTCTCTGCTGATGACGGTATCCGTCAGGCTATGCGTGGCAAGTCCGGCAAGGCGTTAACGACAGGCCCGAAGCCTGTGCGTTCAGGTTTTAAGACGGACTCTGCTTTCAAAACTGCTTTGAAGAAGTGGGAAAGTAAGTTGGAGGCTAACCGTGCAGCGGTTCGTGGTGGGGGAGACTCAACACCTGTTGCACCGAAAGCGACTCCTGCAGTGAAGAAGCCTGCGGTGAAGAAGAATCCGGCCCCGGCTGCGAAGAAGGAAACTCCCGCTGTGGCCAAAAAGCCAACAGTGAAGAAACCTGCTGCCAAGAAGCCCATTGACCCACCGAAGTCTCTTGCTGCTCGCAAGCCAAGCACTGCTCTTGTGAAGCGTCCGGGTAGCGCGGTTGCGACTCGTCCGGGTGCGCCCACTGCTAGCACTGCTAGCAAGGATGTAGTGAAAGAGCGTGGAGTTCCAACCTTCTCGTATGCACGTCCAACGACTGCTGCGGGTCGAGCAAAGTTGGCAATTGAAGGCCCAAAGGCGCAAGCGAAGCGTCCTGCTGCCATTGCTGCAGGCCGGTCGCAGTTAGCGATTGAGGGTCCGAAGAAGGCGGCCACGGCTGCTAAGGGTGGCATGTCTAAAAAGAAGAAAGCACTCATT
>Ga0196901_1000084_pt1 | contig 44419 bp, 51 predicted proteins | sample CB_VirMetaG_FD_169099 | JGI IMG/M metagenome (GOLD analysis project Ga0196901, IMG submission 169099) | Freshwater to marine saline gradient viral communities from Chesapeake Bay - CB_1504_1 Viral MetaG (v3) (version 3) | ecosystem: Environmental > Aquatic > Marine > Coastal | place: USA... | reverse complement strand
AATAACAGACTAGAAAATGAAAGGGAGATTCTAATTGCAGAAAACAAAAGACTGCGTGAGGCTTTGGAGAAGATAGCAGAGTCTGATGAAATCGCACAACATATAGCGCAGCAAGCACTGGAAGGTGAGAAATGAAATGTAAAAGTTGTGGCTCAGTTAGACATCATTTATACGAATGTCCACATGGTGATAACTGGACGAGCTTAAATGCCAAAGTTAAACAGATTGAAGTAGAGCGAAACTCAGCTTTTGATGCTATCGCTAAATTAACAGTAGAACGTGACCGTTATCGTGAAGCTTTAGAAACTGTAAAGGATGTACTTAGTTATTTGCCTGTTGGGTTCATGGGTATTTGTGGCGACGTACAAACCGGCGAAACTTGGCCTTGTGAAGATGAGCTTTTTGACACAATAAATACAGCACTGGAAGGTGAGAAATGAGTGATTATGATGATATTGAATATGCAGCAGATCAAGCAATGGATGCTGTTTATGATCTGACTAATTCATATGAAGGATTAGATCAAACTTGGCGGTTTCTTTGTCGTTGTTTAAATAATGAATACAAAGAAATTAGTAGTAGTAGAAGATAGAATTTTTAACTATTGTGCACAACCCGGAGGCCTTATGCCAAAGAAAGGAAAGAAACCACATTACGTGGTCAACGCAACCGGTGGCAAGTATGTACCAGCCACTACCCCATCTAAACCCGCACCTAAGCCCAAGCCGTTGCAGTTCAATGCAACGTCACAGACCAAGACGATTACACCAATCGGCACGACACAAATGCCAACTGTGTACTACACACGAGATGCGTGGACGAAGATGTGGAAGATTGTTGAACTGTGCCCTGAAGAAGTTGGTTGGTTAGGCACAGTCGACAAAATCGGAGGTGATTATTTAATCACTGAAGTCTTTCTTTTAGAACAGGAGGTAAGTGGTGTTACGACTGATATTGAGTCTGACGCTGTTGCTAATCTCGCAGTTGAGTTGGAGTCACGCGGTATCGACTCTTCGAAACTTCGATATTGGGGTCATTCGCATGTAAACATGGGTGTCAGTCCATCTGGTACTGACGAAAATCAAACCAACGAATACATCGAGCATTGTGACTTCTTCATTCGTGGTATCTATAACAAGAAGATGGAAGCAAAGGTCGATGTATTCGACATGAACCACAAGCTTGTCTATCAAAAGGTTGACCATGCAGTCAAAGATGAACGCTATGATGCTGAATGGCTAAAAGCGTTGAAAGATGAGATTGCAGCAAAAGTTAAGAAACGTGTATATGCACAACCTTATAGTTATGGCGGCTTGAGAAACAACCAAGCAGTACCAGCAGCTCAAATGAATCAACAGTTTAAGAATCAACGCGATCAATATTTGAATTGGCGTTGGGGAGACTATGACAAATGGGATTACTGAAAGACATTGAGTTTAAAAATCCACAAGTTCAGGATTTGGATTACAGGATCAGACGCTTTGAGGAACAAATAACTACTTGGAATCAGCGTATTGAACGTATGAGCCGAGACTTAGAGGAATATGTTGCAGATCAGAAAGCAATTACTGAGTACAACGAGAAGGTAACTCATGCTGGTATCGCTGTTCCAGATTTTTTACAAACCAAGATTCGTGTAATACTTCACGATCTAAATCTGTCTGAACAAAGTAATAAAGCTTCTATTGAGCGTCTTGAGCGTGACATATCAAGTCACAATCGTGAGTTATCGCCGCTTAAAGAACAGCGTGCTCGTCTTACTGATAATGAAATGATTCGCATCAGTAAAGATGGTGTTAAAGCATCGCTTGAAAGTATAGGCGCTGTTAACCCTCGCACAGTATGTGTAGGTAGTGACACACATGGTCAGTTTGTTCGTTGGCGTTATGATGATATTTGGATGTCTCCTGACAAGAACACATATCCATCTATTAACAATGGTGGTCCTGTAAGGATCAAACTTGAACCTTTAACGTGTACCTTTTATGTACGTAATAATTCCGTTGCTATCGTTCCTATTCGTGGCGGCCGTCGTGTCGAGAATTTCAGTGGTAGGGCAACAGGCCATCCTCATATTCTCGATAATAATCGTCCTTGTCTTGGTGATTATACCACCCCGGTTGCAGAGGCGATTAGCGAACAGGATTGGCCAACTCTGGCGTCGTTGATGGAAATGTTCCTATCCAATGCAACAGTTGACGACGCAGCAGGTCGTTACTGGTGGCGTTGGCTACAGCTTGTTCCGGGTATTGATGATGTTGTTCGTACTTACGCAGCTCGCAATCCACAGAATCAGTTAGTAGAACAGATCATAATGATTGGGCATAAGTTCGCTCGTGTTCAGTTAGATGGAAACAATGCAAACGTAACTTTGTATGACACATACGAAGAGTACTTTAAACCGGAGACAGAAGAGAATGAAGAAGCAGCAGCTTGAGTGGGAAGATTTCACAACATTCGATGAAGTGCCAATTGGTATGTGTTACGTAGCTGGTTATTATATAACTGAACCTGAGTACGTGTTCACAACTCTGATGTATGTTGGAACAGATGCAAAAGACATTGTTTGTCTTGATCCCGATTTTGCACAGACAACTAAGTCTAGTGAAGTAGTCATTACTCATTGGAGTGACTATTTCCATCCTGCACATCCTGAAGAAGATATTGGCTTTTCTGGCGATCCTGAGAAATTATCTGAGGAGATTGAAGAGTTCACATCTGGTGTGACAAACGTAGACAACAATCCATCGCTATCAATGGCGGTTGAGTTGTTGGAAGAAACTTTGCTCTATTTATAGGAGGCTACATGCCAAGAGTTAGTTATGAAGACTATGAAACAGAAGTCTACGTAAACGTCTCTCCCGAATGGGATGAAGACATTGAAGATATTTATAACAATTGCAGTAACTCTGAGATAAGGCAGTTTATCCAGTTAGCAATAGAGAATGAGTTTGAGTATAGTCCTGAGCTTACTCGTACTCGTTCTGATGACTCACAAGAGTCAGATGCGATTGAGAAAGCTGTTCACGTTATTGCTGATGCAACTGATGATCAGATTGCATCCTTACCCGATGAAGACATCGATATGCTTCGTACGAAGTTTACTGGTGTCGTACATGAATCTACGATCAGGAAGAATCCTCTTCTTGACGAGATAAAACTGATGGTTAATTCGTGTGACGCGTCACCATCACCACAATTATGGAACGAATTTAAGTTCCTTATTTCTTCACTTTAATATCTAAGGAGATATTCACATGGCTATTATTGCTAAAGTTATTCGCGTACCCGGTGCTGTCGTTGAAGTAGGTGTTGAAGACGGTGCTACCGTCTCTGACGCTTTGAGCGCAGCAGGCGTTACCTTGACTTCAGGAGAAACCCTGAAGCTCAACGGCTCTGACGCCGATACTGACGCCGTTCTGTCAGACGGTGCACGCATTCTCATTGCTAAGGCAGCCAAAGGGGCTAAAGGAGCATAAAAAAGGTTTGTCAGCGTAGGGTGCATAATTTTGGTTCGTTTAAATCTACATTACGGCGTAAAGGATATAAACATACGCGCACTATGCTCGAATGTATAATACATGATGCGTAAGTTCCACCCGAAGCTCTGGAAAGCTGAATAGTCATACTCAGGTCGAGTCACTCACTACCAGCGGAGAAGCCCTACTCTCCATCCGTGTAGGGCAGCTTCACCAATTCTTTTTCTAATAATGGAGGTAGGCATGAAAGCCGCAACCGCAGAAGTTATTCGTTTACCGTATAATGTTTCACGTCAAGACAAACAGTTTCGTGAAGCTTTCAATTATCTTGTTGCTCAGTTACAAGAGTACAATATTCAATCCGTAGCAGAAGCCGCTGGCGTGAAAGATCAGACACTGTACAACTGGATCAACCGTACAGTAAAATTCCCTTCTACCCGTACTTTTTTCCGAGTAGCCACAGCTATGGGCTACGTCATTACTCTGGAGAAACTAAATGGCTAAAACCAAAGAGCAGAAACAGCGTGAAGCTCTTGAACGTGCACGCGCTGCAAAATGGGAAAACTCCCGTGCTAAGCGTCTTGGCACGAAAACCCGCGAACAGTGGGAAGAAATGAATAAAGCGTTATGCCAGTAAAGCGCGCTTATTTAAAGAATCAAGTGGTGGGCAATATGCGAATCGTAAGTTTCGCTGAGCCCTCATTAACGGTTAAAGGGTTGCTACCTAACTACATCTGCGAATGCTGTAACTGTGGCAAAGTTAAGAGAATGTCACAAGACGCGTTACGTAAGCGCTCGAACACAGGTGCAATCAAATGCGGTACGTGTTCTCAATACAAAATAGAAGGGCGCAGTAAAAAGTCAGGTAAGCGTACGAACTACCAAGAACATGATGGTTTTAACGCCGAGCTACATAACAAATTTATTTCGATGAGGTTGTAAATGAACCATGTTTTCGAAGACTTTGATACTCGCCCCTATGATCCTGAGTTTTGTGATCATTGTTCTTATCAGTATGTCGGAGTCGATTGGGACGAAGGAGGCCCCGAAGTGGTGGGAGGCATGGCTCCTCGTCGCGTTATTGTGCACATTTGTAATTACCGTAGTACCCAATCCTTAGCCAAATGCCCAATCGTGGCATACGAACGTTTACAGGAACAAACATGAGTGAAGATGTACGCAGCTATAATGTCGGTGCTTCTGATTATTCCAAGCACAGGATTCAGCCGTGGCAAATTTGGACTGAATATGAACTCGATCCTTTCCGCGCAGACATTATTAAACGGATTCTTAGAACTAAAAAAGAACCAAATATGTCTTTACGAGACGCCAAAATCCAAGATTTAAAAAAGATCGAACACATCATAAAATACATGATAGAATTATATGATTCTGACAACTTTCCTTGGGATAAAAAAGATGCCGAGAGGACGCCCGAGTAAACTCAACCCCGGTGTATACGGGTCAAAATTATATAAAACTTGGTCGCGTATAAAAAGACGCTGTTATAATCCGAACCACGACACATTTAAATATTATGGCGGTAGAGGCATCACTTTATGTGATGATTGGGTTAATAGCCCACAAACGTTTATTGATTGGGCTGAAAACTCTGGTTATAAAGAAGGCCTTACGATAGATCGCATTGATAATTCAAAAGAATACTCCCCAAGTAACTGTAGATGGGTGTCAATGTCCGTACAAAACCATAATACGCGACAAACTAAATTAGATGATGAGAAAGTTCGTTTTATTAGAATCGCACTACAAAATAAAACACATACCGGAAAAGAACTAGCAAAGATGTTTAATGTATCACCGACGTTAATTAGCGCGGTTAAACATCGTTTAGTTTGGTTCGAACTGGAGGAAGCACATGGCAAGAGCAACGAGGGCAATTGTACAAGCGAAGATTAATCCTAAAGCTGAGCTTTATTACAAGCCCAAGCCAGTAGGATTTACGCAACTAAGGCCGTACAAACATCAGCGTAAAGTAACCAGTCTACAAAATCAATCTTCCAACATTGTGTTTGATACAAGTGATGCAGGGACGGGCAAGACATACGCACACCTCATTGCTTGGCATAAACGGAGACAGGAAGGTGGTGGCAAGGCCTTAATACTGTGTCCTAAATCAATTATGTTTGCCGCATGGGCAAACGACGTTCTTAAATTCTTTCCGGGCGACTATACAGTAAGCATAGCAGGTGCTAAGCAGAAGTTCGATGCTTTTGTCCCTGAAGCACAGATCGTTGTAATGAACCACGATGGAGTAAAATGGCTTGTTAAAGACAAAAGGTGGAGTACCTTTCTGGAAGACTTTGACACCCTTATTATTGACGAGTCAGAAGCCTTCAAAAATCATACGTCTCAACGCTCCAAGGCAGCGAGTATTTTGGCCAACCAATTTGAATACCGAGCAGTGCTCTCTGCCACGCCGTTCAATAAGTCTGTCACGGAGCTTTGGCATCAAATCTATTTGCTTGATCGGGGAGCTTTACTCGGTAAGTCGTTCTTTCAGTTTCGAAACGCAGTCTGCACTCCCATCCAGAAAGGCCCAAGGCCGGAGATGCGTGAGTGGCAAGACAAGCCCGGGATAGATCAAGAGATAGCTTTAATTTTGCAATCCATAACAGTGCGCAACAAGTTTGAGGAGTGTTTGGACATCCCTGATAACGTGGTGCGTACCATTCCGTTCCATCTTACACCAAAGCATATGTCGGTATATGAGACTATGAAGGAGGATGCGGTTCTTGAACTCAACGAAGGTGATGTTACCGCAGTTAATGCCGCTGTCTTGGCAAATAAGCTACTACAGGTTGCTTCTGGGTCTGTGTACACAGAGGATTCAACTGCGGTGGTTGTCGATACGGAGCGATATGAACTTATCACGGAACTCGTGACCGAACGTGAACACTCACTTGTGTTTTTTCAGTGGACACACCAAAGAGATGCACTGATGCAATATTTCGATAAAGGAGGTATTACCTATGAAATTATCGATGGAACTGTTTCTGACAGACGACGAAAAGAGATTGTGGAGGGCTACCAAGCGGGGGATTTCAAAACTCTTTTGCTTCACCCCAAATCAGCAGGACATGGACTTACACTTACGAAGGGAACGGCCACTATCTGGGCATCCCCTGTCTATTCGCCCGCGCTATTTGAACAAGCAAACCACAGGATCTATCGTGCAGGTCAAACAAAAAAGACCGAGACTATACTAATTGAAGCTGTCGGAACAGTAGAGCAACGTATCAACGACATTTTGTCCCAACGTTTGGGTAAAATGGAAAATCTACTGGAGCTTTTATCGTGAGAAGAATATATACTGCTATTGCAATCTTAACACTGGCATCTCGTTTAATGACCTTTTCATCAAACATCAGCCGGGAACTCTATATAAGAAAAAGAAGGAAGCAATATGAGCTGGACCAGCTTAATCAGACCAACCGATTTAATAGACCCCGTACGTATCATACCATTCGAGACGAAGATGACGAATTCGGCGAGTCGCCCTTCGACGATCGTTGGGATAGATTTTGAGACGTACTATGGAAAAAACTATACGCTCCGAAAACTCACAACCACCAATTATGTACGGGGACTATCCCGGGCAGAGATACACGGCGCATCTATTAGCATTAATGGAGAAGAAGCGCACTGGCACAGAGCAGAAGACCTCGAAATGGTATTCAATAGCATCGACTGGTCACGATCCGCTATGTTGGCTCACAACTGTGCTTTCGATGGTTTTATTCTTAGTCAGCACTATGGCCATATTGCAAATTACTATTATGATACAATGAGCATGGCGCGTGGATTACTTAGCCACGACATTCCCGCCGGACTCGATTCAGTTGCCCGTCATTACGGTCTCGGAAGTAAAATCGCTGGAGCACTCGAAGGAGTCATCAACAAGCGATGGCATGAGTTCTCTGAAGAGCAAAAGCTCGATATGGAGTTGTACTGTAACAACGACGTGCAAATCATGTGGAAGATCTTTGAAAAAATGCTTCCTCATTATCCACACGACGAGTTGGATCTGATCGACACAAGTATTAAAGCTTTTGCACGCCCGCTTTTAGAAGTAAATGCCACACTTGTGGCAGAAGAGCGGTTCAGGGAAGAGCAGGAAAAGACAGCGCTCATTAAGCGTGTCGCCGATAGATACGAACTTCCGACTGAATCAATACGTAAACAACTTTCATCCAACCCTCAGTTTGCTGAATTACTGGTTGCTGAGGGCATTGAGCCGCCGATGAAACCAAGCCCTTCCAACCCGGAAGAGATGACTTATGCGTTTGCCAAGAATGACATTGCGTTTCAGAATCTAGGTACACACCCGGATGAGCACATTCGTGATCTGATTGAAGCTAGGCTTGCGGTAAAGTCCACTATCGGTGAGTCCAGAGCAGGCCGTGTACTGGAGCATTCTGACCTTGGTAAGAAGCCAATTCCGATTATGCTCAACTACTGTAAAGCGCATACCATGCGGTGGACAGGCGGTGACAAGATCAATCCTCAGAATTTTCCCTCAAATCGGACGAACTCAAAACTCAGACATACCTTGATTGCGCCCAAAGGAATGGCTATGGTTGTGATTGACTCGTCACAAATTGAGGATCGAATGAATGCTTACACAGCCGGACAATCCGATGTACTCGAAGCGTATCGCGCTGGCATCGACAACTACAAACTCATGGCGAGTAGGATTTACGATGTCTCGGTTGATGAAGTTACCAAGCAACAGCGTTTCGTTGGAAAAGTTGCAAGGCTCGGTCTTGGTTACCAATGCGGAGTTGCTAAGTTTACTCACATGCTCCGCGCAGGAACTATGGGACCGCCTATCTATGATAGCGAGTTATCGGACGAAGAGATTGCATCAGCCCACACGAAATACCGACGTGCTTCCGACCGAGTAGTTTCCCAGTGGTACAACATGCAGGACCAGATCGTAAATATGCGGTATGGCAACGAGAATATTTTGTACTCAGGATACAATAATTCACCGCTTGCCAAAGTGGTTAAAGACGGTATTCTTATGCCAAATGGGTTAAAACTACATTATCCCGGTATAACAACTGACCCGGACGGTCAGACCACGTATCAAGCCAGTTACAATATGCGCTCCAAATTGTACGGCGGGCTACTCACAGAAAACTATGTGCAGTGCCTTGCTCGTATTGTAGTAGGAGAGCAGATGTTGAAAATTGCGTCAGAGTTTCCCGTAGTAATGATGACGCACGACGAGGTAGTTTATTTAACCCCAGTAAATGACGCACAAGCGGCTTATGACTATGGCCTTGAGTGCATGAAATGGGTTCCGGATTGGTGTCCGGGGCTACCCGTCGATGCCGATGGTGATTTCGGCGACAACTACGGAGAGATCAAATGAGGCCGATTGAGATCAACCAAATCGAAGAAGCCAAAACCAAATGGTTCGAGCTGATGCAAGAGATGATGTACGACATCCAGAATGTACGTATATGCGAATTCATGGTTAATGGTATAGAAACCCCCGTAATCGGATTAATCCGCACCAGTGGCTCCACTGGGTTCGTTTTTGAACCATATTTCACGATGGTCACAGACGATGTGTACGAAGATATGCTCCCCTTGGATGACACCCGACCCATAATGATTGGGTTCAGGGAACCTAAATCCAAAAATTAAACAAAACGTTTGACTTTTAAAACAGAGGTATTAATATATGCAACACGACGTTGTAGAAAACGACACGCCTTTAGGAACGTTGATCGATGAGTTACAGGCTTATCGACTCCAGAAAGACGCAATAAATGCCCAGTTAAAGGGTGTTGAAGCTGAAATCGAAAGCCTAAAGCTACGTATTCGCCAAACAATGGACGTACTGGGGCTTGAATCTGCCTCTGGCCACGACTTATCTGTTAAGGCCACTGATACAAACTTGGGACAAATTGAAGATATTGACTCGTTCTACGACTTTATCAGGGAGACTGACTCCCTCTATTTTCTGGAACGACGGGTATCACAAGCGGCCTTCCGTGAGTATCTGGACATGAACGGCGGTGAGTTACCGCCGGGATTGAATCTTTTCGTTAAACAAGACATTTCTGTAAGGAAAAAATAATGACCGAAAGCACTGAAATAGCAACAGCATCATCAACCGCCATCGCCATCCCTTCACGTTCTGAACGTGCAGCAGCACTGGCACAACGCGTCCGCGCCACATCTAACATCATTAAGATCTCTACCGACGGTAAGCATCTGGTTATTCCGGGGCTTGGTGAAGCCCCAGCACCGGCCGATCTGGTTGTGTTGGAATTCATGGCCAAGAACGTGTATTACGACGCAAGCAAGCCATTTGACCCAAACAACATTACTCCGCCCCTGTGTGCTGCAATGGGTTTCGACCTGAACGACAACCTGAAACCCTTTGATAACGCCGCTGACAAACAGGCAGACTCCTGCAAAGAGTGCCCGATGAATCAGTTTGGCTCAAAAGGCGCAGGTAAGGCTTGTCAGAACCGTCGTCTGGTAGCTGTCTTGCCACCTGATGCTTCTGCTGACACTGACATCTACGTACTAGATGTCTCTGCAACAGGTATCAAAGGCTTTGACACCATCATCGCGCAGATGGCCACAGTGGCGGGTAAAGAACCGCACTACTTCAAAGTAGAAGTGTTCCCGAAGCAGGCCGCTAATTCTCGTGCGCAGACTTGGGGTTTTAGTAACCCACGTCCACTCAGTGAAGAAGCGATTGCTATCATGGAGTCCAAACTCGATGCGGCTGCTGCTCAGCTTGCACAACCAGTAAGTTTTGAGTGATGAGTATCCGCGACTACATGGTCGCGGAGTCTTTGAAGTCATTCCGACAACTGGATGACATTGCTGAACAGTTGACGTATGACGAGGTGACGCGGGCTTTGCAACTAGAAGCCCGCACACAGAGACGCCCGACTGTTTTACGTAAATTAATTTCTATCGCAAGTAGAAAACACAAAGTCCACCTACAGGAGAAATACCTTGGCTACCAAAAAGAAAGTCGCAACCTCGCGCAAACCATCGAAAGTAATGACAGCAGCACAGATTGCTAAGAAACAGGATGCAATCGTTGCTGATAAGGAGGAAGTAAAAAAGTTGAAAGCCGACCTGAAGTCAGCGAAAGCCGATCTCAGGGAGGCAATGAAAGCAGTAACACCGCGCCTGAAAGAGATCACCAAGCTGGAAAAGGCGGTTGGAGTTCGCTTATCAAGGATTGAACGCGTACAGGCTGAGATCAATGGCGCAAAAGCCTGAAGCAAGGTTCATAGATAAGGTACACAGAGCGCTGCCTAGATCTGTGTATCATCAAGGCATGGGGATTACTGCCACCAATGGTACTCCCGATGTCTACTATGAAGGGAGACGCGGCCAGCTATGGGTTGAGTATAAATGGTATGACTCCATACCGTTTAAATTTAATCTCGTAGCGAGCCGCAAGCTCTCCAAGCTACAACTAAGATGGCTGAACCGTTGTTTTGACAATAACCGACCTTGTGCGGTTATTATCGGCAGCCCAGACACCTATGTGATTCTTGACGAGCCTGTATGGGATCAGGAAATAGATATAGAAGTATGGGATGAACCGTTTGAGAACGTGATTCGGTACATTAAGGAGACAGTCTTATAATGCACGTAATGATTGATATTGAAACGCTGGGGCTTGACCACGACTGCCATATCTTGTCTATCGGGGCTTCCCAAATATGGGGTGGAGGCGAGTTCTACCGACTAATTAAGCCCGGTACTCAAGACCGACACATTGATGATGGCACGGTTCGCTGGTGGATGAATCAAAACGAAGACGCCCAACGCGAGGTTTTTGGTAAAGAAGGAGACGCTGATTTAAAACAAGCCCTCATTGACTTTAAAGCGTGGGTATTGTCAGAAATATGTGACAGCGTACCTGAAAAACTGCGCGAGGTTAAATACTGGTCACATGGGGCAACTTTTGACCTTATGATCTTGGAAAATGCGTTCAAACAATACAATATTGCTGCGCCTTGGCAATACTGGAATATGCGTGACACTCGCACCTTATTTGATTTAGTTGATAAATCTGAACTTCCAAAGCGAATGGGAACACATCACAACGCGCTCGATGACGCGCTACATCAAGCAACTTGTGTACGTTATATTTATGATAAGCTGAGGGCAGGCCTTTGACGCTCGACGACCTAACGACCTACCAAAACAACTTCAAACTGTTCCAGAAGCTCATGTCCCAAGGGGCCGAAGTTGTTATCCTACCTGTGAAAACTGTACCTGATGACGAAGAACGCGCTGCGATCTGTACCAAACAAGGTGAACAGATCATACCTCACGCAATTCTCGCATGGGACAACCCCTTTGAATTATTTAAACCACTATTGATTGACACACCAAAAGAAGTTGAATAAACTACTATCATCCTCGCGGATGATAGATGTGTGATAAGTTGCTTTGAACCCGGACCAAAAGTCCGGGTTTTTTTTTGTTTTAAAGATTATCGTACACTTTGAATTTAGAAATATCGCTTGACCAAGTACCTGTAGGCAGAGTTACTTTGCCTTGAATCCTCCACGACCCAATCTGATCAAGATCACCCGAGATAACTACGTACCTTATCTTCCCGTCCGTTCCATCTGTTGTAAAAGAAGCCGTTTGTACTGTGGTTGTCTTGTCCGGTTTTTCAAAGATAATCTCTTTAGTAATCGCTGTACTTACATCGACGACTACAGTGTCATCCATCAGAGTCAGTTCAAAAATAGTACCTATGTCATTTAGGTGAATTTCGTTAGCAGCCATTACAGTTCTACCTCGTCAGCATATTGTTTTGATATATAGCTATTTATTAGCTCATTTCCATAGATTCTAGCATCTAAGTTGCTTGCGAACATAAGGCTACTTTCAAATTCCATCAATTCATCAATAAAGACATCAAAATTCTCACTGAAACACAGGTTAATGCCCTTCTCTTCTTTTTTGTTTACGTAGCTACTTATCCTGATTATTTCCTGCCATACGCCATTCTCGTCGATGAATTCGACTTTATAAGCCCTCGATAACGCAAGATGACCAAATCCGAATACAGGAAAATACATTTTAGATCTCGTCTTGACCTACTATGTTTACAGTTGGGAGGGTAGCATTCCAAGGGTCTGGATCAGATGGAATGCTGTTATAAAAATCTCTCAGTTCTTGCCTGTATGTAACCCAATGTGCGTCTAGTGCCACACCCGTTTCATAGGCTTTAATAACTCTGTAATCAGTTTGATTCAGTTTATCTAACGATAAGTCTCTTAACTGCTGTATTTTCATAAGCGTTTCACTGGTGTTTGGCGGTCTTACATTCCAAGTACCATTGACCCACTCCAACACATTTGGGTAAGATGCTGAGGGTGGGTTTGCAACTTCTATCCACCCAGCATCCAGTATTTCTTCTGCCGTAAACGCTGCCTTATCAGTTCTTGTTGTGCCGTCACTCAATGTAATCTTATTAGGTAACTGAGTTGGGTAAGCACCGTTAAATGAATATAATGCCATTTTTATTCCTCTATGCTATAACATCCAGATATACATCTAGTTGTCCTATATTCGGACCTAATCTTGCTTCATAAAACGATAATGTTGGAGCACCAGATAATATTATTTGCGGACTTCTTAACCAGAAATACGATCCAAACGTTGCGGGCGCGGAGGTCTCTGTATACACATAATATGTTCCATCAGCCGCATCTGTTCTACCTGTACCTGTGGAGCCTGTACCGCCAGTATCCACCTGCCAAGCAAACGAGTTCGATGCGGTATTTACAATTACGTTGCTCCATGTCACTGAGGCATAGGTTGTCTCACCCGCACTGCTTGTTTGAAATGATTCACCAGTATTTTCAAATGAGTACAGATTTCCATCTAGATTTATAGCATCTAACTGTAAGTCACCCTGCCAAGAGCTAGCACCCGCAGTACCGTTTTGGTAAGCAAAAACCAAGTATACAGTAGCACCAGCATATCCAGATATATCAACGACTCTTTGTGTCCAAGCATCAAGTTCACCTGATATTGTGAACAAAGAGGGTGTAAGTCCAAGCTCATATTGCGGGCCAACAAGGTTAGGAAACTGATGTGTCGATGTTAAATCATAAATTCCTTGAGCGTCAGAATAATTGAAATCAAGAATTGTACTTGGTGCTGTATTTACAGACGATGATGGTGATTTAATTCTAAGCCAATCACCTTGGATTAAATATCGACCTCTAAAATAACTGCCAAATCTACTTTTAACTGACATTACACATCCGCCGTTCCGGTTGATGGGTAGAACCTACCAGTTCCCCATATTATTCTTATAGCACCATCTCCACCATTACCCCCACCAAGTGCTGTATCATCTTCAGGAGAACCACCACCAGCACCAAATACACCGCCGTTAGCACTACCTGTGGTTCCTCCAGAACCACCCGTTCCCGGACTATCTACATTTCCACCTGTTCCACTTGTACCTTCACCGTAAATACCTGTACCGCCGCCGCCGTTGTTGTACGCGCCACCTGTCGATTGACCGCCGCCGCCACTACCTGCGCCACCAATCCCATTTGATCCTGTCCCAGAGTTAGTTGTGCCGCCATTACCGCCATCCCCCGTGTAACCACCGGCTCCGCCGCCACCGCCACCGCCTTGGTTAGTGTTTGATGCTCCACCGCTTCCGCCGCTTCCACCACCATCACCAGTGAAAGAACCGCCCGCAAAAGTTGTTGCTCCATCACCCAATGACTGACCACCAGTACCACCAAGACCCGAAACCAATACAGTAGCACCTCTTGATAAAGTTGAGTCGCCGCCATTAGTTCCCGATGCTGTTCCAGAAGCACCACCAGCACCGCCAGCACCAACAACATAGTCTAAGTCTTCACCGGCTGTTACTGCTAATGTTGCGTAGCCTAATCCACCACCACCGCCGCCTGCGCCGGATTCATTAGAAGTACCCGGAGAAGCAGAACCACCGCCGCCGCCGCCGATACATACGACAGATATTTCAGATACACCAGATGGTACAGTCCATGTACCAGAACCGGCTGTTGTAAACTCAACTTGTCCGGGAAGTGTCACATTGTTTTGTAAAGTCTCTGAGTCATTAAAGGCAACAATATCCCAAACACCAGAGTTCTTTTTATTTCCATCAACCCAAGCACCTGTTGTTTCAGCAGGGTTCAGAGCAATACTGTAAGCGCCCCAAGCATCGTTACCTGTACCACCAAAAGCTGATGGGTTATCTGTACCATTAAAGTCTGCTCTATAAGCAACCATTAATGAGCCAAATGTTTGACCAGTTCCAATCTGCTTAATCATTGTATAATTTGTTGGTGCTGTAACACTATCTTCAGCTAATTCATCATCATCAAGACAGCCAATAGCAACAATCACACTAGGATTTGCGGTAACAGTAGTAACTGATGGTGGGTCAGGCATATTACTATTTACGTTAATACCATCAGTTGAATAAGCAAATGGTGTGATTAAATCAACATCTCTCCATGCTGTAACAATCCAGTTTACACCTGTACCAATAGCAGCAGTCGTATCTGGTGTAGCACCCATGACTTTATACATCGCCATTTCTCGTGAACTTGTCCTAGTGTGCTGTAGAGTAAACTCTGTCCAACCTGTAGGAACAGTAGATAGTGTGTTATCTGATCCAGTAGCAATAATTACAAAGTCATTCTGTTGTAACCCAGATGGTAATGTGGCATCACTATTAGCGCCGAAAGTAAAACCAACAAGCGATATAGTAGCAATACCGGCTTGAGTCTCATCAAACCACTGATAATAATCTGTAGTTAATTGATTCAATGTAGAACCAATCATTGACCCATTTCTAGTCTTTTTTAACATGGACTAAGCTATAATCTCGTAAGAACAAATTGCCTGTAAATCACCATTGGCAGAAGCTGTGCAACGCAGAGCATCGCCTTCTTCAAGATAAACTGCACTATCTTTTGACAAAACAACCAATGTTGCTGCCGCTGGTACTGTAATTGTGCTAGCCAATCTATATGCTGTAGCACCTCTATATAAGTCTACAGTTATATCTGCATCATTAGTGCCATCAATGTTTGATATTGTAAGTGAGTTTACTTTATAAACTTGACCAGATGCCGCAGAGTTAGTTGTTATTGCTGTCGCTGTTGTTGTAACTGACTGTACATCAGTTTTACCTGTAATTGTTGTTACGTCTACTATATTTGGAGCCGCCATTTAAAAATCCCCTTAACCAAAAACTATTGCCATTGCGATTGCTTTGCCAGTAGTTATACCGCCGCCAGCACCACTTTCATCAGTGCCATTGACCCAATTACTTCCGTTATATTTTAGTACCTGACCATTTGTTGGCGTACTTATAACAACATTACTTAGTGAGTCTATGTTTTCACCGGTTATGTCCTGAAGGTATGTTTCGTTCAAGAAAGACCAAGCACTTCCATTCCAAGTAGCATATCCAGTAGATTTTGTAATAGAGGGTTCTTTAGCATCAAGTGTTGTTTGTAAATTAGTAATAGCACTAATCGGATGTTGGTTTGCGTCTGATCTACCTGATAAGGAATCGTGACTTGTTGCTGTAAACGCGCCAGAAGAAGTTGAGGCACGATCTGTAATGATTCTAACATCAGCAATAACAACCTTTGCTGTACTGTTTGTGTACGAAGCACTTGTTTGTAAGATGATTTGATACATCGGAACAATCTCAGAAACAGGAACACCGAAAGAATCCCAACTTTCACCATAAGCATCTTCATTAGAAGCGTATGTACTATTACCTAGAATTAATTTTATTGGATAGTAAATATCGTTAGTCGCAACCATCCAATATGAAATGTAATCACCTTCTGACGCATCTGTAAGTGAACCAGACCCACCACCATCAATAGCGTTATAACTAGCAAGTGAAGTACCGGCAACCCAAGGATCAGTTGATGGAGTTATTTGCGACCATTCAGTGCCGTTTCTGTATAAAACAGGAAGATTTGCCGCACCACTTAATATTTGTTCATAATTAGCAGTTGGTGTCGCTGAATGGTTAATTTCGTGGTCTAAATCTTCATCAGAGATTATTAGGTTTTCAACACCAATAGAAGTAGCAGTATCGTCATTCAATGTGTAAGTTAAACCACCACCACTTCTCCATTGTGCGCCTTCTGTTTCGTGTTCATAATGATGCCATTCTGTATCTCGTTCAGATGAGTGTCGTTCATCACCAAAAATAAAAGCATTACCATCTGTAGCGTTCCAAACAACGTACATACAAAGCAGGTTATGTCTAATTCCGGGAACAGCACCCGCCGCATATAAATTACCGTTTTGATCTATATTAATGTAGTTCTGAGCAGTTACATCGTCTATCTGAAATGTCTTTGGTGTGGAAAACGTAAACTCAGTACCCCTATACCAGTATGATGCTGACGCACCAGTTGGTGCGATTGTAGCTGTTCTAGTAGTTGGGTTAAATGAAATAGTAGTATCTGTGCGGTTTGGAAACCCTGTCATATCGGCAGTAACATTCGCAACTGCTAATATCGCATCAGCAGTAGTAATATCATTTAATGTTGAAGCATCCCAACGACTATTCGCATTATCATATCGCAATACTTGTGTATCTGTTGGAGTCATACCTGAATTAACATCAGATAAATCTTTAATAGATTCGCCGGTTATATCAGTTAGATACCCCTGAGTAGAGTGATCACCCCAACCGTAAGCAGTGTTCCAGTTTGTTATATCTCCAACGAGAATACCGCTTGCGGCAGACACAGAAAACACAGGGTCGGTCTCAGCGGTTAGATACCCCTGAGTTGAGTGATCCCCCCAACCGTAAGCAGTGTTCCAGTTTGTTATATCTCCAACGAGAATACCGCTTGCGGCAGAAGCATTGAAAACTGGGTCTGTTTCTTGTGCGTTAATAAACTCAGAGTTCTCATTATCCCAAACTAAAATATCTCCAGTTGAAATATTTGTTAGCCGTACATCATGTGCGTGTCTTAGATAACTACCTTGTGTCGAACGGACAAAAAGTACACCTTGCGTAGTATTACCGCCACCATTATAGATTACAAAGGCAGTAGGTAGTTTTAAAACCCCATCACTGGGTTCGGTTGCTATAAACCCACCGGGAGTCGCTGGATCAACAAATAAAACATCACCATCTGAAAACGATGTTAAATTAAGTCCACGAACTTTACCAAAATGAGTTACGTACCCGTCTTCACCATCAGCAATATCGTGAGTGGTGACACCAATGAAATATTTTGCTTCTACTGTTCCATCAGCAACCATTGGAGCAATAGTCAATCTACCACTAGCACCTAAAGTACCAGTAACCATTACAGCAGTGCCATTTGGTATCAAAGAACCTGTCTGGTTCTTTACAATATAACTGACTTCTTGACCAAGCTGATTTACTGAACCATTTAGTAAACCAACATCAAGCGTTCCTTCGTCCGGGTTCCAAGCTACTTCACCTGTACCAACTGTAACCCCGGCTGTTGTTTCGAACTGGGCACTGTTCTGTAAAACAAACCCATTAACAGTTAGATCGCCAGTAATTTCTACGTCATTATTAACATCAATAATGATTGCCTCACCGGTAGCAGTAGTTGTTATGCCGGGAGTACCAGTTCCTGAGCCAGTAACCAAGATACCACCGGCAGTTGATCCATCACCAATGTAGACTTTCTTTTCATCTGTTGTGTATAAAAGCTCACCCTCAGCGGGGGTTACCCCGCTGCGGTTTGCTTCTAACCCACGTTTTATGCGGATCTGATTCGCCATTTAGAATGTGCCACCATCAAGGAAGTTAGCTACTGTCATTTTACGGAAAGCACCGCCACCAGTTAGTTGAACTGCAATCTCATTAGTGCCGAGGCCGTCTGTTTGAGCAGTCAACTCGTTGAAGTCAAGATCGAATGTGCGGTTAGCAGAAAGATCGCCACCACCTGCAAGGCCGACTCCTGCTGTCAGGGTAGTGCCCGCTGAGGCTACTGAGTCAAGATTCTTATTTACAATCGTCCAGTGAGCTTCAGTTGTTGGGTCAGTTTGTTCTGCGATAAGGACATCACCTGCCTCTACAGCAGTAGCGAAGAACGTACCCGCAACAGTAACAGTGAACATATCACCAACACTAATGCCAGATGGAGCAGTATCCAGATCAGGGGTGTTAGTGGAAGCGTCATAGCCTCCACGATAAGTCATCTCAGAAGCAGCAACAGCATCAACATAGGCTTTAACAGACTGTTGAGTTGGTACTTTCGTTGCCGAGTTGGAAAGCATATCGTCTTCATCAACGACAAAACTAAAACCAGAGGCATCAGCATTTGATGTACGGATAATGGTGGCGTCTACCGGCTCATACACGCCAGTATGAAGGTGGTTGCCCTGCGCTACCTGTGCAGAGCCGGTACCTACGTCGCCGTTAGCGCTCAGTGTTTCGTAGGTAATATCAGTTGTCAGCGCATTGTTTGCGTCATAACCCTGAACAGAAGTACCGATGTCATTGTCAGTGAGGATAGTGCCACTTGATGGCAGGGTTGCACCATTCAATGTACCGACACCCGACATATTGTTTAAGTCGTCAACAACAACGCCAGAACCCTGAATTAGTTTGCCAGTAGTGCCATCATAGCGTGGTAGGGTGTTATCAGTAGAAGAAGCCGGTCCGACTACATCACCCGCGCCTGCTGGGGCTGCCCAAGTGCCATCACCACGCAAGAATTCTGTTGTGCTTCCGTTTGTTTCTTTACCGATTTGAACAGCAGTGTTGCTAGAATCTGCTACGTAGAAATTACCATCTACTTCTGTATATACAAGTTCACCAAACTCAAGAGCGCCTGCACTGGCCACTGTGTTCGTTTGAGAACGCCTAATTTTCAATTTGTTAGCCATTGGCTACCTCCAAAGATTAAAATGTACCACCGTCTACAATATCGCGTATGCGAACCTTTACTGTATCATCGAGTATGCCTGTATACATAGGGATGTAGTTTGAATCACTATCACTTACTATACTTGCAACAAGCTCTTCAATAGACAAAGAAATGTTTAAATCTCCGCCGAGAGAAACTGGTGTCTCAGCCCCCGTTAACCCTTTACCGGTGGTTAATGTCCCGTACTGAAGAGCCTCAACTAGCGCACTGGCTGTTATGTTCTGAATTACAGCATTTCCTATGGACCAAACTAGCGGAGTCGTACCTTCTTCACCCCTAGTAATACCATCTAATGTGTACGGACCAACGCCTGAACGAGATGTATAGGAAATAATCTCGAACTTAGTTGGGGCGGCTATATCATCCAATAAAGTTAGGTACGCAATATCACCTGCCGGGTCCGGTACGTCTGTCCATCCAGCGGGCGCAACGGACACAATTGCCGATGTAGCATCCACCGACATATTGGACAGTAAACTACACTGAACGAAATTACTCCATTTAGACATCAGCCCACCCGCATGATTTCAGCCAATTCTTCAGCCCGTTTTCCGACTTGTTTCGCCCACTTGGAGTCGAGCATTTCTAGGGAAGCAGAAGCGTAGTCATGGCGGTCGATAGCCGCCCACATGCGCTGGAAACCGGCCAGTCGGTGTATGCCGATATTAAAACACATATTAACAAGGACGTAATAACGAGCGCCAGATAGATCACGCACAACAGGGAAGCGATCTGCAAGCTCCCGCGCATGAATCTCAATATCGTTTCGGAGAAGGTACATCGCCTCTTCCTCCGAGATTCCTCTATCATCTAGGTTTCGTCCTACGCCAATTGTCAGCTTTCCAACAGTGTCTTTATAAGGTTTTAGCTCCATCCCCTCGTGGCGGATGAGCATCATTTCAAATTCTGCTGGGGTCATTACCCAAGTCCTATTTTAAGCCCTAACACGGCGGCGATAGCGGCGACTGCGAACAGTATAATTTTAGTAATTATATCGGCTTTTACCGAACTTTTAATGTTTTCTTCGGCAAAAGATTCTCTTATTAGCTTTTGGTGATATAGGCGGTGTCCGTGGATGTCGGCATCTGGGAATGCTTTAGCTACCTCATCCATCTCTTTCCGGAGGGTTTCAAGCTCGCGCATTATCCGAATAATGCGCTGATCCATGTCGTGTACTACAGAGAACGTGTGCCTAGCAACGTCATCGAGTCCCTTGTCCTTCAGAGAAGCCACTAAATTCACCTGATCCAACTGACTCATCTAAAGCTCCCGCGATCCCTCATCGGCCTCAATCGATTTATGGCAGTGTCGATCGTCCACTTTATCGAGCCAATAGCAAAGAATAAAGCAGATGCGACAAGTATCAACACGCTTACCCATACGGCTGCTAATAGTTTCATCGGGATCACCGCCAATGAGCGTATTCGCCATCTGGTCGATGGAGATGAGAACATTCCAGAAATACTTACTGATCTTCTGCACTGTCGATAATCCTCGGAGTCGTTTCTACTTCATGCCTATCGGCCATTGGAGTAACGACATCAGCCCCAGATAGAAGCCTCTGGGTCTCCCGTAAGTGGTCGTTTAAAAGCTGCTGTTTCTGAATCTGTAACTGAAAAGTCTGCATGGCTTTATCTTGCTCAACCTGCCAATTATAGGCAAACGCAATAGTGGCGAAAAACAACGCGCCAAGGCCGATTACCGCCTCTTTTACCGTAAACCCGCTCATCTATTTTTCATCTCCGGTAAACTGAGTGCACGTTCGCCGAACCACCATGTGGTTGCAGTCGTCGCAGAAAAAACGGTCGAGTACACAACGTACTTTATAAGACTCACAATCTCGGCAGATGTAAATATCGTCTGATCCGATGATGCTAAGGCTGAATAGGTCTGTAGCGATCCCGTGAGGACAAGGTACGTCAGCCACATTACGGCAAGCCACAAAGACAGTGTAAGGAAAGGGCGGAACAGACTTTTCATGGCTACAACCCAAGGCATGTTTGTCTGATGCTTGTCCAGTTCCACCTGTGCCTGCAAGGACGTTGTTAATCCGCTCCATGCGCCGTCTTGACTCTTCATCTGCATCTGAAGCTCGATCAGCTTCAACTCGTGGTCCCGTTCTTCCTTTTGCTCGATCGCTTTCTGTTTCCGTTCTTTCAGCTTCATCCATGCCCCAAAAGCTGAGCCAATCACACCAAACAGACCGCCAGAGGCAGCGGAAGCGCCCAAACCCAGAATATCTAACCAATCCACCTAAAGCCCTCCCCCAAAAAGCCATCGTTTTTCCTCATTTCCCAGCCCCAAATATACGCTGATTACAGGTCGGACAAGTTTTATCCGACCAAGAAATTTTTGGATTCCCTATAAATGGAAAAGTGTAGCCTATCTGGGCGTACTTCATTAAGGCTAATAGGGCTAGGAATGTGGATAAGTCAAAAACCATATTGACTACTGACTCTGGCTTAACAGATAAGCTGAATAGTAAATTGGCGACAAAAGTAGCTATGACGGAAAAAATCAGAACCCACCCTCTAAACCGCCAAGCCAAATAAATAATGCGCAACCCAAAATATATTGTGGCAATCGTAACAAACCACGAAGTGAGCATACTCAGCCTTTCTATGCTAGTAAGGCCCTCACCAAGAAATATCCCGGCGGTCATACCGCCAACAACCCATATAGGGTCAATCGTGAACGGGGAATAACTAAAAAAGTGTCTACTAAGGTGTACCATTCCTAATTTCCTTAATGTCCTCTTTTAACTCAAGTATATATTCCTTTATACGCTCCTTCAGCATCTCTATTTCTCTTTTAGTAACAAGGTTCTTAATATCTTGTTCCATGTGCCGTAGTTTCTGATCTTGCATAGAATCACCGGCGAAATGCGCTGATTTCTCTACCTCATGCTGGTTAAGCCGATGGTCTGCATTTTTACGCCATTCCTGTAAATCATCTATAGCGTATTTCAGGGGGGCTATTTCTCGACTGATATAGAGCGTCAAAAAAGCAAAAGCTATCCCTACGAATGCTTTTATCCATTCGCCTTTAGATACACCAAATACTTTAACATTATCCTGTATATCAGACATTCACAAGGGTCCCTCAGTCATCATCTCTCTCAATCTTGGCGATAATGTGCTCGAAAAGGAATTTAATTGCTCCGATCAGAACCCCCGCATAAGCAAAGACTCCGGCGACTTGAAAGTCCTCCATTTTCAAGGCGTTAGCGACATAAAACTTATGGAAATCATAGGTCATCCACAGGATAAATGCTATGACAATCAGTGGGATAATCCGGTATTTTTGCAGTCTGTGGTGCAGGTCATTCATTTCCAAATAACGCCTTATATTCAGGATAAATCAGTGATTGACCCGGAACAGAGCGCCATGTCTGGGTTGAAACACTGCGCTGACCCGAAGCCGCCCTAAACCAGTCCAACGCCCATTCAACTGTTGGCCCTGACAGGGACTCACCGGGGATATTTCCATACTTGAAGTCGTCTGCCAATTGGGTAGCGAATTCAAACGGTCCGATTACACCGGAGCGCTCTGTTGCTTCCCATACATGATCAAATGCTGTCCATTTATCTTTGCGTGGATCGTCCCCGAAATGCTGAGCTAAATCCCTCAGAACCTCGGACATTAAGAACATTGGGGCAAATAACATCATCATGCCAAGCGAATTGTACTTGTCTGAATACATGATGTCGTTGAACACGCGGCGATGATAAACGTCCCAAAACTTGTACATAAACCCCTTTAACTGGAAAAACAGGTGGTATCTAGGGTCATTGGCCCAGTTTGGTCTGGAAGGAGAATCTGGGCGGAGAATAGAGGAGTTCACAAACCGGTTGATTGCTGACAATCTACGGTCATTATTCTCCAAAGCAATCATTAACCACACTTTGTCTTTCTCAGACGTGTTCGGGTCGTTCAACTTAATACGGTATTCAGTTTCTCGCTGTACAGACAGAGTTCTCAGATAATGGTCTTCCCCGACAGTGTAGAATGTCAGATCTTCTGGTTTTAGCCCCATCTCAGCCATGTTGCGCTGTACATCTGGGTTATTGAGATCCTGAGACCATGCGTAAAACATCCGGTTAGCAAGGGTAGTTCCCATAGCACGGGTAGCTCTGGTCCAGTGCACCATACCGTTAATCGTAAAGAACCAATCCGCTACCTTGGCTGATTTCCCTGTGAATCCGGACGTATCAAACCCTTGGGCTAAAAGATCCTGTGTCAATGCACGATCAACCGCCCCGATGTCTTCAGCGTACCGATAATCCTGAGAACTCAGACCTTTAATCATTGCGTCGGTTGCGTTACGGAATCCGCCGCGCATGTACAGGCCTCCAACATCTGCCAAGGACGCAAAAACAGCCGTACCTAGCGTCCTCATTGCCTGATAAACGCTCATAGCCTCGATAGCTTTAGCCCATTTTGGATGTTTTCTAACGAATTCGACAGAACGCAGACCCAAAATCCCATCCATAAAGTCTTCCGCTTCACGGATTTCGTTCTCAGTTGCGCCATTCTTACGGGCTTTTTCGAGCAGAGCGTAGTATTTTGCCCCGTTTTCGCCAAAGGTATTAACGTACTCAGATCTACGTACAACCTGTCTGGTGTACGTTCCGAGGACATGAAACAAATTATCCGACTGGAACTCTGCTAATTTAGCGCGAGCTTCTTTGTTGTCAGTTAACCATTTCAATGTACGCTCGTGGAACGCATCCATGTAAGGATTCTTCATTCCATGTTCTGAAGTTGAATCGAACTCGGTAGCACCATCATTCATAATGATTGCATCCACAATCATCTGGGCCGTTTCCTGTTTGGTTTTTCCCTTCAGAATTTTCTTGTCTGGCATATATTTGGCGATCAAATCAACCAGCACTTCAGGTCTTGCCTGAATGTGGCCCACGTCGAATACCAGTGGGAAGTATTCATGCAGGTATTTCAAATCAACGCCACGGGTTTTTGCATACCCACCAATCGAATCCAGCCATTTACGTACACGACGCATGCCCTCATCTACATACATATCGGTAGATTTAGTGCCTTTCTGCATGTGGCGAAGAAGCTGAAGCATACGGCCTTCGTCTTCTACTAACGGACCCAATGCCTTTTCTAACCCCATTGTTAAACGGGCCAGAGCTATATCTTTATTTTCATGGAACGTAGATTGTTGATATGCACGGGACTGATCTACATAGACGAGACGAAGCGCCTGCTGAATATACGGGTTCTTACTAAACCGCATAGCTGTTGGAAGCGCGACTTTTCCTAAATAGCGTCCTGCTGATTCAAATACTGGGCGAGCTGCTTTGAACATTTTCTGTGACATAGTACGATCAAGCTGCTTCGGCATGTACAACAGAACTTCTGGATCTACAGTACGTGCGTTCAGTACATCCATATTGTACCCAGACATAAAAGCAAACAGCAGATCCGCATTGTCAGACACAGTAACAATACCGAAGAAGTCAGCAACCCAACGTAAGATTCTATGGATAATGCTTCCTGCTTTACGTCCGAAATCTAATTTACCTTGACGGTGAAGAACGAACGCATACGCGGCTGCACGGCGTGGATCGGTACGAATAATTTGTAAAATCTGTGGGTTTCTATTCTTATACGCACGCTCTAGCTGCTGACGAACATAATAGCTATCAGTCGCTTTCAGGATGATTTCACGCTCTTCTGGTTTAAGGAAATTATCAAACGCTTCCAAGAAACCGAGAGCCTGTAGCTTTTCGTTCTGACTGAGGATATTAGCCATCCAAGGGATGTCTTTAATATCATATCCAATGTCTTCAGCCGCTTGAGCCACAGTAACATCAGCCGGGGTCTTTGTTTTCTTCGGCTTACTTGAAGTCTGTTGCCCTTCATGGCTACGGTTCTGTTGAGCCAGTACCTTGCGTGCCATCTGCTGACGACGTAGAGTGCGGACTTTTTCAAGATGGGACTCAACTTTTGCTTCGAGCGCCCGCGCTGTCTCACGGTACAGTCTTTCTTTAGTACGTGCTTTCTCTTCTTCGACTTTACGTGCTTTCTCAATCAGAGCGTTATATTGTACTAACTGTCTAGCAATCTTCTCTACAACTTTAGTGTTGCTATCCTTACTTGCCATCGCATTAACGATCTCACGGTATGGAGCGAGCTGACGAATGTATTTCAGGTCAGTAATACCGAGTTCTTCGGCAAGCATTTCTTGTGCTACGTTCTTACCGCGTTCTTTTGCTGTCTTGATGAGTTTAGCAATCGTTGTACGGCCAATTTTGTTGATCTTGATCTGCGCATTGCGAAGGTCTTGGACATTGCGCTTATTCTGGCTAATTTCTGTGTCCAGTTTCTCAAGCGCATCATAAGCAGCTTGATAACGTTTCTTAATCTCGTTGCGCTTACGAGTTGTCAGAGTTTCTTTTTTCAGTCGGGCATCTCGAGCATCTCTATAAGCCTTAACAGCTTCTTTAGATGCTGCGTTCTGATGCTTATCCCACAGGGTGTTCAGCCATTCATCGACGTTTTGCGTAGGCTTCTGAGCAACAGATCGCCACAGATAAGAGATAGCCGCAGCGATCTGTTTAAAGAATTTATCTACAACTGACTGCGGGCGTTTGTTAGTAAGTAACCAGTCAGCGACCTGTTCAGCCATATACTCGTCAAAAGATAGCGCATACTCTTGGTAAATACGCATTTTTTGCTTTGACGTACCAGTGTAAACACCGTGAGCGGCATCAGCCAATTCGCGTTTAGCAATTATTTCTTCAATCAGCTCTTTAGGAGCGCCAGACATTTCTAACCAGCGTTCCCAGTCACGGATGATTGCGTTCTGGGTACTATAGGATGCACTGTCAAAAGCTTTAGTTACGATTACGTGCGCTAACTCATGTGCGAAGAAACGATACTGTTCGGCTTTCGTCATAAATGGGTTTACGTACAGAACGGCTAACGTGTCGTCTTTGTTAAACGCTACCTTACCCTGTAATGCGCCGCTCTTGATCTTGGCCTCAGAAACAGGACTTGCGTAGATCAAACCCGCAGAATCTACAACTTTTAAGTTGATGCTAGTGATACCGAGATTAGCCAGAATCTTGTTAGCAATAGCTTGGAAATCTGCACGCAGTTTAACTTGTTCTGGCATTGCATCTTTCGCTGCTGCGGCTTCAAGGGTTGTACTTTTTACTTTCTTACGGTCAACAGGTTTCTCGTGCGTGCGGCCGGGACGTAATTTAGTTTGAAATGCTTTGGCATCCTGTTCGACTTTACGATAATGCTCCGCAGCCTTTTCTTCCTGCTGAATTTTAATCTCCATAAGTCGGGAAGCAAGGTCATTGTAGAGCTGATAGTAATTATCCGTGTTAACAAAAGCTAAAGGGCCATACTTAATCCCACGCTGATACTGCTCATCAATCCACGCCTGAGTTTCAGAAGGCGAGCTACTCTTTAGCACATCATCGAACTGTTTAGTTTCAACCGCCTCTGGTGCGGCCATAATTTTGTCATTAACCTGCTGAGCCACGTTTACATTGGACTTATTTTCTTCTCCAAATTGATACTCAATAGCCGCCAAAGCATGTTGATACATATTTTCAGCGTATTGCTTCTGCTTACCTTTTTTCTTTACAGCAAGTAACTGGTCCAACTTTTCCTGAGCATCCGCTATGTCCCTGCGTTCTCTATAGTAAGTAAGCTCGTTTAAAGACGCGCCTAACGGTTCGCTAGTACGGGCGAGTAACGACTGCATAGATTGAAAATATCCTAGCTTGGCTCTACGCTGCTGCTTGCGTCTAACTTTTGGAGCCGCTCCAAGATACCTCCAGCGTCTATCTATCATCGCTTCGTGGCCTATCTGTGCTGACATATTCAGCAACAACATGGCCTTTTTAATTGCATGTTCTGAATGTTTTTGAGCGTTACTCATCTTGCGATTCATAATCGCAAGCTCTTCCTTCATGTGTTTATCAAGAAGGTTTGCGTGTTTACGCTCAGCTCGATTCGCGTTTACAGCGTGGTCTTCTTTGACTTTCTGAAGCTTTGCTTGCGCGTTTTCAATTAGCTTATCGAAGTTTTTAACCATCTGATCACGGTAATACTTCGCTGACTCAATGGCTTTTTTCTTATTGGTGTAGTTATTAATATATTGCGTGTCATCAGGGGTAATGAGAATCTTAGTGCCGTCTGTATTAGTTAAGTTATATCCATAACGGTCTCTATACAGCGGAGTATTCTTTTCATCATCATTACGGTTTACATGCTCAATACCTTCGCCCTGCAATACTTCGCGGTCACCAGCGAGGAATTCATTAGAGCGGCTACCCTGACCAATGCTTGTCCCCTTGTGAGTAGGGGTTCCTGCGGTTTCCACAGCAGCGAGCTGCTTTATCGTAACATCACGACCACCAGATTTGTGGACAATAGTATCTGGGAAATCTCTCAGAACGGTCTCCAGATTTACTTGGATACCATAATCAGTTGCTAATGCCGCAACACCCGCGCGCATACCGTCCAGAACAGTTTTCATACGGTTCTGGGAAGTAGCCCCTTGCATTTGCTGTGCTTGGAACTTGGTATCTGATAGCTGACCAACAGTAAGAAGGTTCACTTTAGCAGGTTTAAATGATCCATCTTCCTGACGAACACGGGCTGGCACGTAGTAACGCTCGTCGATGTTCTTCTCATCTGCGCCTACAACCATTGTCTGGTGTTTACCGCCTGCGGTTTTACGAACTCCATAAACCTCATCGGAATCTAGCTTAACCGTATCCGGAGTTATCCCCATTGCTTCTTCGGTAAAGTTGGCCTCGACCGGGAACAAGCTAAGCACACCTTCAGCGCCACCTAACTGTTCATAAGAAGGTAAGCCGGTAGCTTCTTTAGCCTTGGCCGCGTTAGCTTGTCCGCGACGGATTAGCTCGCCACGAGAGGAGAGCAGACGCCCAGCATCACTGGTGAAAGGAAGCGCCTTACTCTTGTTCTTAGCAAGGTTGTTAATCGTAGCCATGTCATTGTTGACCATCGCCTTTACATACGTCAGTTTGTCTTCTTTGGAAGCAGACTTACGTTCACGCTCTTTCTTTATCGCTCTAACGAGGTTTTGCTTCTGCTGATCAGTTAGTTCTACAGTTTCAACGTCTGGTTGAGCACCGAAAGCCGCACGAATGTTGGACAATTCGTCCGCAGATAAACCGCCAACTGAAGCCTCTGCCTGTCTGCGCGTAATCGTTCCGTTATTTAATAGCTGTTCAGCAACAGCAAGGTTCTTATCAATTTCAATGTTTAAAAGCGTAAGAGCTTTATTAACACTGATCTGGTTACCTTTCTTTTCTTTACCTAGCTGTTTTTCAAGTTCAGCAATCTTCTCACTGTTCTTCTTTGCCCAGTGGCTATTCGGGTCTTTAAAGGTTTTTTCTTTCAGCTTGGCTATCTGAGACTGTAACTGACGTGTGCGAATTAACGACGCTGAGTCCTGTCCAAGATCTGCTTCTCTGAAAATCTCACGAATACGAGAGATTTCAGGTTCGAGTTGCTGTGTATTAACTTCGAGCTGACGACGATTAGCTTGAGTACGGCCCTCATAAGTATCGTCAAACATCTTCTGATACAGGGTCTCGCCCCAAGTTTTGATCTCTTCTACGGTTGCTTTAGCATTTTTCAGCGCATCTAATGCGGTGATGGCGTTTTGTTTTAGTGGAGCCTCTTTATTAAGCGTTTTCGGATAACCGCCTACAGTTACACCCTGAAGAGGGCCGCCTTCACCGAATACAGCCGGATCGATATTGAGGTTCTGCATTGCCCGTTCAGTACGGAATTTACGGTTCGCTAGATCCTGCTCGTAAGCTTGTTTCTCTTCTAAAGAGCCAAACTGATACCCTTCAGTGTTCAGCTCGATTGGGTTAGTATATTCAACCGAATCTGCATAGCTAATGTCACCAGTCTCAGGGTCGATCACATACCCCAAATCTTCCATTGCTGACTGTGGCACGTCTTCACCGGTATACATGTAACCGGCTTCATCCATATAGTCACTTTCGGACGTGAATTCTTTACCGCCGTAACCATCATCGAGAATACCGGGACCTTTACCCGCTTTAGCAAAAGCGTTCTGCGCATCAATAAGTTGTTGCTGCTCACGAGAAACGATGTCCTGCATACCACGAACACCGCCGCCGATACCGCCACCAATGAAACCAAGTGGGAAGGCGAGGGCTGCTGCGGTAAGCAACTCTTCTTCGTTTTGGTCGGAGATCAAATCACGATTAGTATTGATATAATGAGCTACTGACTGTTCAATAGCGGTCTGAGCTACTTCTGTCACAGACTCGCCGACTGCGGTGTTAGTTGCCCTACGCAAGATGTCATTAAAGAGCTGTTGGCCGTTTTTAGTAGGTAGCTTGCGGATAGCACCCGCTAAAGGCATAAAGTTAAGTGCACCAGAGGCATGGGCCGCTACCATGTTAGCACCGAGCTGCTCGCTCAATGTCATGGCAATCCCTTCTGCGTTCGTGGCGACATCACCATCGACGCTCATACCCATCTGCTGTTCCCAAGCGTTACGTTCAGGTGACCCTTTAAGCGTCAGGTTAGCAAAGTATTCGCTGCCTTCACCTAGCATTGATCCTTCAATAGCACCTAGACCTTGTAACCCTTTCTTAACCATACCCTTCTTGGCCATTGAGCCGAGCAGGTTCTGTGCAGCCGCGCCAAAAGCACCGCCGCCACTAATGGCTGAGACGAGAGTAGGGAGCATACGACCGGCTTGTTCAGCCAATGCGTTGGAGAAATCGCCGATACTATTCATGTCAGAGATACTCTGACCACGTAGGCGACCGCGCGAACGTTGGAAATATTCAGATGCACGGTTCATCGACTCGATAGCTGAATCAGTAAAACCCATATTAAGTTGGGCGTTACCGAGAAGTACGTTAGCTGTACCCGCAATGTCCTCACCACCGGCAGTAACGCCTGCGGCAAAGCCGGTAGGTTGCTGAGGATCGTATTCCTGAGCAATGGGGGTATAACCCCCATCTCGCAGGTTCATTGGAGGGGCCTCTCGCATAGGGAGAGGCGCGGCTGGCCGGAATTCTGGAACTGGCGTGTATTGAGACTGTACGCTCTGAGCCTCGTCCTTTATATCTGCTATCTGAGGGTTTAGCAGATCACGTAATCCGGCCATTTATTTTTCCTTCAATGATTCATTTTTACCTGCCATCGCCATAAGAAGATTACGAACCGATGGAATATTCATTCCCTGAATAATAGCAGAAAGTGCTTCGCGCGAGGCATCATCACCTTCAATATCGCTCATAGTTAGCGTACGGCCACCAACGGAAAGCTTTCCTTTAATCTTACCGTCTTTATCCTGAGTAAAGGCATTAAAGATGTCCAGAATAGCGCTAGCTTCTGCTTCGGGCGAGACAAATTGCCCAAATTTACCAGTTGGATCGTTAGTGAAGACCTCACCCATGTATTCCCACACAGTTGGGGATGCCTTAAACGCATCAAGTGCTTTAGACATGCCGTCAGCGGTAGTCGCTGCTGTGATGTACATCGGGTCAGGCTCTTTCATCTTAGCCAAAATAGGGGCGTACTTCTGGGCTATACGCTCGCCGCCTACGGATTTCAACATACTAAATGCCTTATCAAATTGACCGAATACCTTACCAGAGCGAGCTTCTTCGAGATCCATAAGCTGTTTAGCCAGATTAATCTGATCCAGTTGAGCTTCGACGAGGTTCTTCTGATACTGCTGAGCCTCAGATGGGGTCATACGGGCCAGTGCACGAGCTTTCATACCAGCGCTCATTTCAGACTGACCCTGAGCATCCAGCTTAGCCACATCATCAGCGGTCATCTTAATACCCAAGCCACGCTGAAGCGCAGTGCCCGGTGCATCAGTATACTCAGTACCATTTGGACCCTGTATCTTATAAGCACCACGGATACCGGCGGCGTTTTCATCAACCGTCATACCCCGTTTACCGAGGCCATAGTCGTCATTTACGGTAATCGTTCCAGTAATTGGGTCTTTAGAAAACCTCGGGTTCTGAGACAATCCGCTAACACCCATAGGGTTTTCCATACCCTGCACTGGGGAATACTGGCCATAATACGCCGGTTTTCCGGGAGCAGCCGTGGCTGTCATCGGCTTCGTGTTTACAAATTGATTAGTACCATCACCCATAGCTCTATAGGAGTTACCGAACTCATCTGTAAATAGCCCAGTATTCTGGTCATACGCATCCTGTGTCGGCAACGTCATATTCGGATCAGTATAGTTGCTCCAGTTCTGTTTCATCTGATCTACCGTTTGATCGCCGAAGATACCACGACCAATCGCGCCGATGAAATTACCTGCCTGATCTACGCCTTGAGCAACTTTACGGTTAAATATATACCGCTTAGCCGCCGCTACATCACCCCTTTCAGCAATATGTTTTGGAATACCGTAACTCTGAGTCCATGTAGATGGATCACCAAGATCACGGTCAGTATTGCCAACCATATCCTGAACGCCATAACCGAGCCAGTTGCCTTCTCTGGATTTAAGCCCTTCCGCTACTTTGGTCATTCCCGGTACAAATTGTTGGCCCGTTGCAGTAAGGAACGTATTAGCCGTATCCGCGACTCTATTTTTCAATCCACCAAAACCAATAATATCCGCTGCCTGATCAAAGTAATTACCTTTGACCTGAGACTGTGGGGTCAATCCTTTTTGGCGAACAAGCTCTTCACGAGCGGCAGTATCGGCTGTAGCCACAGGGTAAGCTTCTTTAGTAGGCTCTTTAAATGCTGTATACCCCAACGCTACACCACCAGCAGCATTAGCCGCTGCGCCGGGTAGAGCGAGTGCGCCCCTTAATGTGTTCTTTGTAACCTCAGTTACTGCACCCTGTACGCCCTTTACATACGGGCGAGAAGCTTGCCATGCTTTCTCTACGACGGGTTTGGCTTTCGCTGCGGCCTCTCTGGCTTTCTGTTCAGCGGCAAATCTAGCCTTATCGTACGTAGGTTTTACACGAGAGCGGAGATCATTTGGCTTGTTAGGATCAGGCGGATTTTTTGCGTCCTGCCATTCATTAAACGTTCTTTGTACATCATCAGGAGTAAGTGCCATTATTTCGTACCAAATGTGTTTCCATATTGTTTCATCCAATCGTTGATCATATCCATTTGAGATGTATCAACTTGGATGTCGCTGGAAGTAATTTCTGGAATATCAGATGCGTTTACACCTGCGCGACGATTTGCTGTATTCTGGTCAATCAACGCTTGGCGCTGTCGTAAGCTCTGTTGATTAGAAGTCTGACCTTTCATCGTAGATTCATACGCGCCGCCAATACCGTTACGCAGGGCTTGACGGCCCACTGCCATTTGACCCAAATTACTCAAATTGCCTGCCATGCGGGAGGCGTCCATAAAATTTTTCTGGACGACCTGCTCAGGCGTCAACTTCCGCACCGCAGCATAATTAGCTTGGGTCTGCATATTAGATTGAGCGCGTAAACCCTGCATTGCCGCAAAGTTGTCGCCAACATTATTATTTCCCAGTGCGTATCCGCCTTCTGTTCTAGTAAACCCAGTAGGGCCAGCAGGAGGAGCAAATGACCCGTCCATTCTTCGGCCTCGGACTGTTTCAGGGCCGAGCTTCATAGGGCTAGATGAATTATCCCCAACAACACTCATTGTACCGGAGGGAGATGACCCAGATTTTGGGGGCCAATTTGAAGAGTTATATTCCATAATTACAATACCGCCTGTACCATAGAGTTGTTCGAATTTAATGCCGCAGAGGCGATATTACTCGCAATACTGGAACTTTCAGTTGCTGTCGTGGCCATCAGTCTTACCCTCTCTTGGAACATTTCGGATTTCAGTGTTATATCCTTAACCATTACGTCTTTCTTAGCCATTAACGCTTTCAAATTAAGTTCATCTTCAGCCAGTTTCGACCGAAGCACATCGAGTTCAGCAGACAGCTCCGTTTTATACGCCTCAAGCCCGGTTTTATACGCTTCAGCGGAAGCAGCAAACCGTGTCTTTTCCGCATCGATTTCAGAAGTATACCCCAAAAGTTCGGCTTTAAACTGCTCCGTCAGGTTACGGTTATGAGCAGAAATAGACTCGGCATAAGCAACATCGCCACTTAAACGAGCCTTAGCTGCATCGACTTCTGTACGATAAGCATTAACCTGCGAAATATAAGCGTCAATTTTAGCGGAATCTCCAGAAATTGCCGACTTATAGGCGTCAAATTCTGCCGTTTTAGCTTTAACTTCGCCTAAATAAGCGTTTATTTGCTCACCAAAAATCTCTGCTTTTACCTTTTCTAGCTGTGCTTGCGTAGTCACACCCTGCAACTCTGCCAAAAATAGCTCAATTTTTGCTTTTTCCGCGTTAATCTCCGTGGCGTACATATCGACTTGCAACTTCTGCAAATCGCCCTGTAGCTTTTTCCCCTCAACTTCAATCTTATAAGCCTCTAATTCTGCAAGGGAGGACTTGATTCTGATTTCGTACACACTGGCGTGAGTTTTATAAATCTCCATTGCGGCTGAATACCGCTTCAATTCCGCTTCATATACCCCAAGAATAAGCTGAGCAATTTCGTTAGCGTAATTCATGGCTTGCTGATTTACTTGCCCAATCTGCTGAGCACGCTGCATCGCCAGATTCTGCATGAACTGACGTAGATAATTGGCCTGCTGCATCACAAACTGGACATGCTGGATCTCCATTTTAGCCCGTTCAATGGCCGTTTCGGTGGCTGACATTGCATTATTGCGGGCAGAATCAGCCGCTATCTGCTGCAACCCCCCCGCGACCGCACCGGGAGGTAGGTCAAAACCGCGTTTTGCCATGCTATTTAGAAGTTGTGCTTCTGAATTGATACGTTCAGCCTGTACTCTGGCACGGGCTTTGTCATAAATTGACTGTTCTACCTCATCAGAGAGCGCTTGTCCGCCGGGCATACCTGAGGCAAGTTTCTCTTCTAACTGCGCTAACCCGTTTCGATATTCTGGCGAAAACCGATCTACCCACTCATCGACCATTGAGTCGATAAAATCACGCATTTCCGGTAGAACTGTACCGTATTCTGCTTTATATCTCGCAGCCAAATCTTCTATCTGGTCTGGATCGCTCAGTAAAAAGTCTTCATCAAATGTCGGGATAGTGACAGTTGGTGCATCATCTACCGTAATTTGCGTGAGTTCAGGTTTCTGAGGATCACCTATAGACGGAGTAGGCGGAATAGTAAAATTAGGGTCGATCTCAGGCGCAGTACCCGAAAACGGTAAAATGTCATATACAGGTACAGGTTGTTTAAATAGATCGCTCGTATCTAATGAGTCTGGTGGTGTACCCCAATCTGAAGGGATCGTGGGTACAAAAAGAGGCTCGAAATCAGGAACTTCAGTATCGTTAGTTGGCGCGTTATACCGGTCACTAAAATCTCCGATTGGGTCCGCCGCAATCGTGCCTTTAACTGTCGGAGAAAAATCAAGCGATCCTATTCCATAAACGACCTTATCGTCCGCAGCCTTGGCTGCGTCATCTAAGAGGTCAATCGCTAAATTGTACGTGCTGTCAGCATAATCTCTACTGGTCTGAATTATATCTTCTATACTAATCGCCATTTTTAGACCTTCCTACGCAACTCATTAATAATAACCTCCACATTATCGAGGGCGAGTTTATTACCGTCTATATTCTGAAAACCGAATTGCCAATATCTACCGGTTGCCCCTTGCGGCAAATAAACCCGCTCGTTTCCTTTTGTAGAAGTATAGGACCCAAAACTAGCATCATCTACGATCGGGGAAACAGTAAAATCGGTTTCACTTCCCGCATATAAATAAGGTAGACGCTTCTTATTTGAACGGTCGAAATCAAAATGTTGCGTTAACAGATTAACATCGATATTCGTACCGTTGTCAGAAGTTCCCTCCAATAAATACATCCCGTCCGACCTCACGCCGTAATACTTGTCCATAAAGTATACAATACAATCGAATTCGTACCCTGTATATTCGGTCATTTCCGCGTCGGCGCTCAAATGCGTCACATAGGTGGTGGTTGGGCGGACAACAACTTCGCCGCCCTCGATACGCATCGTAAACTGCGGTGCGACCGCATACATAATGCCCGACAGAGGAACAAACTCAGGAACGACGATTGCGGCCCGACCATAGTTCTCGGCAGTGACCTCGGCGTCCATACTGAATCCGAAATCAACAATTACCTCTGCGATTCCGCCAGTAATAACTTCGGATGCCACGCTAAATGCGAACTCAAGCGCCGCACCATTCCCGGAATAAGCTGTTAGGCGTGGCGTTACGTGCATCGTCAATTCAGCAGTAGCGATCCCGCCAGATGCTACAGAAGCTATCGTTTCAAACCCAAACGACGCATCTACACGGGCGATGCCGGGGACCGTAGCAGAAGCTGTGAGGTCCATCTGGAACTCAATATCTGCACTACCCCCAAACTGACCATCAAACTCAAAGCTGATATGCGTATTTAACCCGTTAGTAGGCTGTTCTAAAACGAAGGCAGTAACTTCAAACGCAGGATGCTCAGCATCCACAATACCGTCAAACGGGTACGCAGCCCCTGAGAATACAGTTAATGCGGGGAGAGAAGATACGCCCTCGCTATACACAAAGTTAGAACTGAGCGAGTCTAAAGCTGGTAATTTAGAGGTATAAGAGTCAATGTCTATACCGCCAGTAAGCATTGTAGAGACACCTAAGAGCGGAGACATCCATACCTCGGAACCCACTAAAGCAGGATTAGAAAACCCGGCTCTACTGTCTCCAGTGAGGGCAAGTAATAGGGTATCTGCATGACCAAAGGCGTGGTTATAGCTATAACCTTCGAGCGCCGGTAGCGTAGTAACAAAAGTAGCGCTTTCTGCGGCGCGTAAAGATGCCTGAGTAGACATTGACGCTGCACCAAGAACCCGTGCACCGACTACGTAAGTAACACTGAGATCTGACCCCGTGTTATGTTGTGTACCAACTCTAAGTGATGAGTTAGCGTTTAACTCGACGTGATGCTCTAACTGAGAGACAACGTTAAACGTACTCTGAGCATTTGCTGAAACAAGCTCCTCGTAAATAGGTACTACTGCAATTGCAGAAAAGAACCCGCCGTCAGCGATAGTCGCACTGGATTCGGTTGATGTAGGGGCTAACCCGCTGTCATATACTGAGGGGCATCTAAGCCGGTCATTAACGCCATAAAAACATACGTCTAAAAACATCGTCTGCGTAACCGATGTCGTCGTCTGGTATATAACCGTTGGAACCCCAAACAAGTCTTCCATCACATAGAAGATGTCGTTGCCCGAACGGGCAATTGCGGCCTGTTTACCGGGGGTGTAGAACCCCTGCGACTTAACAACCCCCGCTTCCCATATCTTGTATCGGTTAACGATAAACTCAAACCCGAATAACAGCGTCTCAGGTCTCTGGTTACGGTCGATTACACTCAGTCCGACAGCAACACCTTTAGGGTTTATTGGCATCTCAAACTGAATAGCGCCGACTGCCCCTATACCTTCATTAGTTATCGCTCCGGCGTCATAAGTATTCGTAGTAATCGGCGCGTAGACTGTTCTCACAGGGGGGACATAAGTGGAAGAGAAAGTACAGTCTCGATACGTAATCCTGCGTGTAACTTCCGTTGCACTTCCTTGCGTGTAATAACCCGTATTGTCGTAGCGTACGCCGGATACGTTCGGAGGCATTACTGGGATATAAAAAGTATTCGTCTCCCCTGTAAGGGGGTCTGTCTGCGTTACGCGTTCAACTGGTAAGTACGTACGATCGCCGGGGACATAATCCCTGACGTACACTGTTTTATCGACACAATGATAAGAGGACGTAAGCTTCCCGGGACTACCGGGTATAACTACTCTGTTTAACTCAGGTTTGTAGATATATCCGGATGTCCCATAAGAGCGAATAACATCTTCCCCAAACGTCTTTGTAGACCCTATAAAGAAAAACTCAGCAGCCCAATAACGAAAAAGCGGATCTCCGTTACCATATTCAGTTTCGACGTTTAACTTCCGTACTGAGTAGATGTCGGAGGTATCGACAATGCCAAGGACGTTATCGTTAATAGCATCAAAAAAGATCGGCGGGTTTATATGCGGCGTTTTAATAATCGCATGATAAACATTAGGCGTAAAATCAGGGTTATATAGCGGGTAAAAATACGTAAACCCACGTCCTAATTTTAATGATGCAAAAGCTGAGTTGAAGTCATCTGACCCACTCTCGACACAGCATGGGTAGAAGTTGTCAATATGATTAGGGTCAAGCCCCCCCGGAGGAGTTGCGTTCCCGTTTAAATCCGTTATATAAAAGTTATTTACGTCAAAAGAAGTAAACAAATCTGACGTTTCGCACGCCAGAAAAAAATCATAAGTATCATCTGAGACCCATGCATGCATACACAATCGGCCATCATTAAACGAATGGGATAGTATAAAGAAACTAAACCATCCCTCGTCGGTAAGGAAATCGGGGCCATACCCCCATTTATCCGTTAGCGCCTGATTAATGAGGGGTAACAAGTTTACGCGCTGTAAAATACCTTCATCATTACCGTCGTACAAAAACACTGCTTCGCTAGCGTCGGGACTCTCATTATGGGAAAAAAAGGCCCACAAGCTAGGAGCTATCTTGATAACAACGGGGTCGCGTAAACCTACTTTATAGTTAATTATGCTCCCAACATCTTTAGTCGGATCATAAAGGTAAATCCAATGAAGTCCGTCTTTACTTACCGCACATTGCGCTTTAGCTGTCCCTGTGGGACCGGCTTCAACATACCCCCAATTACATGAATGGACGAATAACCCATCTACGTAGATCGCATTAATCATACGCGAACCTCAAATCTGTAAGGCCTTGATAGGCCCATTCTAAACCATCGCTACTTGTCCACAACGTGATCAATTCACCGGTCTCATGTCCTAAGAAAAAGTAAAATTTATCTTCGGCGAACATAACCCGAGTTACATGCTCAAGACCAAAATCAGCATTTGCGTTACCAAGGGCTATTGCGTCGGCCAAAGCGCCGGGGTTTATAGCCACCGCAGGCCGCTGGTTTATAGAAACCCATAGCGAATGATCGGCAAGATTGAATTCATAAAAATACATAACAATGATAGATGTGTCAGGGGTGTATGCGTAAGACACAACCCGGCCCGGTCCGGGTACGACCTGAATTGAAATCCCATCATCTATAATATCGTTATCCCATGTATTATTCGTTACATTGGTTAAATATGCCTGTTTAATCTTTTTATCAGGAATCTTCGAAATAAATATTTCGTCGGTGTCGGTTTGCCGAACCAGCATTGTAATATAGTCATTACTACTCATTATAACGTCCTCACATTAACCATAGATTGCTCATTCCATATCTTGCACTCATCGGTTCCGCCAAACCCGGGTGTAGCTTTAAAGAACACGGGGCGACCGAAATTAGCTAAATCATCCAACCTATGAGTAAAATCGGTATCCTCAACTACATATATATACTCATTCGTAGCCTGCTTATACATGTAATATATAATTCCGGGGCCGGCACTCACAGTTCGAGCGCCGATAAAAGCGCCTACGTCTGTAGTGACTCCTAAAGAAAATAGTGATTTGTTAGGAGTGAGCAAAGTCGGTTGTGGGTCTACGTACTGAAAAGTAACGCCCAAATCAGACGAAACTACCAAGAAAGTCTGGGGGATAGATAGATCAAACACAGTGGCGTAAAAATTGCCGTTAACAAATCCTACAGGATCTACGTACGAACCATCAATAGCGCCCATCCCCAACCCTAATCCTTCAGAAGTCAACGAAGAAAAGGCAAGCGTAGTGTCGCTAGCAGAGCCTGAATGCGTACCAAAAAATCCAGTATCGCCCGCATAAAATAAAACTTTCCCAGTAACATTGTCCTGATAAAAAAAACACTCTCTCAAGTCTATGTAATTGAGAGATATTCCCGGAGGCAAAGACAGGATTGTGCTTGTTAAAAAATCCTGAGAAATGACAACATTCGGCCCCCCACCTTTAGAAGCTACCCCGTAAAATAAACCGTTGTAATAAGGAGAATTACGCTCGTCGGTTACCTCTCCAGCAGAGAATGATCCGAACGCTGTAGACGGTCCCTGTAATGTCCATGTATAACAGTCTGTGCTTGTATAAAGATACGTGTCGGTAGCACCCTCTATGTACAAATACATAGTACCGTTGCCATAACCCATTCTTGAAAATAGAGAAGCGGTTGAGTCAACAGCAAAAGAGCTATACTCTATGGTTGTAAAAGAGTCTCCGTAATCGGTACTTACTGACATTCCGGAAGTACTAGCAAAGACGATTTTCTGTAAATCGGGGGAAGCCGCCCACCCAAGAAATGGCGAATAGCCCCCACCTAACGTTCCTAAATCTTCAGTCGCATCAGAGTAGATAATCTCAAAGCCGCCAGCTTCCGAATACTGGAGCTTCAGCATTGCCGAAAAATAATTCGCTATTAAAATCTCAGCCACGATATACATCCATAAAAGTTGAAAGATCACGCCGATCAGTAGAGAGGGAGAAATACTTATTAAGTGTTTCGCCTGTTTCTTTATCTATCATCTCAGTCAGATCAACAGAAACCATAGTATCTAAATCCAAAAGGTTAGCTTGAAGCCAAAGGTCTCCCTCTTGGGAAGTTTCTTCAGGCTTACTCCCATAAAAAAAGTATTTACTACCGATCATCCCTATACCTACAGAATACGGCGTGTCAAAAGTAAAGACAGTCTCCTGCTCCCATGTATCCTCTATTTTAGTTATTTTTACCAAAAAAGCAGACGGAAATTTAGAGTCTTCCGCAAATGTCAGATCATGGCTGGCGGCGTAAGCAACGTAAATTTCCGTAGGCGTTCGTACAAAAGTTTCCGCCACGGATAAATTTAGGTACGTCGGATGCTCTATATTAGCAATAAACGAATAGGATTCGCCGTCATCTTCGCTTAAAAACACAAGGGCGTGTTCGGCGTCTACAGGCGTTGTAGCTGTCAAGAATCCTGACGGATAAATTACAGACGAACCGTACACCAGCGAAAAACATATAATGCCGGGGGCGTGAGACGTTGCAGGTCGAATAAAATATTCCTGCTGACCTAAAAGCGCTGGATCTAAAGCATCAGATTCATATTCATGAAATACCTCAGTTCGCTCCCAATCGATCGACGCAACTTTGTCAAGAGAAATTACGGGAGGGTTTGTCAAAGAATCAGCATTTATTAGCGAAGAATCTATCCGCCAGAGAGACATCTCGTAATTAAGGTTATGCTGATTTGGGTCATAAAGATTAGAAGTATAGGACGAGTAGAAAAACTTATCGGCGCACAACGTAGTCCAAATCTCATAACCCACGTCATCAAGATCGGCAAAAATCCTTGGCAACTGCTCGCCGGGAAGCAGCGCGGCTAAATAATCGTGAGACCTATCAAACTCGGTAATAGTATGAGGTATGTGTAGTCTATAAAACGTTATATTTTGCGTAGTTTGATATGGGAACGTGTATGTGCTGCCATATAAAAAATGATAACTAAGTGGGTTACCCCACAAATTATAAATAACGGGGTCTTGGAATAAATATTCTCTGCCCTGATTAGTAACAGATGCAAATGCAGTTGTGTGGTCGTAAACGTTAGCGCCAGTTATATACCCTGCGTTTCCAACACCCGGAAAATAATCAATATAATTGGTAAAGGTAGAGCCGTTCGGTTCTAACAATAACGGAAATGGGTCTTCGTAAATTACTCGGCTGAACTCTAACGTATCGCCTTCGGCGAGCGACTCAGGTAACTGAACAGAAAACACCGAAATATGCTTCATATACGCGAAGTAATGAGAAGGGCTGTCTTCGTAAGTATATACAGCGAAATGGAGGTGAGTAGCCCCTACAACCGTAATGCGGATATACGTGGAGGAAGGGGTCGCTCTTATAAATACCTCGACCCCCTCCAAATTACGAACCAAAACAAACTGAGGTTTTGACCCGCGAGATTTCTGAGCAACTAACCCTTGAGCACGGGCGAACCCAACGTACGCCCCGGCTTTCTCAGCATTGCCGAGTAGAATTAATTGCTCAGGGACCATGCCATTATACTGCTGGCAAAGTCACTACATAGTAATCAAGCGTCTGAGTTGCACCGACAGATAAACCGACCGACGATAGGTTCATATCTGCACCTACCAAATCAATAGTCCCCTGAAGACGCGGGAACGTTGTTGACAAAGAGCCATCGTCGGTCGCAGTAACATGCCGGTAATAAGTCGCCGTACCTGTCTGATCATTCACGCCGCTCCAAATCTCCGCCGGAGCTTTCTGAAGAGACCCATTTACAGCAGTAGCATCAAAATTAATACCAACACCAGTGCTGTTCAAACTGATAGTACACAAACGGATGCCTGTAGCAGCCGCATCAGCCGATACCGGAAGCGTAGACGCTTGGTAAATATGAATAAGCCCGTCAGCTAAAGTATTAGCTAAAGAGCCGCTAGCCAACAGGGCATTTCTAAGTCCTGTACTCGCCAAAATTGCCATGCGATACTCCTTAGTTCAGAGCAATTGCTATCTGGAACACATCTACCGTATTCGGTGCGCCGATAGTAATCGATGTATTGCTCAGATTCATATCACCACCGGACCGGGCGATACTGCCATCCAAACGAGGGTGAACGGTAGAAGTAGCACTACCGTCATCAGAAGCTGGATCAGCGATATAACGGAACCAACCAGCAGTACCACTGGCCGCACCATTGAACTTCCAGTTCTCAAGCGCAGCTTTGGCAAGCACGCCGTCAACCGGTGCATCGAAACTGATGTAGTCGGCTGGAAAAGTAGCGCCTCCATCAATCGTCACAACGCCGAGCAACGTACCTGATGCGCCGGTATCAGCGGATGAAGGCTGTGCGCCAGAATAAATATTAATAACGCCCGCGTCCAAGGAACCTTTGAGACCAGAAGTTCCAAGTACGGCGTTTTTGAGGCCAGTTGAAAAACGAATAGCCATGTTAAAAACTCCTAGTATTTATTAAACGAATTACCCAAAGTGTCGGTCATTATTAAAAACCGTTTAGTACCCTTCACATCAAGAAAAGAGGTACTAGCAACTGACCCCGGAGGAAGGCTAACTTTCTCCTCGGTCAAATTTACAAAAGGCAGGGCTTTACATACCCCGCGAGTTGTCCATAAGTATAGCGTATCAGATCCGTAATCCCTAGAAGTTGGACTTCCGGGTACAGTCCCATAATCCGCGAGAGTTTGTAGCGAATTATCTTGGTACGCTAATATTTCTCGATCAGTAGATATGATCATAGCCCTATCTACCGAGTCCAGAGAATTAACCTCCCCTTGAACTGCGATATACATGGCAACAGGATTGAACAAATTTAACCAAAAACTGTAGCTGTAGAACAAATAAGTTACGTCCTGACTAGGTTCATAAACACATACCCAGAGCTGGCCGTCATGGTAATTAGTCTTCCCAAAATTAGAAATATTGGTACTTCCAACCTGTTCTTCGCTCACAGGGGTGACCAACCGCGTTAAATCGTTGAGGAAAACGACAGAGGTACTTGCTGTCCGCTCTAGTTCATACAGCACTTCCCCGTTTGTCGTTGTAACAAAAAATAAAGTTTCATACCCGGAAACCGCAGGAAACTCCGCTGATATACCCGAATTATCAGGCAGTACAACCGTAGCGACCGTAGACAAAGGCCCACGACGCCCCAGTGAATCCACTAAACACGTTGCGAAAGCATACTCACCGGAAGGCAAGTCACCACTGACAATATCAACTGACGGAACCTGCGGTTGCGGGATAAAAAAGGGGAACGCTTCGCTGCCGCGCACGAGCTGAGAGTTCTCGCCAAGGATGAGTATCTGTGGGCCGACTTCTTCAAAGGAGTAGTATCCCGAACCCATCCCTGTAGCAAGGGTCGCCGAGGTCAAATCCCAAAATATTTCACGTAAGTTACCGTCCTCGATGACAAACATCCGCTTACCGTCCGATGTGGTGTAAGCAGTTGTAGCATTAGTGAACGATCTTACTTGGGTAAATCCATCCCGAATCTCGTAACCGGTTTTATGCGCCCCGCCATCGGGTAAAATATCTGCATTCTGTGCTACGTCTAGCGCACCCAAAGGATAGCGCCCTTTTGCCCGCGTATTTCGCATACCGAGCGCCGGGATAGGAACTGTAACATTCAGATTTCTTGGGGAGACGGCCATTAATCGATATTAATTACAAGATCGCCAGCATTGATCTTAAAGGTTTCTGCGTCCCCAATAACTCGGTCAGAGTTCAACTGCCCCGCAAAGACAACCTCGTCATTCGGGTTAAGCAATACGACCGCACGCGCTGTTGTCCAGTCGTTACTACCCGCAGTGGGGAACACAATATCGGAGGCATTAGCTGTAGTGCCGTCAATGGCATCAGCTGTCCATACCGCATCATCCGGATTAACGGATACTCGGGCATAGGATGTACCGGTAACTTCCGTGCCAAGGCCATCTAAAATGGATGTTATTGTCTGACTGTCGTCAAACAAAGCCATCTGCAATGGAGTTTTCAATGTGCCGATCTGGCAAGTAACCCATTGTACGGTTGAAGCTCCGGTTTCTGAAGTGGTTGAACCGAAAGCAGTGACCCAAGTAGGTTCCACTAAATCGGAAGTACCGGCGGCGGTACATAAATAGACGTTCCCATCTGGCGTGCCTGTCAAGGGGACAACTTTATCCCCAACTACATAAGCAGTAGATGCGGCCCATACCGTAACGTCTGCCGAACGGAATATGCCAGTTCGCAGCTCATTCTCTTGAAAATTACCAAAAGCGTTATCACTCATTTTTAAATTCCACCATAAGTTGTTACGGGTGCTCTACGGGTTTTCTTTC
>Ga0196901_1000083_pt1 | contig 44460 bp, 57 predicted proteins | sample CB_VirMetaG_FD_169099 | JGI IMG/M metagenome (GOLD analysis project Ga0196901, IMG submission 169099) | Freshwater to marine saline gradient viral communities from Chesapeake Bay - CB_1504_1 Viral MetaG (v3) (version 3) | ecosystem: Environmental > Aquatic > Marine > Coastal | place: USA... | reverse complement strand
CACTCCACGCCAAAAAGCAATTCGCGGGATCGTTGGTGGCATCGCTGGCTCCACCGGCGGTGTTGCATTGGGTAATGCTGTTAACCAACAAGTTGCAGCAGCTAATCGCCCCAAACTTCCAACAACTGCTGAATATCAAAACTTAAGTGCTGATAGAATTTAAACAAAGAAATATTTCAGTTGATAATGGCTAACCGCGAACGCGTTGGTACTGGAGGGGCTCTTACGGTATACGATCCACTGACCGCTTTAGGTGGTGCTGTTCGTGACCCTAGGGCAGCTGCTGGTTATTACGCAGGCCCGGCTCGACAAGGTCTTACCTCTGCCCGGGCGTTTCTCGGTAGATATGCGGCCCCGATCGCTGGAGCAGCTGCTTTACTCCCTGGCGCACTTGGCGCTGCAGAAGAGTTTCGAGAAGGACGCCTTGTTGGCGGTGCAGCGGCTCTGGGTGGGGCTGCAGTTCAAGGCGGCTTGACGGCTCTTGGAACCAAGCTTATTGGACGAGGAGGAATTCCAGGGACTGTTGCCGGTCTTGGTTTAATGGGACTCGGTATGTTTGCTCCCCAAGCTGCCGCTCAAGGTGCTGAGTACGCACGCCAACAAGCAACTGGTATTCCAACGAAAGGCAAGGAAGAAGAGATTGTTTCTCAGCTTGCCTTGGAAGGAAAACTTTCTGAAATTGGTTTGGATCGTTTCCGGACTGCAACCGGCATTGAAACCAGTGCTGTCAAAGATTTGAGTAAGTTCTATTCTGATCAAGCATATCTGGACCTCCAGCGTAATCTTCCAATTGTGAATCAAATGAAGAACGCTGACATGGTGCGTCAACAAGCATTGCTTGCTTCTCAAGGTAATCAATTGGCCCGCCTGAGTATTCTTGGCACTGCCGGTCAACTTGCTGCTGGTGCACAAGGCGAATCCGGTGCGACACTGCGGACGATGCTCACGTCCAATCCTTATGCCAATGCGGTGCTGAGGTAATTATGTCTTTCAGTTTCTTTGGTCAAGGTGCTCCAGCTATTGATTTTGCGGGTAAATATGGGTCTGCACTGCAGCCAAGGAAAAAGGCTGCATTTTCTCCTGAAACGCCACAACAGTTTTTGGAATATAAAAGAAATTTAGAGAAGCAAGGCTATACACCTGAAGATGTAAATGCTGCAATGCAGCAATTTGCTCCTTCTACTTCTAGTCGCACTCCCGAAGGGCAGCTTGTTGAAGGTCTTATGCCTTTGATTCAAAAACAAGTTGAACAAAATATCTGGGCAGGTAGTCCAGAAGGCATGCAAGCTCAGCTTGAAATGGCGCGGAAAGACGCTTTTGAAAAAGCAAAAACTGGTTTAATGTTTAATACATTGGCCAAACTTCCGGAATCTATTGCAACTGCTGTTAATCCTTTTGGCGGTCCGGTTGGAGCTGCAATGTTCTATCAAGGAATGAGTCAAATTCCACAGATTTATTCAAATACTCTTGCCTCTTTCCCTGAGATCCGAGCACCTGGTGCAAGTGTCCAGCAGTATCGTTACTTTAGTTGAGGTAGAATAAATGGATTGGTGGAAGACTGGTTTTGCATTAGATCAACCCTTGGTTGGTGGCACCAGTTCAAGTTCCTCTGGTAAATCATCTGGTATGTTTGATCCACTCTCAGCTGGTATTACCGCCGCTGGCATGGGCCTCCAAGGTTTGTTTGGAGCGATTGGAGCTCGTAACCAAGCGGAGACCCAAGCCAGCATTGCCAATGCCCAAATGGCGGCGCAAGCTGATGCTATTCGAAACGCTCGAGAGATTCAGAAGGGTAATCTCGGGATGGGGATGTTCAACACCATCTTTGGTGCTGGCACTGGAGCTGACCTTGAGTTTGGTCGTCAACTTGCGGCCAAGCGTTCAGAGTTTGCTGAATTTCTCCCCAAGCAGATGGGTTTAGGACGTGAACAGGCACGCTGGCAAACTGCCTTTGAATTGTCACCTGAAGCCCGTGAACTGTCTCGTAAAGAACGCATGGGACGCCTTCAAGAAACGATTGCGGGATACATGGCCCAACCAACCGGTATGTTTGGTCCAATTAAGCGTATTAACATAGAAGCATTGGCGGGTTAAGATTATGGGCGGCGGCGGCACAAGGGTTGAATACAAATCTCCACCTCCGGATGATACATTTGCAAAGTTTTTGCAATACCAACAATCCAAAGAATCTATTGCAGATGCAAGAGCCGAACGAGAGCGTTTAGATCGAGAAGCTGCAGAAAACGCACGTAAATTAGCTGGACAAGCTGGTTACGGCTCTTTAAAAACAGGTATTGAACAACAGCTGCGACAAGGTCTTCTGGGATACGAAGACGCCACGTCACGGTTACGTGACTACGCACTTAAATATGACATGTCGCCTGTTGAAGGTGATATTGCTGAGCTCGGTAGTCTTTATACACAGGAACTCCTCCCTGGACGGCGTTCTACTGCCGTTGGTGCCGCTTATGAGGAAATCTTGGGCCGACAGGCAACCGAGGAAGAGAAATCAAAAGCCCTGGAGCGCTTCCAGCAAGGATATTACACTTCCAATCAAGAACTTAGAGACTCTCTCTATAAAAGTACTGAGTATCAAGACAAATACAACCAAAGTTATCTCGATAATTATTACGACACCAAGTTCGGTAAACAAACAGTTGACGAAGCCGGTAAAAAAACCGGGCAACGAACGTTTAATTTCTCTTCAAATCTTCTGCCCACAATGGGTGGAGACGCTGCTGGCGACCTTGCCAAACGCACTGGCGTCGCCATGCCGTCTTTTGGTGATAGCTTCACCGGTACCGCCGCTGAGTTAGAAGAGCAGTTACAGAATGTTCGCGATAGTCGCCAGTTTTTGTATAGTGCTGGCCTTACCAATCTTCAAGGTGAAATTGACAAAGAAACTCAAAAACTCAAAAATGAAGGCCAGAAAGAAATTTCCAAAATTAGTAGAGATGCTTCTGTTTATTCAAACCTGGTCAGCGGCTTCTGGTCTTGACTTTAAACTAATCTGATATAATATTTTTAAAGAAGGCAATCCTTCTGTTTTACCTTTGGTTTTGAATCATGACTGATAGCAATGTCGATCCGATGAGCACGGTTAGTGACTTTGACATTAATCGCTTTGAAGAGCTCCTCAACCGGCTGGAAGCTTCTAAAAAGCGTCAAGCCGCACAGAAATCCGGCTTGAGCCAGCGTGAGATTTTCTCGCAAGGTCTCGCTAGCATGATGGGCAACTTCTGATACGGATGTTGTAGGCCCGCCTTTTAAAGGGATGAACGATGACTAGTTCACAGTTGGATGATTACAATACTAATTATGACGACTGGTTTGACCTAGACAAGTATCGTCAAGCCGCTGGTGTGGCCTACGAGTTTTCCAAGAAGAAGATGGAGACCGCTGGTGAACAAGAACGTGAGACCATTGGTAAAGGTGCAGAGGAGCAAAGAGGCTCTGCAGAACAAGCCCAGCGTTTCTCCGAAGCTGACGAAGCAAGAGACTACAAGCAAGCCCAACGAGCTTATCGATATTGAGCTCTTTGATAATTGGGTAGACAATCTTGATTCAGCTACCCAAGAATCATTTACTGCTTTTGCATCTGATAACTACTCCGTAATTGAGGTTTACCTGTACGCCAGGTTCCTTGGTTACGAAGGTAGTATCACTGCGTGCGATCTTTGGGTTAACAAGTATTATCCAAAACCGGATCACCGCAAAACTCTTCTTTATGAAATCGAAGAGATGCAGGAGGATATCAGAAAATTGCGTCAAGCCGTAGAGGAAGATGTGGTAAAACGCGATGCAGGTGTTGCGCGTATTGCATCAATGCAAAAGGAATTACGTGGGGCAATTGCGCAGGTAGAAGAGTTCACAAATGCAAAGGATCGCAAAGGATTAATTATGGCTGGCGCCGACCGTGCCATTCGTGAGTTAATGTTTATTTTTAAAGACGATCCGATCGAGACTCCCTTGGAAGAGGCTTCTCTTAGTGTATGGTCTCGTATGCAGTTGGAGGAATAAAGGATATTAGAATAACCTTAAAGGAGCGACAAAGTTTCATGGGCGCCAAGCAAAACATACCAATGGCCGGAGATGCTGTTAAGCGCATGGCTCGGTTCAAAGGTACTCCTAGGGTTATGGGAGAGGCCAATGTATCTTCCCCTGGCCCGGCTGGTCGTCAAGAGATGTATGCCAATCGACCAGGTATTATTTCCGGTCCAGGCTTCAGACAAGGATTGATGAATCGTCAAAGGCCTAATTTCTAATGACAAAAGGTAAAATGCCTCCACAGCTTCTGGAGCACTTCAAAAAGAAAGAAGCAAAGAAAGAAGACGGCTCGGAGATGAGCGACAAGGAAAAGCGCAAAGCTGCCCTTGAAAAAGCTCGTAAATATCAAGAACAGAAACGCAAAAAGAAATAGGCTAGTATTCAGGTATACCCTGAACAATACAGATGCCTTCTTATATTCATCTCGCCCACCGTCGCAACGCTCGCGCTGCTTCCAAGAATTACAAGGTCCGAGAGAATCCAAACGAAGGCTTACTTGAGAAGGCAAGAGAAGACTTTGGATATTTCTGTGATTATGTCGCTGATAAACCTCCTGCTGAACATCATAAGAACTGGCATCGTCATTTTGTAACAGAAGAAGACAGCTCTTGTCTTATTCGGATTGCTGGTCCCAACATTGACCTACTGGCTCCCCGTGGTTCAGCCAAAAGCACAGTTCTTGGCCTTTTGACGGCTTGGGCAATTGGTATTCACACACAAGCCAAACTTCCGCTACAAATTCTTTATCTCTCCTATACGGTTGACATCGCTCGTTCAAAGTCGGCAACCATTAAACGAATTATTGAGAGCAAGAAATATCAAGAAGTATTCCCAACTGTACGGCTTTTAAAGAATGTCACCAGTAACGAGTATTGGTCTATTGATCACAAATTTGCTGGTATTGATGTAACAGGCGACGAACAGTTTACGCTTTGCGCAGCAGGCTTGAAGGGTTCCGTGACTTCTAAGCGTTCGCATCTTGTCATGATCGATGACGCCATCAAATCTGCCGCAGACATCTCAAACCCTGATATTCGTAAAACAATGCAGGACAACTGGAATGCTGTGATTGCTCCCACCATGTTTGAAGGAGGGCGTGCTATCTGTCTTGGCACGCGCTTCAGGCATGATGACATCCACTCCACTACGTTCAACGAGCAGAATAATTGGACGCAAATTGTTCTTTCTGCAATCCAAACTGATCCCGAAACAGGGGAGGAATTGTCATACTGGCCGGAGATGTGGTCGTTGGATTATTTAAAAGAAAAGAAGAGACAGGCGCCTATTTCTTTTTCTTTTCAGTACATGAATCAAATTGTTAGACAAAATGAGCTTTCCCTTGCGCCAGAATTAATCGTTAAGGCAGAAATCTCTACGGAATTTGATGCGCTTGGTATTGGAGTGGACCTATCCGCTGGCACGAAAGAAAAGAATGATTACACGGTTATGGTTTTAGGTGGGCGTATTGGTGATCAAATTCACATTATTGACTATCGTCGTTTACGTGTAATGGGTAACCTAGAAAAACTAGACGCTCTTAAAGAATTGCTCAATGACTGGTCGATTTTGGGCCGTGATGAAAAAGGTAATTACTATCCGACTTACTCAACGTGTGACATTTGGTCAGAAGCCGTCCAGTACCAGGCTTCTCTCGAAGCTGATTTCAAACGGATTTGCCTCAATGACGAAGCTCTCTACAATTTGATTTGGCACCCAGTCAAGGGCTTCCGTGCAGATAAGTTGGCGCGTTTCCGTGGAATCATGGGAATGTTTGAAGATCGCAAAATCATCTTCAATAGGTACCGGAGCTTCACAAATCTCTTCGAGGAACTCACAAATTTCGGTGTAAGTAGCCATGACGATTGTGTCGATGCGTTGGTTTGGCTTGTGACCGGTTTAATGAGAAAAGGAAATCTCCAACTCGATTATTAAATACTAGACTAGAAAAAAAAGTTTTGTGTCATGGGGCCAGAATACATAGCGATCGGCTTAACTGCCGTTGTATCGGCTGTTACAGGCGGCAGCTGGGTAGCAAGTAAAATTCTTGGTAGGCAGAACGATCAAATTCAGCAATCTTTTAATTATATTGGATCGCAGAAGCGCAGGATTGATATTTTGGAAGAAGACTTAAAACGCTTACCAATGGACTACGTTCTCAAGGTGGATTTCTTAAGAGAGATAAAAGAAATGCATGATAATTTTCGACAAATCAACGATAAGCTTGATAAGCTTATGGAAAAGCTTTTGTCAAAATGAGTTACATTCTTGAAGTTCAGGAAGATGAAAACGGAGATCAATACATTACGTTTCCTGACGAAGTTATCGAAGATCTAGGCTGGCAAGAAGGCGATATTTTGAACTGGGACGTACGTGGCGAAGGAATTATCATCACTAAACTCAATGATTCGGCTGGTTACGAAGTATTAGAAGAGTAAAATAAAGAAAAAAGAAGCGCGATGTACGGTTATTCTCCTGTTTCTTTCCAGGGCGAGAGAAATGTTCCTGGAGCCCCAGGCAACAATGCCCCCGGAGCTTTTGGAGGCTTGATGGCAGGTTCTCCCAGTTTTGATATTCCCCGTGGACCGGGAGCTCTGGGAGGTAGGTCTGAAGAACAAATCCGTCGCCTTCAACAGAGCATGCCGGAAAATCGCCAGCTTTTAGACGAAATGAAGAGGCGCGGCATTACTCCAGGTGGCGGCCCGCAGTTGCCACTTGCAGGCGTAATGGGCGGTATAGGTAATGTTGCTGGCTTGGCAAACTCACAGTTTTATGGTGGCCCTCAGATGGGGCAGTTGCCTGCGGGCATGTTTAAAACTGTTTACTAAATAACTGCTAGTATCTAAGGAAAGGAAATAGTCAATGGCTGTCGACGCTAAGGCCCGTCTTAAAGAAATTATTGATTCCTACCTGGAGAAAGACGGTGGGTCAATGATTGATACGGGCATCGTCGCCTCTCATCTGGCGCAGATGAAACTCTTTGGCATCCGCCAGGGGGTTGAGTTTTTTCCCGCACAAGATAATTTTGGCAATCAACGCAAAGACTTTATTGACCGTGTAATCAAATACAATCAGATTGATACGCGCCTAGATTCCGTCTGGGATTATTTCTTGTGTGACGGACAAGGACTGTTTTATATTCGTCCTACAGAAAACAACTATCGTCTTTACTATTTCCGTCGTCACGAGTATCGCACTTACTATAACGTTGATGGCGAGTTGGATGAAGTTGTCATCATCTACAGCTATAAAGTGCGCCGAGGCTTTGGTTTTGAACAGGAAGTTCAAGCGGGCAGCTTAACTGGACCTGCTTCCATGGGACAGGGTGCAAAACGATATATTCGTCTTTCAATTAAACGAAAAGAGATCACTGAAACCCACTCAGAAGGTGAAATCTCTTTTGAGCAACCACAATATGCAGTCTCCGGCAAAACAAAGACATTTCGCAATACACTAGGTTTTATCCCCTGTGTTGAGATTTTTAATAATCCAAAAGGTTTCTCCACTGAAGGTTTTGGCGAGTTCGATGCGTTAGCGAACCATATTTGCACGCATGACGAAATGGTTCGCACCATGCGTAAGAACGTGCAGTTCTTTGGTAACCCAACCCTTCTTTCGTCTCGTCCCAAAACGGACTTAATGGAGGCTGGTGGTGAGGCTACGGTTCAGCGTCCATCGATTGCAGCAAACTCCGGCTTTACTGGCCTGGGGCCACTAAGCCAATCTCGTTTTAAAGCAGATCCAATCAGTCGTGGGGTTGACGGACAGATCCGTGTGCCACGCGTGATTGCGAACCTCGAACCAAACGATCGTGTTGGTTATATCGTTCCAGATGCTATTACTGGTGACCAAAATGCTTTTGCTCGTCAGTATCGAGAAGAAATCCGCACGGCCCTGGGCGGTGTTGACGAGCTTTCTATTTCTGCAGGCGTAACGGCTACTGAATACAAGTCATTGTTTGGCCGAGTTTCTGCAACATCTAAAAAGAAAGCTAATTCTATTTATACCTATGGCGTCTGCCGATGTTTGGAACTAATTATTTATCAGGAAGAACGCTTGTTCCGTGAAACACTTGCTGCGGCGGCAGGTTTAGAAAAACCAATCGAACCAGCCGAGGACGCTTCCCAAGAAGAACTGCGTATGTATGACGATGCCGTCAGCGTGTTCGAAGATCAAGTCAAGCAATTGATGATGGCATGTCTGCGTACGCAGCAGATTCCCCCTGGAGTACTTGGCTTAATTCCAGACGGAGATGTAACAATTCAATGGCGTTGGTTGGGTCCTGTGTATGAAGATTCAACGCAAGATATACTTAACAACTCCATTGTGGTACGAAATCTGCAAGAATTAGGTGTTGATAGCATTGAAGCACTGAAATACCTCTTCCCGTCTAAGACGGATGAGGAGAGAGCCGAGATGTTATCTGGGTTCCCGTTCAGGATGGTGGGCGAACTACAGAGTGCATACTCTCAATTTGCTCGTCTTGTGGGGGGAATGATGCAGACCCCTCACCCGCAATCACCGGATTTACCGATGGCTGCGGATCCGAGATTGGATTTAACCCCATATCTGTATCGAACTTTAGAAGCCTTACAAAAGGAGATGAGTTATGCAGGACGCTACCGTCCAATCGATCCCACAGACGAGCCAAGTACAACCGGCGGTGGCTCCAAGCAGCTACGTGGCCCCGGCTCCTCAGGCGGCACCAGTGGCGTATCAAGTGGGTACCAGCTACCCCCAAGCGGTACCTCAGGTAGCCCCCAGCTACCAATCAGCCCCTATTCAGTACGCCCCCCAATCCCAACCGGCGGAATCTCAGGGCAATCCATGGGAATCGGCGTTCAACAAGGTGGTGAACCTGCTGAGCGCACCAGTCCAATCCCCGTTCCAGGGTCAACCGTCTCCTCAGACGACTCAATTTACCCCGGCCAATTACGGACAGGTCAGCAGCCCAGCTACGCAACAATCGGTAGCGCCGACCTCGTATCCCAGCCAGGCTTACTCGCCCAGCTCTTCCCAAACCTCCTCGAATCCCTCCTTGGAGCAAATCGCGGATTACCTGGGGCTAAGCAACGAAACACGTCAGGTAATGGACGCGTTCGGTCTGGAAGCTCCGGCAATCCTGAATCAGTACGCCCTGAATCTGGAGGGAATGCTGGACAGCGCCGTCGCATGGGGAAGCCGCGCCGCTAATGCCATCACTGGTTACGCAAACTTTGCGGTGAACGAGCACCAGGAGAACTTGGCTTACAACGAGATTCTTACGAATCCCGATGTTCTGAGTGATTACACCCTTAAGTTCTTCGGTCCCGAAGGTCCGTACCCCGTGTACGAAAGCGAAACCGAACTTGAGACTCCTGGTTATCGCACTGAAGCAATTAACCCTGCCATGGGTCAATTCCCTGCTCCCCCTCAGGCTGCAGGTCAACAAATGCCTGAAAACTTCTGGGGCAACTTCCAGGAGCAAATGGCTCGTGATCCGCAGAATGCCTGGCGCGTTCTGAACCAAGCTCAGCCTCAAGTTGTTGCAAACAAACTGTTTGTAATGGAGTGACGTCATGGGCGTGAAAGTTGGCCGTCGATTATCTCCGGCACAGATTGAAGGGGGTTCTATGCTCCCCGGCTATGCTGGTCGCTATTATGGTGCCACTGCTTTTCCCCAGGGTGATGTAAATCTTGGTGGTGCCCCGGCGCCTTTTGCTGCTCCTGCAGCAGCTCCGGCACCCCAGATGCAACAAGCGATGGCACCCCTGGGACAAACACGTCCCCTCCTTGCGTATGGTATCCCCGCTGCCGCAGGTCTTGCGGTTGGCGGGATGCTTGCTAATCAAGGTGAAGGCCCTGGCACTGCTGCTGTTGCAGGTACCGCTGCGGCACTTGGCGCTCGTGGTGCGTTAGGTGCTGCTCGTATGGCCGGTCAATACGCACCGTACATTACTAAAACCCTTCAGGGCGCTGTTGTGCCCGTGGGTAAAGCAGTCGTTGGCGCCGCTGAAAAAGTTCCTAAAGGTGGTAAGCGCATGCAGGCTCTTGAGCAAGTTGCTCAAGGATTGCGCGGTGCGTACAAAGGTGCTGGAGCAATTACTCCAGGCATGTTACAAAAAACCGCTGCTGCTGGAGCTGTTCCTGCGGGTGCACTTCTTGCCGGTCTTGGTGGTGTAGCAGCCGCTTCTGTACCTGGCGCTATGGGTGTACCTGGATTCCAGGCACAGATGCCGATCAATCCCGAAGGATATGGTTCGAGTAATTCCGCGAGCATTTATCCGACTACTTTGCAGTACTAGTAATTAAAGAATTACGGACTGCTAAAATTTGTGTTAGATAAGACATGTTAATGTCTGAATCTTTCATCCGATAACAACACTTTCTGCGACACTGGAGGATAAAACAAAGTGTTTATTGACAACGACTTCCCTAAGATTTTGGGTGCGGAGCTCTACCGCCCCCACCCTGCTTACATTGCAGAAATGGCGGTCGAGCCTGTTGTCGTTCATGACTTCACTCGGCAACCTGGTCAAACTGTTCAGTTAGACCGCTATAAGTTCTGGGGTACCCCTGGTACCAAGGACAGCCGTGAGCGTATTGCCGATCAAACGATTGGTACCGCTAACAGCCGTAACATCACCAAGGAGAAAGTCCTGGTGGTGTTGAAGGAATACACTGGTCCTGCAGATCCGGGCGATCCTACTCAGCCTTCGACCTTCAAGATTGCTCGTGAGACTCTGATCACAGCCCAGCGCCTTCTGCTGGATACGGGCAACCTCAACATGTTCCACCAGTCGATCGGTAGCCTGACGCTGCTTGACGACTACCGCCGTTGGCGCGATCGCGTGTTCATTGATGAACTCGCCAAAGCAGAAGCCAATGGTGCCGCCTCCACCACTCAGGGTGGTTACTACTTCCCTGGTGGCAAGACGAAGGATTCTTCCGGTCGTATCACCTACACTGGCACTGAGTACACCGCTGACGTACAACAGTTCTCGGTGCGTACCGACCTTCTGACTGTTGTCAAGGATCTGCGCAAGCGCAACGTACCGACCTTTGCTGATGGTCTGTATCGCTGCATCTGCGATCCTACCTTCATGCTTCACCTGCGTCGTGATCCCGACTTCCGTGAGATCGCTCGTTACGCTGGTAACCCTGGCCAGGGCATGTACATGGGCAATCCCATGATGCCTAACAACGCCAGCTTCTACATGGGTCCTCAGGCTGGCCAAGGCTACTTCCTGGCTGGTGAACCCGTGATGCCTACTGGCGTTCAGTTCGAAGGTGTGAAGTTCTTCGAGTCGACTAACTTCCCCACTAAGAACGTAACCACCTCCTTCGCTGGCACTGGTGGCTCTTACACTTCTCAGGAAGTGGCTCAAGGTTACTTCTTCGGTCCTCAGGCGATCGGTGTTGGTATCGGCGGTCCCAACGCTCAGGTGCTCATCAACAACAACGATGACTTCAGCCGCTTCATTATCCTGATTTGGCAACTGTATGCTGGTTTCGAAATCCTGAACAAGGACTTCGTGACTACCGCATTCAGCTATGTGTCTGACGACGGTGACGTTTGATTTTCGCAATACTTAAAACAAAAGGACAAATAAATGACTTATTTATCTTCCAAAAAAATCTACCCAGGCAACTGGGCTGAGCCTCTGAATGGTTGGTATAAGAATATTGATACCACCGATGATGGCACGAATAACGCTTCCAAGGGCGGCCCCACTTCCGTGTTGGCTATTCCTGGTTATCGTTATTTCCAACAGCGCGGTTACGTGGCTGTTACCCAGACTTCGGGCGCTCCTCTGGTGACTGGTACTGTTATTGTGCCTTCACCTTATCGTCAAGACGATACTCGTCCCGACATCACCGGCATGGTGATCTCCGGTAGCGCTACTCAGCCTGCTTACGTGTATCGCACTGCGATCTCCGTTGCTTCTGGCTGGGGCGATGGCCGTGTTGCTTCTGGTGTGTATGCCGCAACTGGTAACGTAATTTCCTTTGGTCGCGATTCCAGTGGTCCTACCGCAGCTTCTGGTGTGGGCGAAGGTCCTATCCAGGCCAACCTGACCTCTACTGTATCTGGCGACGCCGCCACCAAGATTTACTTCGCAGGTGGTAGCCAAGCCTTTGGCACCAACCCCTTCATCACCGCTACTGGTGCTGCAGGTGTTTCCGGCGGCGTGCTCTACTATGCGGCTTCTGCTGGCACCACCCTGAAGGTGTTCGCTAAAGGTGCTGCTAACGACGCTAGTACTTCCGGCGGTATCTACATCTCTGACGCTGATTCTGCTGCTGGCAAGACCGGTTATCTCGCCGTTGAGATCTGCTACATCCAGCCGGATGACGCACCTGCTTACGACGATATTGAAGCTTATCTTCCCAACCGCACTGTTAGCTGAGTAAGTTAAACTAGGACCAGAAATTAACTCTGGTCCTTATGCTTTATCAGCACAAAAAGACAGGCGCTCGTGTCAAAGTCGTAAGTGAGTGGGACAATGGCGATTGGTTCATGGTCGAAGACCAAGACGGTCGCCTCTACACTGCTTACAAAACTGAATTGCTTCCTGATGAAGCCGCAACTAAGAAGGTTAAGGCGTTACAGGTAAAAGACAAAGCAGCACAAGAAGAGCCTCGCACTTTTCCTCCCGACAATCGTTTAAATATTAATTCTGCAACTGCTCAAATGATTGCAGATCATATCAAGGGAATTGGTTTGAAAACTGCGCGAGAAATCAAAGATCTTCAAATGTCCTTGTCGGGTGAAAGATTTAATTCACTTGAGCAGTTAAAACAGATCAAAAGGGTTGATTGGGAAGCGGTATTTTCAGCTGATCTAATTCGTGTCTGACATATGACCCCTGGGAAACCAGGGGTTTTTAATTTAGAATAAAAAGAAAATCATAATAATGGCTGGCTTAATTCCTGCAGGCGCTATTGTCGATCCAAGCAAGGATATTTTTCCCACAACAGGAGCGCATCTTGATCCCAGGATTGTTCCTCAGTTTGGTCCTAATAAAGGAAAACCAATCAATCCACGAACAGCCAAATTCCTTTTACAGAATTTAATGCTGGGAGGGAAGCCTGTCGTTGAGCAACGGTACGGAACTTGGCAGTGGAACTTTCCTATTACAAGTGAGTTTGGTGGACGAAAGGCACCAGCTCCTGGCGCTAGTACATTTCATAAGGGCATAGATATCGCGGCACCAGCGGGCACCTCTATTACTTACAAAGGATACGGAAGCTATATACCAGATCAAGGTTTTGGTACTATTCGAACAACAGATGCACAAGGCAATCCTTACGACATAAGGTTGTTGCATACAACTCCAGGTAAAGCTTCTGAGGTTGTAGGGGGAAGTCCTCCTCCGGCCCCAGTCCTGCCACCTGCTCCTGGCCAAGAACAACAGAAGCAAGACACCAGGACTTCGGATATTCTTGAAGCCTTTATGTATGGGACACAGTATGGCGGCAAAGACAAGGAAGAAAAACCTAGTCTCACTAATCAATTAGTTGCTGGCGTATTATCTCAAGCTTTATCACCGCAGCGTTCTTTCATTAATCAGTACATTAGTCAAGAACCCTACCTCCAAGGACAAGCTGCTTCAACCTATGATTACTTGCAGGGTCTATTTGGTTGATTACTGCAATCTATAATAAATGGATGACTGAATAAGGCTGTGCAGCTTTCTGACTTCGATAAAAGTAGGGTCAGGTATCACCTGGGTTATTTCACTGTTTCTGTTCCAGCGGGTGACTATGCCCGTCTGGAAGAAGCAATGAATACCGTACCGGATTCTTATTTTTACGATAAGATCATTATTCAACTTGGTCGTTGTGATACGGCTGAGAAGAAAACAGAGGTTGCAACTTCTCCTTCCACCAGACTTGAAAGCATTGCTGGCGACGTGGATCGTACGATTCGCTCCAGTAACGCAAAGGAAGCATTAAAAGTTTGGGACGAAATCTACCTTTACGAAACAAATCGTTTAGCGCAGATTTTATATGTACCAAACTACAAAGATCCGTTTCAAGCTAGATACCGCTATGAGCGATCAGGTGCTGAGTTTATTCAAGCTCTACCTGGTCCTGCTGACACTGCAGTGGGTTCTCGTATTTATCTTCGTGAGGTTTGTCGGTAATGGCGCCTAAAACACCAGCTGGTTTTCTTTATAACTTTTTAGGTCGCGCCGTACAGGACCCGACGAATTATCGTTTCTTACAAGAAGCTGCAGGGGATGTGTTGTCTCGTGCTATTCCAAGGAATGTGAACTGGGGTGGATTGCCAGGTCAATTCTTGAACACGCTTAGCGACATCAGCAAGATGGCCCCCGGAGCAGCAAAAGAAGCTGCTCGCACTAAAGCAAAAACAACTCTGACGCGTGCTGCTGTACAACCTCCGACCAGACCTGCAGGACAAGTAGGTGCTGGTGGCGCTTTACGGGCTCCTGCCGTTGGTACGCCATCAGTACGCCCACCGGTAACCACTGGTGCTCCAGCTACATCTTTACCAGGTGGCGGCCCATTCAATATTGATTACGCTCTTCGGCGTGCAACAGGATTCACCGGATCTCCTGCGCAACTTGCCGAAAAGCTTGGTGTTCCCCTCAACAAACTAAAGTCGGTTGTACAGTCTTCCCCCTTCGCTATGCCCTTGGAGGGAATGATTGGACCAGCAAGTCCCCTTGGTCAAATCACTGCAAAGACATCGATGTTTGCGGCAGCACCCAAGAATGCTCTTCAAACAGGTATTGGACAAGTTGGAGGTTTGGTCAGGAATCTTCAAGGATTAGGACCGACTGCATTGAATCCTCTTGCAACACGGACGCCAACAACATTTTTAGGTAAAACTGGTAAATTTTTTAATCCTTTAAATCCATTAAACATTGTCGATGCATTAAATCCAACTCCGGGTATCACACTTGGCGCCAGGCTCGCGGGAGGACTTGGTTTAACAGGATCCGCCGCTCTTGGCACGTCTGTAGCCGGTGGTCTCGCTGGTTTCGGTGCAATGGAAGCACTGTTCCCACAGTCCTTAGCTGATGGCACGCTTGAGGCGGCGATTAAGAGAGGTGATTTCGATCCCCAGAATATTCGTCAAGACGTGAGAGGTTTTACTGATCGGGATACGACAGGGGCTACTGCCCCTCCACCTCCGACCTTACCTCCTCAGTTGGATCTAGGGTCGCAAGCCGGACAATTCACTACTCCCCCTGGCGCACCACCTGCACCTGGAGCTGTGTCTAACGGGGCCGGTGTTCCCGCACAACGCCAGAATGTTCAACAACGCGCACTCTCTCAAGAAGTATTTAACGCTGCTCAGCAGTACGCTGCTCCTACAGGTATCCCCCTTTCTTCCTTCTATGCGGGCCAGCAGCAACTGGGTAGGAGCATGGAGCAGGGTGGAGAGCTTCAGCGTCAGTTGAGAGATCTGGGCGGTGCAGCAGGGATGGCGGACGAAGCCTTCATGGCATGGGCGAAAGCCAATCCGGGTCTTGCATACCGAGAGTTGATCAAACGACAAAGAGGAATGTAAAGATGGCTCCCAAGACCGTACAAGAACTTTTTGGTTTAAAACCCGAAGAGATGAATGCAGCAACTGTCCTTGCTGGACTTGAAGGATATCGAGGTGGCAAAGGCGAAGATGTTGCTGCAGTCATGGCGAATCTTCTTGCTAGAAGGTTGCGCGGAGGTGCTTGGGGTGGCGTCGATTTACGTAACATTGCCAAAGCTCCTGGTCAATACGAAGCTGTATTTAATTACAGCATGAAGGATCTTCAAGATCCCGCTTTTGGCGCGGGCAAACTTGGTGGTGAAGCTGAGTACAATCGGATACGTCAGCTAATCAATGATCCCTTCTTGGTTGGTGAGCAGTTCAGGCGATCAAAAGGTGCACAGTCATTCAGAGGCGTTGCCGCATATGGCTCTAAAAAGCCACAGGATTACGCACCTGTGCCAGGAAAAAGTAATTTTTACTTTGATCCCTTGAGTCAACAACTTTACCAAAAAGGTGTTGATATTTTTGGTCGTGTTTCCCAGCCAGCAGTTGTACAGCAAGGGCCGCCGACTCCTCCCCCACCAGTATCTTCTATCCTGGGACCAATCCTTGGCACGGACCTTGGTAGATCCGAAAAGAAGAAGACGCTTTCGCAGTCTTTTCTTCAACAGGTCTTAGGAAACATTCTTCCAAAGGGAGGAATACTTCCTTCGCTCTTTGGAGGTAATCGTTAATGGCTGGTTTTGCAGACTATTTAGATACTGGTTATTTACCAGGTGAAGTGCGGCGCTCTTTCTATGGAGATGCGTCGCCTTTTTCTGCGTTAAGGTATGAGTTATCTAAGCGTTTTAAATTCAAGCCTCAATCAGATATGGCCGGAAAATACATGAAAGAGTTTAGTGCTCTCTCTGATAATCCAGATGCACTAGTAAACGCATCCATGGATCCTCCGTCTAATTTCGTGCAGATGATGAACTATCTAAGGTCCTCCGGTGGCGCTTAATAATCTAAATCGTTTATAATTAGAAAAAACCAAGGTAAGAATAGTGGCGTCGACTTCCACAAATAAACAGCCCGTATTTTCGGATCGCCCATTATTTGATTCGGTTCGGGTTACGACCCAAACAGTGGGCAGTACTGCCAGCAATACTTTATTTGTTCAGGGTGGCCAGGCTCCGTCTATCCTGGTGGACATGGACGCAGAATTAAGCGAAGATAATAACAACGGTGGCGTCGTTGATGCTATTACGATCGTTCGGAACGATAAGTATCGCGCTCCAGATTACACAATTAATTCCGGCACCTCTGGAACCGTAATCTCGTTAACGAGCGGTCAGCTTGTTTTTATTGAACAAACCGGTGTTCTTGGCACTGCAGCTGAAAGTGGGTATGGCTATTACACCTACACAGGCGCATCAACCCTGACCGGCGTCAATACTTCGCTTGAATTCTCTGGAGGAACTTCTAGCGGCTTTAGTTACAACGGTGCAGCTTATGGGTACCAGCCAGCTGTAACCTTTGTTTTCTATCACACCCGTGGCACGACCACTCCTATTCCTGGTAGTGGCGACTACAGGGTTCTGTTCTCTAAAACAATCCCAGCGAATAGCGGTCAAGTTGATTGCTCTGATGCAATGCCTCAACTGGCTTATCCGATGCCGACCGCAGGTAATACAGCCGGTCTTGGTGTAGCATCTCCTCTCCGCAACAAAGGCATTTACCTGGAGCGTGGTGACCGCATTTATGTCGGTGTTTTCCCAGACGGCCCTAATATTTCTGGTTACACCCCAGGTGCACACGTTTACGCTCAAGGCGGTTTCTTCTGATCATGGCTAAAAAACGAGGAAGTTCCTTCGGCAACTTCATTCGTTCGGAGACAGTTACTCCAAAAACCGTACAACCAATTCGCACCGAATTCTCAAAAGGATCAGTACCAGATTCTATTTATTCTGCAAACAGAGAATCTGCCTGGTCCCGTTGGAGAAGGGGATTTGAAATTTATTGCAATACACTTGCAGACAACACTTACAGCTATCCATTTAACTACGCTATCCCTTTACCCCCTGGGACAGTAATACCCCCTGGATCTAATCCGCCCCAGATTCCCGGAATCTTCCAGGGTTTTCCAACTACAAATAAAGAGTTTGGAATGCATTGGGCAGGTGTACGTGTTGGAGGTAGCCTTAGATTTGATAATTTGAGAGGTGCTGGGGGCATTGCCGCATCTATTCAAGCCGTAACAGAGGATACCAATTATTGGTATATACAACTGGATGGTGGCTGGAATATTCTTAATCCCCTTCCCCCACCTCTTTATATACCCCCTGTCATCATCGGTGGCAAGACCATTATCCCAGCGCAATATCCGATTAACGGAGAAATTCTAGAGGATCGGGTTATTACAATTGGTGGTGCGCCAATAACTTCTGAAACTATTGATCCAGCCACTCAAAAACGTTATGGATATGTACAGGGTGTTTTAGTTGCAACCGATGAAATCAATGGTATCTTGACGATTCAAAAACAAGGTTCGGTTGAGTCTACTCCAGATGCAGTCCTCCGCACTCCCTCACAGGCATCACCAAGCGTTAGTCGTTATTTAATGACAGGTACTAGATATTGTTGTTCTTGTCAGGATTTCACGCGCCGTGACTATGCTTACATGATGGGACTTGGAAAAGGCAATCAAAAAGTTTTTCCGCGCACTCGTGCATCTACCATTAAACCTGGTCGTTATGAAGTAATGACTCTCAGGGGCAAGGTTGACAACAGCGCAATGACAAGTGCCACTGTCAATCGAAACATGGAAGTTATTGCGCCAGCGCCGGAATATGATATTCCTCCGACAGTAACACCCAACTCATCGATTATCCCTGGAACATTACGAGACAATCCTGGTGTGTTCCGTGACTTTGGTCGTCAGTACATTAGGAACCAGCCGTTACCTTCTCTTGAGGGCGCTACAGCAGAAGGTCCCGTTCTTTTTGAAGACTACGCAAGTAGACGTAATCCGGACGGATCTTATACAATTACATCTCTAACCGATTTCTGGACTCCGCTGCTCGATGAGTTGCGCTATTGCAAGCATATTTACGCAATGAAGTTTACAGAGAAAGTGTTTCCACCTGAGCCCTCTGATCTTCCTGTAGAGATAGGAAGTATTGTTCAATGGGAACAAAAACTTGTTGATGAAGCAAGAGAAAACAACGAGAAGGCTGGATACGAAATTGCCAGGCGGGGCCTTTCTTTTATGGATGTACCTCCCTACAACTGCCAAGCTCCAATGATGATGCCTATGATGCAGAAACTTTTTAATGTCCCATCGACATTTGTTTTGATGTCTGGCTTTACGATGTACGATAAAAACGGAAAACCATATATCCCAGCACAAGGAGGCATTCCTGGAACCTGATGACTAATTTTGGCGATATTGTTGACGGAACGTTTGTTCTTTCAGAAGAACAGCAGTCTTTGCGGAAGTATGGTTTTAGCCCTGTTGAAGCAAGTGGAGTACCTACGGTTTATCACGTAGGTGATGTTGTGAACCTACCTTATGGATCCGGCGAGATTTCTTCAATTGAAGCGATTGGTCTTGCGTGGGCAGCGTTTTCCAGTGGTGTAATACCCGAATAAAAAGACCCCGCCGAAGCAGGGTCATCCGTCCCAACTCATCCACACACAGGATTAAGCCATAGGCATTGCCATAAGTTTATTTTGTTTTTGAAGCTGCTTCCGAACTGCGCCTACATTCCAGCGGTAGCTGTCACGAGAACGGGTTTCAGGGAAGGCCGCAAAATGGGGGCCGAGCTTAAGGGTGCCGTCGTCCCTGTACTTGAACAGGGTCTTGCGGTCAATGCCCAGTAGTTCTTCCGCCTTTTGGACGGAGACCCATCCTGGTGTTTTGGTCATGGCGCGAGGAGACGCTTACTCATATAGCGTACACAGAGTCAACAGGCTGTCAAGAGCCTTAATTAATTTTTTATCTCTTTATTCAAAGTTGTGTATGTGTAGGCAAATTAAAATTAGGTAACAGCAACTAAAGAGTATGTTCAATTGTGAACAGGAACCCCTCGCCCTGCTCATTGAATTAACTCCAAAGTTAGCGAAAAAAAGATATAGACAATCTATTTACGATGCCTGGGGTTGTAAATGCGGTTATTGCGGAGACGATGCAACGTCTCTTGACCACATCATCCCCCGCTTCCGCTCAGGTACTAGCAACAGGAATAATTTGATCCCAGCTTGTCGTCGTTGCAACACAAACAAGGCAAGTTCCAAAATGGAAGAATGGTATGAACAGCAGGAATTCTTTACTCAAGCTAGGATGGATAAGATAAAATCCTGGATGGATCAGGGATTTTTAGATTTCTCTCATTTGCCGTTAAACATACTAGAGCAGGTTGCATGATATGACCGTTTCTTACGATGCCGCTAATAAAAAATGGAGTTTTAATAAGCAACAAAAAGAGGATTTAAAGACTGTTAGTTATCCGTCAAGATATTATATTAACTACAAAAAAACAAAGGTACTCGTTCCGAATCCCAAAATGGGATCTGGATACACTACGGTGACGCGGCTTATTCCAAGTTTCAGCACAAGTCCCGATCCAAGCGCTGATCAAACAAAAACTTTACCCTTTCCAGGGGAAGAAGGCTTTGAAACGTTTATAAATACTGAATGGTTTATGCCTGAGTATTTTATAGCGCAAGAGTATGCAAAAAAGATTCCTGAGATACAAGAACAGATTGATGTCGCTAACAACAACGAACGCATTAACAAAGAACTTATTGAACCATATAATAAGGAAGTTGATAGCTATAACGCAAACCTCCCTGTAGCAGAGAATATTATTAATGCCACAAAGGGTAGCGATTACATAGAGCAACGAGAGGCCCTTAAAAAGTTAGGCATTACAGGAATTGAAGATAATTTTAAAACTTTTTATTTAACAGAAAAATTAGAGAAGTGGGATCCAGCTCTTGGAGCCAAGCCTCAATATGGCGATTTTGACGCTAGTTACTACAAGGAAGAAAATCCATTGATTGCGCAACAGTATGCCACTGCTGTCAAAAACGATGACGTTGATGTTGTTAACCGGTATGGTGAAGAAGGCTACTATCTTTGGCACTACACAACCCAGGGTAAGCCTGCTGGGCTGCGAGGCAATCCGGTGGAAGTTACAGAGCAAGCGAATAAGTATGTAGAGGAAGTTCCAACTGATCAGGAATTACAGCAAGTACGTGATTTACAGCTTGGGATCAACACACAAACCCAGACGGACAGACTTCTCAGAATTCCAGAAGTCGCTGCAGAGTGGGAAAAAGCACAGAACAATGACCCTTACTGGGAACAATTAGCAAAAGAAAAATTTCTAGATCCCAACAAACCAGATGAGTTTGCTGTTTTATTTCGTTTATCTGATCGACCAGAGGACCAACAAATACGTCTTGACTATAACGCCAATGCAGGCTATGGGATTACTGAGCTAGAAGAGGCACTAAATGAAGCGGTAGGTGAAAGAGCGACTATTGACGCCAAACGTTTTGGTGCATTAACGCAAAATATTCTTCAGGATGCCATCAATGAAATAAAGAAGGCTAAGGCAAAAGAAGCGGGGTTGGATTTATTAAAAGGTTTCAGCGGCTTCAATGAAATCATGGATATTAATAAAGAACTTGCCAATTCAATTTTGGGTGATACCGGAGTCGGCGGAATGCTGGCATTTACCTCTGGCAGCAAGGCTGAAGAGTCCCTGGAAAAAAGCTTACAAAATATCACGGGCGTTAAAAACAATGCGACATATAACTGGCAGCAATGGTTTGATAATGAATTAAAGAAAAAATACGATCAGGATTTAGAGCTTGGCTATTCGACAGCAGAAGCAAAAGATACGATTAAAATACAAGCAGACTTTGCACGTCAGTTTATTGATGAGTATTTGATACCACGCTTCAACACGTCTAGATCTATGGATGAGTTTATTGAGTACTTGGATGTTAGGCAAGAAGAACAGAATCCGTTCCAGACTCAAGACATGGTTAATGCTGTAAGCCAAGTCGCACAATTGCGTGCTGATCAGTATCTTGACCAGATTAAGAAAACAGGCGATCGTTATTTTGATGCCGAATTTTATTTTAATCCCACTGGTAATAAAGCGGCAGAAAGTAGATATGCAGAACAGGCTGATACTGTCGCAAAAGATTGGGAGGAGGCCAAGAAGGGTGATCCTTACTGGGCGCAGCAAGCCTATCGGTTTGGTTTGGATCTTAACAACAAGGATCAATTTGCAAAATTACATTTTGAAGTTAAAGGGCAAGGTAAAGGGTATGATCCAGCAAAAGACATTCTCACAGCTGGCAACGTACAGGATGAGATTTACAACAACATCCTTCCGGCTTTAAAAGAAGAAGCATTAAAACAAGGTACAATCTTTGGCCAGTTTATTACACCAGAAGAGTTTGCCGATGAGATGTTAGTGGGATTAGATCCAGCAGATAAAGAGAAATGGGATGAGGCTTTAAAACAAGTAGGCCTAGATGGTTTTCAGGGTACGATTGACGAGGTTAAAGAGTACATCATTGAAACTTTACGAAACGGTTCAGCACAAGATATAAGAGAACAAATCAAGTATCTGAACGAAAAAAGGAAAAGGCCTACCCAAGAAATCCTTGGTCTTACATACATTGAAAGAGAAGAAGATTACAAAGATGAACAGCCCAAAGCAGAAACTGAACTTTATAAAATATTCCAATCTTCTGGTTTTCAGGGAACAGAAGATGAGTTTTACGAAAACTTTTTCCCTGACTTAAATAGATCTGATCAGAAATTGTTAACAAAAGCAGGCGCTAGTGAAGCGCTAGAGATGAAAGGCATAGACTTTGGTGACCCGTTTGCTTCTCTTGGAACGATTGAAGGGTTCTTTGCGGAAGATGGTAAAGATACAGCGGAGACTGATGATGATGCCCCAAGTTCATCAAGCTTCTTTGCTTTAGGATTAGGAGATGATGATGAAGATACTGACTACAAATCAAAAACAGGTAGTCAGATTCTCGGTGAATTTACATCGATGTTTAAGGGTCTCTGATGTCTGATAAACATAAAAAGGCTGCAAAGGCAGCAAAGATCGCCAAGGATTCAATGCCTTGTAACAAACCTAAACGTACCCCTGGGCACAAGACCAAGTCTCACGTTGTGAAGGCATGTAAGGACGGTAAAGAAAAGATTATCCGCTTTGGTCAACAGGGCGTTGAAGGCGCTGGCAAAAACCCTCAAACAGCCAAGGACAAAGCTCGCAAGAAGTCTTACTACGCGAGACATAACGCGCAAGACGCAAATCCAGATATTATGTCAGCTCGTTACTGGTCGCACAAGGTTAAATGGTAAATCGACTAAAGTGGTGACGCCACTTAGTCCGCACCATGGCAAAACCCAAATCCACCACAGTTCGACTTGAGTCCAAGCCCAAGAAAACGCGTCAAGGCCAGGGACGTAATTCTCTTCCCAGTCACGGGCGCAAACTGAGTCGCGGACAAGGTAAATAATTTATGTATGATTGGGGGTAATAGTATATTGCCCCCATGAAACGTTTCTCAGCAGCTATAGACATTATCTGTAAATATCAGGGGTTTAACGAAAAAGCGTACCCTGATTTAAGCACAGGTGGACAACCCTATTCAATTGGATTCGGAACACAGTTTTATCCTGACGGAACTTCGGTAGCTGCTGGGCAAATGTGCACTAAGGCAAAGGCACTCCAATATTTAAAACATGAACTTAGGTGTATTGATAACGATTTAGACACAATTAATTTACATTTAGATGAAAGAATGCGTGCGGCGTTGATTTCTTTTATCCATTCGATTGGCTGGGAATCATTTTTATACAGCGAAGTGATAGAGGCAATTGGCAATGAGGATTGGCCAGCCTTGGCGCTAGAAATGTCACGCTGGATTTTTGATCAAGACTATAAAGTAATTGGAAACTTAATTGATCGGCGCAGGGAAGAAATTCGCCTGTTCCTTTCTGAAGTTGATAACAATCCCTGGAGCTCTACCGAAGTTTTATTGACGGCGTTTCGTAAATATTCCGCATCTCCTCATCAAGTCAGAGCCATCAGGGTTTTAGAAGAAAAAATGAATCCCTATATCCTTGCTGAATTTGCAAATAGCTTTGATATCACAGAGGAAGACAGTCAAATTATTTATTGGGAAGAACTAGGAATAGAAGATTATTTTGTTGAAACCGTAGAGGATGGAGAATGGTCCTAGAATATGATGATGAAGAAGCAATCTGACCATGGAAAAATCAGTTGAACCGCGTGAGTTCGAGCTTCCTTTGGAACTTCAGTTTTCGATGCGCAAGGCTGAACTTCAAGCCCAGGAAATGACATGGGACGAATTAAACGCCGCTCTTCTGAACCTCTACTACCAGCGCCTGATGGAATGGCAGGCAATCAAAGAAATTCTTGACGGTGAGAACATCAAAATTGACTTTGATGTTCCCACTGATCTCGAGTTGTTAGAGTTAGCAGCTGCCTGTATGGCCGACGAAGACGAAGACGATCTTCAGCCCTTTTGAATTTCGTCCAGTTGAATCAATCGATCCAAGTACCACTGTGCCTTCTTCAGTGATTCTGTCCCGCCTTTATGGCGCTCACGCCAAAGATACTTGGCAATATTACCCTTTAAGTAACCTCGGAACTCTTCTAAAGTCTGCTGGGCTTCGATTGCTTCAATACACTCGATTTCGCCATCGGTGTAGTGGGGCGGATGATTGACTTGATCTGGTAGCACCACAGGGGCTTGTTCCTTCACAGCCCACGGTACCGGACAAACCCCACCTGGGCAATCACTTATTTGTTCTACCGGCTCAAACCACGTCTTTTCTTCGAGAGGGTCATCTCGGTCGTAATGTTGGCTGGAGGTAGATCCACGAGTTTGTCCTTGGGAATCGGCATCGTCCCTGGATACATAGTCGCTTCCTCGATCCCCGGAATATAGCCTGTCTTCCCTGGTCGATTCATCCCTTCCAGATTGAGAGGATTCCGCTCTAAACCCTGTTCGCACGCTGTTAATCCACGATTGTACATATCGTACAACGGAACATCATTTTCTGCGTTGTCCAGCGGTTGACCAAAATTTTCTTCTGTCAAGCAACGGCAACGAATTTCGTCTTGTACAAAGCTATCTAAAAACCCAGCGGCGCCGTGCATCATGGCGTTTAGTTGTATATCTTCTACTAAAATATTATCATGGCTGATTTATATAACCCCAATTACGATCCCCGTCTCCGCTCTGGTACGTCTGGAGCGGAAGTATCTGATCTTAATCCTGAACAATCATACGACACTGACTTACGGCGTGTCGACCCAGAAGCACGTGATGCCGCCGAAAGTGTTAACGATAAACAAGAACGTGTAGGGCGTTTTATCAAAGCAGCTAAAACCGCTGGCAAATACAAGCAAGCGGCGTCGATTGACGAGCCGACTATTCGAGGCAAAACGCCAAGGACTGAAGCATCTATTGATGGGACTATTCTCCCAAGCCTTGGAGATCGGTTTGGAAGGGGTGGTGGTGTTAACTACGCCAACAAACCGACCCCTCGATTTGGCAGGTCGTTCTAAGGACGAGAAAAGACAACCTCTTTTTCTTGGTTTTGATACTTGCCTTTCCGGTCTTGGTACGTCACTTCGCAAGGCTTCCCGCGATAGAAAAGAAGTTGCGTGATGCCTTCATCTGCGTAAATGCGATTGAAGAGGCCAGTACAGTTACTAATCTCTAGCGTTAGGTAGCCTTCCCAGCCAGATTCGGCAGGCGTAATGTTCACCAGGATACCGGAACGTGCGTACGTTGATTTTCCGACAGCAACTACTGTAATATCACGGGGAAGTTTTAGGCGCTCTTGGGCGACACCAAGGCAGTAGCCGTAAGGAGGCAAAAGGAAATACTGTCCTTTTTCGTCTTCTTGTAGTTCAGCGGGACGTAGGATGCCAGGGTCAAAATCCTTTGGGTCGCAATCACCGTTCTGAATACGACCGAAGATCAAACATTGAGAAGGAGAAAGACGAATGTCGTAGCCATAAGAACTCAGGCCGTAGCTTAAGATTTTTTTCCCATTCCTTTCGTTCTTTAAGCAGTCTTGAAACGGGGAAATCATTTCTTCTTTTTCGGCTAATTCCTTGATTTCCCAGTCTGCCAGCACGGACATTTTCTAAGTGCGTCGAACCGTAGTATAGCCAATATTCAGTAGATCACTCTCCCCTTTGCCGAATAAACGTCAATGAATCTTTCAGTTGCTTCGCCCGGATTGTCCTTGGGTTGCAAGTAGACAATTAAAGAAGTGCATGTTTTATGTGGCTTAACCTCCCCGCCGCTGACACGCAATAAATTCGGACTCGTCCTAGGAATACAGATAGGAAAATCAAAAATTTTTTGATCGTAACGAAGCATATCAGGACAATTGCAAAAGAAAATACCCTGTTCAATTTCGTCTTTTAGCCAGCTCTTGTAGAGTTTAGAAAACCAAACAGCGTGGGAAGAGCGCAAGCTTTTAGACGTGCTCCTGGTGCGCTTCCACCGAGCGTTTTTTTCATCCCAGAAATAAGTGCCAGGGGGAGAAAATAAATAGACCTTACCGTACCATTGTTGTTCGTTAAGCCCATCATCTTGAGGGGTAAAGTAAGCATCGGCACCAACGTATTGATTGGCAATGGCAGAACTGGCTACATCAAGATCAATATTCCCCATCACCTCGTTAGCAGCACAAACGAGATCCCTACTCGTAATCAACTCGATATCTTCGTTAAGACCGGGATAGATACTTGGAATAGCCATTATTTTTCAGCGGCTTTGTTGTAATCAATCTCAAAATACCTGATACCATCTTCGTCATTAATGACGTATCCCGCTTTTTCTGCCGGGTCAATTTTTTGTGCCGCCCCAAGAATACGTCTAAATGTTTCAGCTAGATCTCCGTTTCCCGCCCTTTCGCAATCTTCTTGTGCTGAATGGATTTCTTTGAGAGTCCAAAAAAACATGGAACGACTTTTATCTCGAGGCTGAAACACCATCACACCTGGACCCTCGACATCCCACATCTTGCAGTATTGCCCACCCATATCACCAAGAATTAATTTAATGGTGGCATCGAGCATTTTAGTTTTTGTTTCGTCCAACTCAGGACCAACAACAGAAGCAATTAGCTTTTCACGTCGATTCATTTTTTGATAAGCCCTTGTTTTGAAAGTGATTCTAAGAGTTTAGGCAGTGGTTTGTAAATAACCACCAACTTGCCCAGGTTGCCGCGTTTTTTGATGAGCTTTCCGTTTTCATCCTTCATTTTGTCAAACTCTCCAGACCTGATAAGGTACTCAGCAACGCAACGCAACCTTCGTTTCAGGGGCAATTCTGCGTTTGGGAATTTTCCGCAGATAGTATCTGGGTGCATATCCTTAAATGCAATACGCAACCTGTTTGCCAATGTCATATTTGAATTGGCGTCTTCTTCTTCGTATGCCCTGACGACTTCTAAATAACGGCGAAGGCACCCATCGTCAAACGATCCTTGCGGTGGCAAGAAATTTTCTACTTGCAGGCGTAAGGAAGCCGGAAGAACTTCCTGGTAATTAATAACAGTTACGCCATTTAGATCTAAATTTTTAAAGCGATGCGACATGTTCTTGATCCACCTTGTCAGAAAGCGATTCCCGTTGATACAGGTCTTTATGTTTGGAAAAGTCGGCTAAAGTTATCTCTTTATTTTTGCTAAAGGATTGCACCAAGGTGTTCCAAGGGATTCGGATCGTTGCTCTTTTCCCCTGCTCAAAACCAATGTTGACATAGTGCAAACCCTCTTTCCAGCCTTTGTCCGAAAATTTTTTGCCAACGGCGATCCAATTTCTGATTGTTTGATCAGATACACTTAAGCGCCTGGCACACTCCTCGGTTGAAATGTACTCATCGGTAAAGGCCCCAGGATCGGTCACGGGAGTGCCTTCTTTTTTGTAGTGTGTGGCCCAGACACTATTGAGAATGTTCTTGATTCCGCGTAGCTCGTAAGCCACATCTTCAAGGCTTTTTCTAATTCCGTGCGTCATGTCTCACAACGATTTGATTAAATGCTAATCTATGGGAAAAGCTTTTGTTTGTCATGGAAGACCAAATTCCCGCTTCTAGTATTTCCACATCGATTCCCCCCGCAACAAATACACCGCTTCCTGGTCAGCTGACCCCAGAGATGCTTGAGATTTTTAAGTATCAAGCCAAGCAGCAGGCTATTCGACAGGTCGTCGAGCAGCAGACACAACAGCAAAAAACCGTCGAGCCGCAGATTGTTTACGTACGACGAAATTTAACAGTTGCAGAACTTGGCCTAATTATTCTGCTGTCTTGTGGTCTTGTTACAGGTGTACAAGCAGCTTGGAATTTTGGTTTTAATTTATTGCCGCGCATTGAAATTAAAGTAAAATAAGGTGAATGAAGGTCGCCTATAATTCAGTTTATAGGCTTTTTGGTTTAGTAGGTGGCTAATAGGCGCATTACGGAATTACCAGCAATCTCGTCGTCAAACATCAATGACGACGACCTTTTAATGGTCGTTGATGTAGCCGAAGTAGATCCCGCGTTAAAAAATAAAAAATTAACTTTTAATAGCACAAAGGAATATTTTAACGCTTATTACCTGCAGATTTCTGGTGGCACCATTGCGGGCTCATTAGTTGTCGCAAATGACCTGACGGTTAGTGGTACGTTTAATCCACAGAACATTCAGGTCAGCGGCACTGGTACGTTCGCCAGCCTCATTGTTACCGGCGACGCACAAATTCAATCCACATTAAGTGGAAACATTATTACAGGTAATTCGGTCCAGGGTACCAGCATTAACGCAGTTACCGGAAACATAAATGAGTTAATTACTAATTCTGCAAGTGTTAGCACAGGCAGTTTTACTCGAATCAGCGGCGTAACAATCACTGGGACAACTGGACAATTTCAATCATTAACAGGACAAACGATCACTGGCGCCACTGGACTTTTCTCAAATTTCAGTGGTACAAACGTTACAGGTGTTAATGGCGTATTTACAACTCAGGTATCAGGTGCTGTTGTAACAGGCAATACGATACGTGCCTCAACCGTCACTGGAGTTAGTGGCGTCTTTACAACTCAGGTTTCTGGTTTAACCGTCACCGGAGCTACAGGTTTATTTGCGAATTTAACTGGGGTATCGGGCACCTTCACAACTCGTGTCTCAGGTTTAACGATTACGGGGGTTACTGGTTTATTTGCAAATCTTACAGGAGTTTCCGGCACGTTTACAACGCGTGTTTCAGGTGCCACGATCACCGGTGCCACGGGCGCCTTTACCAACATCACCGGTGGTTTTGGTACATTTACCACTCAATTATCTGGAGATTCCATAACTGGAACGTCCGTTAAAGCAACGGTTATCACGGGCATTTCAGGAGTATTTACTGACGCCGTTTCTGGCGCTATTATCACAGGAGGCATTGGTCGATTCACTTCGATTACAGGAACAACAGGTGTTTTCACCTCTCGAGTTTCTGGGCAAACAGTAACTGGAATTAGCGGTTTATTTCAAAGAATTGAAGCACTGACAGGTATTTTTACAAATACTATTTCTATTCCGACAATCGACACGACTGGCAACATTGTTGCAGGCGGAGACCTTTTCATCAGTGGCAATGGAACTATTTCATCTGGTTTTACGGTCAGTGGAACAATATCAGGTGATGTTGTTACAGGAATTACAGGTACTTTTGGCGTTTTAACCGGAAACGAAATCTACGGTTTAACCAGTATTTCTGGTGCGGTAATTACTGGAGTTTCTGGTTTATTTGCAAGAACGGTTGCCACTACCGGTATCTTTACTTCTACGCTAAGTGGTTCAACTATTACCGGAAATACAATCAACGTTACTACTGGTAATTTTGTCACTGGTATTTTTAATGTTGTATCTGGTTCTGTTGTAACAGGTAACGTTGGTAGATTTACGGAGATCACCGGAATCTCGGGTGTTTTTACTTCTCAAATTTCAGGTGCATCTGTAACAGGTTCTACGGGTTCTTTCACACGTATTAACGGTGTTACCGGTGTCTTTACTGATCGCGTTTCCGGAGCAATTGTTACAGGTGATGCAGGTCGCTTCAGTAGCGTCACTGGAATTTCCGGAGTTTTCACCACACAAGTGTCAGGAGCCCTGATCACAGGTAACGCTGTTCAAGCAACAGTTATCACAGGTGTATCAGGTGTCTTTACAACACAGGTATCAGGGCAAACTGTAACAGGCGCGTCTGGACGTTTTGGCTTTGTTGAAGGCGTAAGCGGTTGCTTTACGACTGAAATTTCCGGCGAAGGTATTATTGGTCAAAATGCAACAATTACCTACATTACCGGAACAACGCGTGTTGATAGCCCCAGGATCTCAGGTGATCTTGTCACTGGAAATACAGGTATCTTTGGAACGTTTACTGGTGTAAGCGGTACGTTTACAGATCGAGTCTCTGGCACGTACATTACAGGCACTCTGATTGAAGCAGTAACTGTTACAGCAATCACCGGTAACTTTACAACTGCAAACTTTACGCAAACCACGACCGGAAATATTCTTGCCAGTGGATATATTTCAGGTGTTTCCGGTTTATACACATCACAAAACGTAAGTGGTATTGGTAGCGGTATTTTTGGCTCAGGTGTTTTTACTTCAGGTATTGTTTCTGGTGGCATTATTACAGGCAATACGGCAGGCTTTACAACCGTTACTGGAACCACGTTTACAGGATCTACTGGTAACTTTGTACGTGTCTCCGGAACCGTAATTACAGGAGACACAGCAGGCTTTACTACGGTCACAGGCACCACGTTTACAGGTGAAACGGGTAATTTCACAACATTAAATGTTGAGACAGCAATTGTAGCCACCGGGATTGTTAAGCAAAATATTACCGTTACCGGAAACATTGAAACTAGCGGTACACTTTTTGTTAATCAAACTGCAACCATATCATCAGGTTTGGTTGTTAATGCAGGATCAATCAGTGGAATAACCTTTACAGGAGCTACCGGTAATTTTGTGCGCCTTTCTGGAGCTACAGTTACCGGTGTCACGGGCCAGTTTACAACTTTAACAGGCAATACGGCAGGTTTTACTACTGTTACCGGAATTACTGTCACTGGAATTAACGCAAACTTTGAAAGTGGTTTATTTGATAAAACCGTTAAATCTTTAATTTTTGAAAATAAATCACTTATTACAATTGATACAAGCATAAGTAGTGGGTACAACGGCTTATCAGCCGGTCCAATTGAGGTGGCTTCCGGCGTTGTTGTTACAGTACCAAGCGGTTCATCTTGGCGCATTGTTTAAGTTATAATGAAAGAAAAACGTTATGGCATACGGCACAGTTAAGGCGGAAACATTAATATACACGACGCCCACGGGGGAAGCAACGTCTTCTGTTTCCGGCATTGCAGCAGCAACAAACGTTGTTGATCCAACTACCCAAAACATTTCAACTACAGGTATTATTTCCGGAGCCGTTTACAAAACTAGTGGAAATGTAACGGTTATTAGTGGCTCGGGTGATGTACGTCCATATGGTCTGTTCTCTTTCCCAACCTCTGTGGGTACATCAGGTTATGTTCTGAGCACAAATGGCGATGGGACTACAGATTGGGTCTCAACTGACACAGGAGGCTCTTTTATTACGTTAGGCAAAGCAGTAGCAATTAATTAATATGACGACATTAAAGATTGACTCTATAATTTTTACAAGTGGTGCAACAGACGAAACCTTGCAGTTGTCTGGTGTAACGACAATAACCGGAGTAATTGACCCAGCAACAGAAAACATCACAACAACAGGAGTTATTTCAGGAGCCGTTTACAAAACCAGTGGCAATGTTGTTGTTATTAGTGGTTTGGGAGATGTAAGGCCTTATGGTTTATTTTCGTTTCCATCATCCCTTGGAACTTCTGGCTATAATCTAAGCACGGATGCAAATGGATCCACAAGTTGGGTTCCGGCTAGAGTCGGATTAACAACAGCTTTTTATATTGCGCTCAATAAGTGCTAAAATAAAACTAAGGAAATCTACAGTCATGGCAGAAACATTTACAAACAGTGGCGTTAAGTTAATTACGACTAGTACGACTGATATTTATCAGGCTCCTACAAGCTCAGGTGCAAAAGCCGTTGTCTTGTCTTGTTTAGCGGCAAACGTAACCGGTACGGTCAGCGTTGATTACAGTGTCGACTTAACAGATAGCTCAAATACTGTTGTTGCTACTGTTGCTAAAACAATTGCGGTACCCGGTTACGCAACACTAGAGCTCATTCCAAATAAAATTGTATTAACTTCAGGGCAAAAACTTAGGGCTACATCAAGCATAGCTAGTGGCATTAACGTTGTTACTTCTGTTTTAGAAATTACTTGATCTAACAATGGCATTAGAGACTTTTGAGGCTGGATATGCCGGGGCACGTCCTGAGCGTGCAGGTGCCTCCTGGTCAGGCATGTGGAAACTTGCCCAGATGACTGATCGGATGATTGATGGAAAATGGCCCGGTCCATGGTCTGCTACTGGTGCTCGCCTACAGAAAACACACGCTATTTCAAGTGGAGAATCAAGTCCTAACGATGTACAATTTAATGATGACGGCACTAAATTTTACATTGTCGGTAGCGCCAAAGATACTATATATCAATACTCTTGTTCTACTGCATGGGATGTAAGTACTGCATCTTATGTAAATAAATCGTTTTTTGTAGGATTGCAAGAAACAACCCCACTGGGATTGTTTTTTAAACCAGATGGAACTAAATTTTATATTGTAGGCAGTGGCTCCGATACCGTATATCAATACTCCTGTTCTACTGCATGGGATGTAAGTACTGCATCCTATGACAGTGTTTCGTTTAGTGTTTTCAATCAAGAATCAACTCCAACTGGATTAGCTTTTAAATCAGATGGAACTAAGTTTTATGTCATAGGCAGTACTGCTGATAGAGTATATCAATACTCTTGTTCTACTGCCTGGGATGTAAGTACTGCATCCTATGACGGTGCTTCGTATTTTGTTAGACCAGAAGAATTAATTCCAACTGGATTATTTTTTAAATCAGATGGAACTAAGTTTTATGTCATAGGCAGTACCAATGATACCGTATATCAATACTCCTGTTCTACTGCATGGGATGTAAGTACTGCATCCTATGACAGTGTTTCGTTTAGTGTTTTCAATCAAGAATCAACTCCAACTGGATTATTTTTTAAACCAGATGGCACCGTATTTTATATTTTAGGTGAATCAAATGATGCCGTAGTTCAATACTCTTGTTCTACTGCATGGGATGTAAGTACTGCATCTTATTCAGATAAAGGATTTGGACTACGAGGCGGAGAAGAATTAATTCCTGTTGGTATCCAATTTAGTGATGATGGAACCAAACTTTATATTGTCGGTGGCACCAATGATCAAGTATATCAATACTCTTGTTCTACTGCCTGGGATGTAAGTACTGCATCTTATGTAAATAAATCGTTTTTTGTAGGAATACAAAATGGAAGCGCAGGTGGATTATTTTTCAAGTCAGACGGTACTAAGTTTTATACTATAGATAATTCCACTGATAGCGTATATCAATACTCTTGTTCTACTGCATGGGATGTAAGTACTGCATCCTATGACAGTGTTTCGTTTAGTGTTAGCGCACAAGAAATAGTCCCACAGGGATTGTTTTTTAAATCAGATGGCACTAAATTTTATATTATAGGTACTAGCACTGATACCGTATATCAATACTCTTGTTCTACTGCCTGGGATGTAAGTACTGCATCCTATGACAGTGTTTCGTTTAGTGCTAGTCAGGAAACAAGTCCACATGAATTGTTTTTTAAATCAGACGGAACTAAATTCTATATTGTAGGCATTGGTTCTCGTAGGGTATACCAATACTCTTGTTCCACCGCATGGGATGTAAGTACTGCATCCTATGACAGTGTTTCGTTTAGTGTTAACGAACAAGAAACAAGCCCACGGGGATTGTTTTTTAAATCAGACGGCACTGAGTTTTATATTGTAGGCGGTACCAATGCTACCGTATATCAATACTCTTGTTCTACTGCCTGGGATGTAAGTACTGCATCTACATATGACAGCGTTTCGTTTAGTGTTAACGCACAAGAAACAGCTCCAAGCGAGATATTTTTTAAATCAGATGGAACTAAATTTTATATTGTAGGCAGTGGCTCTGATACCGTATATCAATACTCTTGTTCTACTGCATGGGATGTAAGTACTGCATCTTATGACAGTGTTTCGTTTAGTGTTAGTGCACAAGAAACAGCTCCAACTGGATTGTTTTTTAAATCAGATGGAACTAAGTTTTATCTTGTCGGTAACAGCAACCCCACAGTACATCAATACTCCTGTTCTACTGCATGGGATGTAAGTACTGCATCTTATGACAGTGTTTCGTTTAGTGTTGGTCCACAAGAAACAACTGTGCATGCTTTATTTTTTAAATCAGATGGCACTAAGTTTTATATTGTAGGTAGTAGCAATGATACCGTATTTCAATACTCTTGTTCTACCGCATGGGATATAAGTACTGCATCCTATGGCGGTATTTCGTTTAGTGTTGGTGCACAAGACTCATTTCCGTTTGCTTTATTTTTTAAATCAGATGGAACTAAATTTTATATTTTAGGTAGTATCAATGATAACGTATATCAATACTCTTGTTCTACTGCATGGGATATAAGCACTGCATCCTATGATAGTGTTTCGTTTAGTGTTGCTTCAGAAGAAGGAAGCCCAGCTGGATTAGCTTTTAAATCAGATGGAACCAAGTTTTATGTTGTAGGCGGTAGCAATGATACCGTATATCAATATTCAACTGCTTCAGCATGGGAAATTGCATCTCCTTTTTATGACAATAAGTTCTTTGTAATTGCAAAAACAAAACTGATAGACATATATAATTTATTTTTTAAACCAGATGGAACTAAATTTTATATTGTAACAACTACAAGTGTTACCGTATATCAATACTCCTGTTCTACTGCATGGGATGTAAGCACTGCATCTTATGACGGTGTTTCGTTTAGTGTTAGGAACCAAGATTCAAACTTAGTTTCATTATTTTTTAAATCAGATGGCACTAAATTTTATATTTTAGGTAGCACCACTGATAACGTATATCAATACTCCTGTTCTACTGCATGGGATGTAAGTACTGCATCTTATGACGGTGTTTCGTTTAGTTTTTCTTTACAAGACGGAGGCCCAACTTCATTATTTTTTAAACCAGACGGCACTAAATTTTATATTTTAGGTAACACCAATGATACCGTATATCAATACTCTTGTTCTACCGCCTGGGATATAAGCACTGCGTTTTATGATCTTGCTTCGTTTGGTGTTAACACGCAGGAACCATTTCCAACTGGATTATTTTTTAAATCAGATGGAACTAAATTTTATATTTTAGGGCTTAATGTTGATGAGGTACATCAATATTCTTGTTCTACTGCATGGGATGTAAGTACGTCATCCTATGACGATGTTTCGTTTAGTGTTAACGCACAAGACCCAAGCCCATATGGACTGTCTTTTAAATCAGACGGCACTGCATTTTATATTGGAGGCGCTAATGCCGATACCGTATTTCAATACTCGGTTCTACTACAATAAATAAATAAACAGACCAAACAAAATGAAAGGAAATTACATCGGTAAAAAACCCTCTGGCTATGGTATAGTTGCTGCAAAAAAAACAGGTATCTGGGAAATTTATGACCAAGGGCAGTTGACCCGTGATACTCAATGGACTGGTCAACCATGGAATGCAAATAATGGATATTATTTAAACAAAAAAATTACAATCGGACTAAACGAAACAAGTCCTAATGATGTGCAATTTAATGATGATGGAACTAAGTTTTATGTTTTAGGTAGCGGCAATGATACCGTATATCAATATTCCTGTTCTACTGCATGGGATATAAGTACAGCATCCTATACAGATAAATCATTTCTTTTATCAGCACAAGAAACAAACCCAACTGGATTATTTTTTAAATCAGATGGAACTAAATTTTACATTGTAGGCGAAACAAAAGATACCGTATTTCAATACTCTTGTTCTACCGCATGGGATATAAGTACTGCATTTCATGACGGAATCGCATTTTACATTGGCCAACAAGAACCATCCCCAAAGGGATTGTTTTTTAAATCAGACGGCACTAAGTTTTATATTGTAGGTAATAACGTTGATAGAGTATTTCAATACTCCTGTTCTACTGCATGGGACGTAAGCACTGCATCCTATGACAGTGTTTCGTTTGTTGTTAGTTCTCAGGAATCAAGTCCAACTGGATTATTTTTTAAATCAGATGGAACTAAATTTTATATTGTAGGCACTACTACTGATAGCGTACATCAATACTCTTGTTCTACTGCATGGGATGTAAGTACTGCATCTTACGATAGCAAATTTTGCAATGTTCTTTCTGTAGCCGCAACTGTACAGGGAGTAGTTTTTAAATCAGATGGAACTAAGTTTTATATTGTCGGTGACACCAATGATCAAGTATGCGAATACTCTTGTTCTACTGCATGGGATGTAAGCACAAACAATGGAGCAGGCGCTACATTTTATGTTGGTTCACAGGAAATAAGCCCAAATGAACTGGTTTTTAAATCAGATGGAACTAAATTTTATATTATAGGTACTGGTGCAAATAGTGTACTTCAATATTCCTGTTCTACTGCATGGGATGTAAGTACTGCATCCTATGACAGTGTTTCGTTTAGTGTTAGTGCGCAAGAAGGAAGCCCAGCTGGATTAGCTTTTAAATCAGATGGAACTAAGTTTTATGTTGTAGGCACTAATTCTGATACCGTATATCAATACTCCTGTTCTACTGCATGGGATGTAAGTACTGCATCCTATGACAGCGTTTCGTTTAGTGTTAACGCACAAGAATCAACTCCAACTGGATTATTTTTTAAATCAGATGGAACTAAATTTTATATTGTAGGCCAAATAAATGATACCGTATATCAATACTCCTGTTCTACTGCATGGGATGTAAGTACGTCATCCTATGACAGTGTTTCGTTTAGTGTCAGTGCACAAGAATCGCAGCCAGGTGTTTTATTTTTTAAATCAGATGGAACTAAATTTTATATTGTAGGCACTGGCTCTGATACCGTATATCAATATTCCTGTTCTACTGCATGGGATATAAGTACTGCATCCTATGACAATGTTTCGTTTAATGTTAACGCACAAGAATCAAGTCCAACTGGATTATTTTTTAAATCAGACGGCACCAGGCTTTACATCCTGGGCCAGAGCGCTGATACCATATGTCAATACAATATGAACCTGGCTTGGGACCTAGGCCAAGCCGTGCTTGGAATTAAATCTTTTTCGATTAGGTTACAAGATACTCAGCCCAAAGATTTATTTTTTAAATCAGACGGTACTAAATTTTATACTGTAGAGGCAGCTAACGATAGAGTATTTCAATACTCTTGTTCTACTGCATGGGATGTAAGCACTGCATCTTATGACAGTGTTTCGTTTAAAATTAGTGCACAAGAATCAAGTCCAAATGGGTTATTCTTTAAATCAGATGGAACTAAATTTTATATTGTAGGCACTACTACTGATACCGTATATCAATATTCCTGTTCTACTGCATGGGATGTAAGTACTGCATCCTATGACAGTGTTTCGTTTAGTGTTAGTGCACAAGACTCATTTCCGTTTGCTTTATTTTTTAAATCAGATGGAACTAAATTTTATATTTTAGGTAGTACTAATGATAGAGTATATCAATACTCCTGTTCTACTGCATGGGACGTAAGCACTGCATCCTATGACAGTATTTCGTTTAGTGTTATTTCACAAGAAATAAGTCCAACTGGATTATTCTTTAAATCAGATGGCACTAAGTTTTATATTGTAGGCAATAGTTCTGATAAGGTACATCAATACTCTTGTTCTACTGCATGGGATGTAAGTACTGCATCCTATGACAGTGTTTCGTTTAATGTTAGCGCACAAGAAGCAATCCCGGAGGGATTGTTTATTGATACTTCGGGTTATTATGTGTATATATGTGGTTCTAGTAATCCACAATCGATATACCAATATTCTTTAGTTTAATTTGCAACCATGGAAAACTTCCGTTTAATCAACGCTGTTCAATATTTTAAAGAACTTCCGCATCAAATCAATGCCTGGGAGTGGCTGGACAAAAATCTAACCGAAGAACAAAGAGAAGAATTTATTTTACGTTATAGAAAAGATAAAAAAGAATTAAAACTAATAGAAGATGACTTTAATTCCTGGGACGGAGTTTGCAAACTTGCCAAAGAAGCAGGTAGCAATTTTCCTGAAGTTGTTGCCGCACAATGGGCTTTAGAATCAGGTTGGGGTAAACATTTTTCAGGCACCTGGAACGCATTTGGATTAAAGGGTTCTGGTACCAGTGTTGATACACAAGAGTTCATTAACGGTAAATGGATCACAATTAAAGCAGGCTTTATTAATTTCCCTGATTTACGTACTTGTGTCACATATTTAGTTGAACGTTGGTACAAAGATTACAACAAATTCCGTGGTGTTAACAGGGCTACCAATAGAAACGAGTGCGCAAGATTGCTTGTTGTTGAAAAGTATGCTACAGATCCAGAATACAGTGAAAAATTGATTCGCATAATGGATCAAAAAACAGGAAATAAAGAGCCTGAACCAATCAAACCATCTTTCACGCCCTGGAGTCCCTTTACATACAAAGTGACGCCTAATATTACATATGGAGAATTGACATTAAATCAAGAAGCGCGTCGTTTTACCAAACAATTTCAATGCGATACAGCATTAGAACTATGTCAATTTCTTGAAAAAGTAAGAAAACACTTTGGAAACAAACCTCTTGTTATAACAAGCGCATCTCGTCCTGAGCCCATTAATACCAAGGTTGGAGGTGCCAAAAACAGTGAGCATACTTATAACATGCCATCCAAGGGAGCAGTTGATTTTTATATTAAAGACGTGGATACGTATGCAGTACAAGATTGGTGTGATAAAAGCTGGCCCTACTCGTTAGGTTATGGTGCACAAAAAGGATTTGTTCATATCGGACTCCGAGAAGGAAAACCCAAGATACGTTGGAATTATTGAAATGAAAAAATATAAAGACCCCGAAGTACGGGTCAATATGTGCTGGGAAATTAAAAACGAAAAAAGATGCGTCACTCTAAAAAAGAATGACGCTTATACTACAAGAGATTGGGTAGAAAGTCAGGATGGAACCGTATTTTGGTTCCAAGCTTTACCTGATTAATTAACGCTGTTTAGCTTTACCAATTACCAAGGCAATGGTTTCGACTACTTTGTAAAGCTTACTAAGAACTTGATCATCTTTTGGCGTTGGTGTTAAAGCGCAAATAACAGAAGCAGCGGCATGGATTGCCAGAGCAGCTTCAATGTACTTGTTAAAGTTATCCATGAGGAGTGAACCTTTTTCTTTATTCTACCGAATTTTTCTTATAATAAAAGAAAGATTTATGTTCTTCATTGATTTGCCAGCTAGGATCTTCATGTGTTTTAAACCACTGTTTCCAAACACGGAATTGTTTTTCTTGTAAAACGGATTCACAACGAAGAACCAAAGAATCGCCCGGCGGAATATAAGAGGTGCACTCGCGAAGAAAACGAATAGCCAAAGCTTGGGGCAAATTACCAGCTTTACCGGTCAAATTCATATCTAGGCGCCGGACTCTTTGACTTCCTCGCCTGTTCAGCCAGTCGTTCGTTTGTCTGTTGGAGCGGGATACGGCCATGCTGACCAGCCACACGCAGCCATCTTTTGTCTTGATCCAGGGGATCAAACGCGTCTTCAGGAACTGCTTCGTTTTCAAAAAAATCTTGCCAGTCTTTTTCCGACGCTTCGTACGGAGGGACATGTGTTACCCCTTCTTTATCAGTCTTCATAAATTTTACATTCAGAGGCCCACGGTTTGGATTCACAGTACTTCTTGAACTGTTGTTCTGTATTTTGGTAAATACGAAACCGTTTGAAAAATTTACAAACAAACCAATTGTAAAACTTAATCATGGCTGTGTTGTTAACGGGACAAGGACCGAAGGAAAAGGCACGTTCTCTTGACGCTCTCTCTTCCAGGCTTCCGTCCAATCGGAAAGAGAATGTGTATGGCGATCATCTTCGACATACCCTGGCGTGGTGTCTGCTACGACATAGCTTTCTCCTGTGTCCTCATACAATAAATAACTATAGTCCTCAAGAAGGATATCAAATGTTGTTGTGGGGAATTCAACAACAAAAGCAACCTCATAATCAATGTTTTCGTTACGTGTTGAAGAAATACATAACAAGTAACTACCTGTATCAAGAGGATAATAACGTTGATCTCCCCGATCCAGGCGATTTGAATCAAATTGATTGTATAAATTTGATTGTCTATTCATCACATGACCAACATAGGGATAATAAATATCTCCATCAATTGTCTCTGGCGCACTATCTTGATCAAATATTGCTCTTCCCTCAATTGGATTTAAGTTTAAATCGTAAGTTGAGACGTTAATATACTTAGGTTTTGGCCCAGATTTTGCAACAATAATCCAAGCTGGAGAACTGATATCAATTTGAAACCAATGGTTATACTCTCCTCCACCATAACCACCGTTAGAGTTTAGATTTGTATCTGAACGCCCAACAACACGATTCTTAGGGCCAAGGCTACCTTTAAGATCCCTAATAGATAACTGAGAAAAAGGACCCAACACCAAAGGATTTTCTTTAGTCCTTCTACGTTGAGTTTGTGAGATACGCATTATTGTTGTATTGCTTTTCTTTATTTTACTCTGAGCGTTCTTTTACTTCACTGGGACAAAGAATTGTACGTTTGAAAGAAGACTCCTGGAGCGTATAGCTGTTGCCACTTTGGGCGTAGCGCATAAGTTTTACTGGATCAAATTTGATTTCAAAAGGTGAGATACTGCGCGGAGGGTACGGTCTATTCCAACTTGAAGTCAAATGTAATGGGTTGCCACACAAGGAGTTTCCGCAGGTCCTGGTAACGACATGAGAGCCAATGTCGCCCCAAGCGCACTGATAGATTGCTTTGTGAAAAGTAACGTTTTCAGCTTTTTGTTTGCTGTACAGAGAACGATAAGAAGGAAAACAAAAACGCTTTGGAGTGTACTGAGAATCGTTTTGGATCTCCCAACAGTCTGAAAGCATTCCAGTTTTAAGACGTGACCAAAGTTTTTGGTACTTGGTTTTGTAGTCCGTATGTAAATAATTAATATCAAAACCACAAATGTTAGAAGAAATTTTGCGGATGCAAAGGTAGCACCAGTGTTCTTCCACGTGACGTATGGTATGGCCATGGGGACAAGGAAAACCTTTGTAGTAACCAATTTCGGCCAACGTTTGTTCAGACATTTGCTCGATACCTGGGACATGCTGGAATGAAGTCCCAGGGGCAGACTTTTTTACAGAACGATAAAGGTCAGCCATTGTCCTGTTGAAGTTTTGTTTTCTTGTTTGGGACTCGAATTAAGACTTTGCGATTGTCTTTTTCCGTATTGGAGACTTCGTGTTTGATGACGAAGGTTTCAATGTCCTCTTGGTTGCGCATCAGGTAAACAATGCGGTGCGCCAGATAAACCTTGTTGTCCACGCTGACCATATAGAAGCCAGTTTTTTTGTTGCGCCGACCAGCCTCATCCCCTGGCGCATACCCTGCCTTGGCAATTTTCCAGGCAAGTCCAGAATGATACTTATCGGACAAACAGAAAAGTTCTTGCAGCCTCCAGAGGGGAGGAAGCACCATGTTGGCTCGAGCCATTGCGTCATCAAAACCGTTAATAGACTAGCGTCAGAGAAACCGAGAATTGGGGTAGTTTTCTTTTTATTTCCCCTAAATTACACTTTGTTTCAAAATGTCATTAAAACCGAGAAAATAACTTTGTCTATTTCTCTTTACTTTCCTCGGAAACTTTTGCAAATTACACTTTTTTTCAAAATGTAATTTGCGGGATATAGGGGTTGAAAGCACCCAATTCTCGGTTTCTCTGCCACCCACTCCTCCCATTCTGGTCCCAAGCTAAGACTGAGTACTTAATAAAAAACCCCGGCTTATGGACCGGGGCAGATACATTAAGCAGCCTTTTCTTTTCTCTTTTTTCCTTTAGGTTTTACGATGCGTGGCTTCTCTTCCACCTTTGCCAACACCTCCTGGAACACGTCATCAAACTGAGCAGCAACCGTATCCCAAGCAAAGCAGCTATCTGTGACACGCTCGTAACAAGCTTTAGCCGTTTTCTCGAGCAAATCCCGATCCTCATACAGTTGGCTTAGCAGCTCTGCCAGGTGATTGTCGTCAGGGCAGGGCATAATGCGGCCAAAGTTGGTGTCAACATCTGCGTGAAGAGAGCGAATCAGAAGACCAGCACCCTCAAAAATTTCTTTACACGATGTGTGATCTGGAACCACCTGGGCGACACGACAGGCCGCGTGTTCGAAGTTTACAAGTCCCCAGCCTTCGCCTTTACAAGTATTTACCCCAACGTCTGCAACGTTGTAAATCGTGTTTAGAAGCTCAACAGGAACCGAAGGTGGGCTCTCAGAAGGCGAGGTCATGATAATGCGATTGTTCGGATCTAGACCTTGTCGTTTCATTTCTCGAGCAAAGAGGGGCATGATGTCCCAACCTTGGTCTTTCATACCCATGTGCATGTATAGCTTTGCGTCTGGCCGATCGACCGCAAACTTGGCAAATGCGCTAATCGTAATGTCCATTCGTTTACGGAACTGATTACGATTACCGTTGAAAACAATAAAGTCATCTGGCTCAAGCCCCAGTTGCTTACGAGCTTCAATCTTATCGATGGGATAAAATTGACCAGATGTTACCCCATGGGGCACCACAGTAACAGGCTTCTGGAATCCTGCGTTAATTGTTTCGTGTGCACCAAATTCTGTGTAGCAGACAGCGGCATCCCAATCGTTCATCGTATCGAGTAACGACCCATACCACTCGTAAGAGTCCATTGGATAGTAACCAACAAACTTAAAGCCAAGTTCTTCGCGTAAATCAGCAATACGTCGCCACTGTTCATTGATGATCCACACATCATTGATGGTAAAGATTACGTCTGGCTTTACCAGGCCAACGATTTCACGGATACGATCTTCCCCAAAAGGCGCCTGTTGAAATCGATTAGATGCTGGATACATACGATACACCTCCTGGAGCGGGGTGTAGTCACCATGCCAATTACAACCCAGGACATGAATTTCGTATTTGTCTACAAGCCTGCTCAGGACATTTTCAGTAACACGAGCAAAACCTGTTGTGGCAACAATGTCACCAACCCACAAAAGCTTGGGTTTGTTTTCTGTCATTATCAAACATTTGACTTACCTAACTATACAGAAATTTCAGGTGTTATAGACCGTACAAGCTCTTGCTCCTTTGAAGTATTAGCTTTTAATTTTTTCTTTAAAAACTGAGCAGCTTTGTGTGAGTTTGTGGTATCTCCACAAGTGTAGAGATCAATAGCTGCGTAGCCAATCTCAGGCCATGTATGAATTGAGCAGTGTGATTCTGCCAACAATGCCAAAAGAGTAACACCCTGCGGCTGAAATTTTTCGCCAATAATCCTAATAATAGTGGCGTTTGACATTTGCAGAGCTGTTTGCATCAGCTCTTGCAGGCCGTCGTAGTCATCTAGCAACTGCTGATCACAGTTGTAGAGATCCAAAATTAAGTGGCGACCGTTGCTCAAAACTCTTCTTCTTCTATTTCTATTTTTGCATTAGTCTCCTCATCCAGTGCAACACCATATTCAACTTCCCATTTTTTCTTGTCCATACCTACTTCGATGATCGAGGGATATGGCTCGTATTTAGAGGGATTACTACCTCTAACTGCAACATTAATGACACGCATGCCTTTTGTTGTCATTTCTTTGACAACATTTAAACGTAATTGGTGGACACATACATCTAGAAGTAGGGATTCAAAACGACTGCGACCAAGGATGTTATTGTTACTGCCTCGGCAGAAAGCGCAGTAACTGGCATAGAGCCATTTATCAGAATTTTGATAACCATTTGCGGCATCAAATTTTGCAAATCCAACAGACGCTTTTACGCCAGGATCATAGATGACATGGTGTGCCATCCAATCCATAATTTGGTTTGATTTAAGGATTTGTTCCTTGTGGTGTTGAGCAAAGAAATCAACTTTTTTGTTGGTTTCCATTAGGTATTCACGCATCTCCCAATCCTCCATATCCAGGAGCCAGTTCACCAAGCCAGGTAGAAGCGCAGCAAATTCACCGAAGGGACGACCTTTATCGTCCATATCAATCAACGTCTTCTGCTCCCTGGAACCGCCAGTGAACGGTTTATCGAATGGAATCGTGAGACGACGACGCGCTAAACCCGACGTTGGATCAGTAGTTTGGATAGGTTCGTTAGCCGTGATCATGACAAGGCCATTGAACTTAAATGGTTTCTGGCTTCCTGCCTGGAACTTTCTTTCATTACGGATGAGGTCTCGTCCAGTAATTGCTTTGAGGACAGACACCGAACCACCATAACGCTCCACATCATTAAAAAGTAAAAGTTTTTTCTTATAGAGGTTTGCAGTTTCAAAACGATTTTTCTCCAGATGCTCCAATGAGGAAATCATTGCGTTCTCATCGCCAACCAGTGCGTGCGCCAGGTTTGAATAAGTTGATTTACCTGACTTACCTGGGCCCACAATTTCCACAAACTTCTGGATGTCAGAGCACCCCAGCAGCACCGCTCGCAACCAAGCCCTTAAAACTTGCGTGCGATCCCAGTT